>JAABUS010006865.1_pt1 | contig 13486 bp, 14 predicted proteins | sample 5560161 | NCBI WGS metagenome assembly JAABUS01 (sample SAMN10711885, study PRJNA513376) | rock metagenome | isolation source: Antarctica rocks | place: Antarctica: Victoria Land, Trio Nunatak nord | collected 2016-01-04 | reverse complement strand
CCTTCCACGGCGAATGGAACTACACCATGCAACCAAACACGCCATCAGTCCAAGCGCTTGTTTCCGGATGAGCCCTTAGCTGATGCTGAGCGGTCCCGATCCGGGCAAACCGGTAATCAGCCCGACGCTGCATAGCCGGGCCGGAGTCAAAACGCCGGCCTCCGTAGCGGCGCCGGCCAGCAGCATCTGGACCACGGCCAGCGCGCCACGCACGGTCACGTCGTAGCCGTTAGCGGTGCGGATGCCACGACGAGGCCGAGACGGACCTCACCGCCTATTTTCAGTCCTTCCTCGTGCCAGACGGGGTGACGCTCACGGTGAACGGCGTCCCTGTTCCCCCGCGTCCTGCCCATCGCGTTGTCACGGCCCGGCTGACCACGGAGCGCTTCGCAAAAGGACGGTGGGAGAAGCCCGCCCTCACGACGCGGGTTCACCTGGTCGCGGTTGGCGAAAACGAGACGCCGCTGATCTACGAGTTGGGCATTCCGGTCTGCGAGGCGGAATGGAGCGAGCCTTACCACTGCGACGTCCAGCAGAGGTGTCCGATGAACCCGAACCGGGATGCCGTAATGTCCGGCTATCCGGCCCGCCTGCACCGATCCTGTCTTCCTGCCCTGCTGCCGGAGGTGACGACCGAGCGCGCCCTGGCCTTCTGGGTGGGTGAGGCAGCCCAGGACGCCAGCGACGAGGTGCAGAAGGCGGTGGTGGCCAAGGCGTTCGGCGACAACGTGGTGCGGGCCGTGCCCGCCACGGGTCGGTTCGACCACAACGCCGACGCCGAGGAGCTGGGATCGACGGTCGTGCACAGCGCCCACATGCCGGGCGGCTTCCGCAAGCTGCTGCTGCAGCAGGTCCCCACGGCGGCGGCGGTGGCGAAGCAGGAGATGAAGCGCCAGGCCGAGGCCGCGACGGAGGCGGGCCTCAGCCAGGCCGACGTCGCGGCCCTCGACCTCTCGGCCCTCCCGGAAGACGGCCCGGAGGCGGCGCGGGCCATCGCGCGTCTCGGGCGGGACACGGTGCTGGCCCGCATGGATTTTGCCGGCTGGTTCGCCGAGGCTGTCGTCGCGTGCCGCCACGGCTGTCCACGCGAGGTTCCGATCCAGGCGGCCTACCTGAAGGACAGTGCCGCGACGTGGTCCCTCGGCGGCATCTTGACGCTCAGCTTGGCGTACGAGGCATTCTGGCAAGGGCCGTTCGGCCGCGCCAACTACGAGCTGCTGCTGCACGAGCTGGCCCACCACGAGGCGTTCCACCATGGCCGCGGCTTTCCCAAGGAGGTCGAGGCCTACGCAGGGGCGGCCGTGCAGGTCATGCTGGCCCGGGCCGACGAGGCGCGGCGGGTGTTCCCCCACCTCTTGACAAACCCGTCCGACGAGAAGTGCGTCACGCCCGCAGAGCCGGTGCTTGCCGGCCCAGGCCCTGGCCAGACGGAAAAGGCCCGCGGTTCCCGGCCGTCGTGGATGCAGAGATTGCGCTTCGTCGTGCAAGGCCAGCACTGGACCGGCGGCAGGTTGCCTTGCGTGGCCCGGGTATCCGGAACGGGCGTGCTGCCCCGGCCAGGGCCGCGCGCTGACCAATGGACGGCCAACAGCCATCATGTCTCTGTTCATTCGGTGGGTGTGCAGCGTGAACAGGCGCGGTGCACGACACCGGCTGTCACACTGCAGTTAAAGGTGATATTGGCCCTGTTCACGGCAGTTGCTGCACTTAATGATGATATTCAGCCGGCATCCAACATCAAATATGCTGCAATTGTGAAACTCTGGCGCGCGGGACTGTTGCGCGTAGGCGGGATGTAGGTGCCGGCGATTGTCCTCAAAACCTATCGACTGTTATCTCGTTGTATGGGCCCGGCTGGAAAGAAACGATGCCCGACCACGTGCCCGACGTCCCAGGCGGCCCGCACCTCCGCACCATCGCCATGCCGCGCGACACGAACGCAAGCGGCGCGATCTTCGGCGGGTGGACACTGTCGCAGTTGGACCTGGCGGGCGGCACCTTTGCGGCGCAGCGTGCCGGCGGACGGGTGGCGACGGTCAGCATCGAGGCGATGCGCTTCCTCCACCCCGTCTCGGTCGGCGACGAGGTGAGCTGCTACTGCTCGCTGGCGGAGATGGGCGACACGTCGGTCGCGGTGCGGATCGAGACGTGGGCGCGCGACCGCACCGGCAGCGATCCGCAGAAGGTCACCGAGGGCGTGTTCACCTATGTGGCGCTCGACGAAGCCGGCAAGCCGCGCAAGCTGGGATAGGCACCCGCCGCCGCAACAGAGTTTCCGTAGAGAAGCGCGATCCGACCCTTGTTATATTGAGCTTAATCGTCCCGGCCTCCTGGCTGGGACCAACGGACTGTCGTTCCGACCATGAACACTTCTGGCCAGGCTGCGACCTCACAAGGTGTAGGCACCTCAGCCTCCGCGACCCATGAGAACCGTATCTGCATCATCGGCTGCGGCCGGGTCGGGATGGCCAGCGCCTACGCCCTGATCCAAAGCAGCTTCGTGCGCGAGCTCGTCCTGGTCGGCCGCGATGCAGAGGCGACCGAAGGCGAGGTGATGGATCTCGAGCATGCCGTCGCGGTGCCCATGAAGTCGCCGATCAAGATCATCCATGGCGACTACGCCGAGGCGGCGAGGAGCTCGGTCGTCGTGGTCACCGCAGGCCAGGCGACCAGCGGCCCGGAGATGTCCCGGCTCGACCTGCTGTCCAAGAACGTCGGCATCGTCCGCGACATCGTGGGCAGGCTCAAGGCTGAGGGGTTCGCCGGCGTCCTCGTCATGGCGTCCAACCCGGTGGACATCCTGGCGCAGGTCGCGCAGGAGACCTCCGGCCTGCCGGCGGGCCAGGTGATCGGGACGGGCACGCTTATCGACACGGCGCGGCTGCGCGGGTTGCTCGCGGAAGAGTTCGGGATCGAGCCGCGGGCGGTGGACGCCTACGTCATCGGGGAGCACGGGGACTCGGAGATCGCGGTCTGGAGCGCCGCCCGCATCGCCGGCGTGAAGCTGGACCGCTATCCCGGGGCGCAGGCGCTGCCGGACCGTGACGAGCTGCTGGAGCGGGTGCGCCGCGCCGCGCCGGAGGTGGTGAAGCGGAAGGGGCACACCGCCTACGCCATCGGGCTGTGCGTGCAGCGCATCTGCGAGGCGGTGCTGCGCAATGAGCACGCGGTCCTCGCGGTCTCCACCCTGCTGCAGGGCGAGTACGGGATCGAGGGCGTCTACCTCGGCACGCCGTGCGTGGTGGGAAAGAATGGGGTGGAGCGGGTGATCGAGCTCGACCTCGACGCCGGCGAGCGCGAGGGCATGCAGGCGTCGGCGAAGCTGCTGAGGGACATGCGCCAGGGTCTCCCCGAGAAGGACGCTGGGTAGCCCGGCCAGCGCTGGCCGCCGCGACTGATCACCGGATCACGTCGGCGTCGGAGGCGGACGTGCCGCTGCCAAGCCTGAATGGATCATAGGGCGCAAGAGGCAGGTCGGGCGGCTGGCCCAATGCGGCCTGGGCCAGCAAGCGCCCGGCAAAGGGGCCGATCGTCAGACCGGACGGCCCCATGCCGTTGCCGATCACCAGCCCTTCCAGCCCTGCCGCCGTGCCGAGCAACGGTCTGGCGTCCGGGCCGAGCGGGCGGAAGCCCACCCGTGTCTCGATCAAAGTGGCCTGCCCGAGGCCGGGCGCGACCGCGAGCGCCTGGTTGAGCACCTCCGCCTGGCCCGCGGCGGTGACCCGGCAATCGAACCCTGTCCCCCGCTCACGCGTGGCGCCCGCGACCACACGGCCGCCCTCGAAGGCGATCAGGTAGTGGCTGCCTGGCGGCAGCACGACCGGCCAGCTCCCCGTCTCCACACCCTCCAGCCGCAGATGGGTGATCTGGCCGCGCTGCGGCTCGACGGCGAGGATCAGTCCCAGCGGCGCCAGCAGCGCCGGCGCCCAGGCCCCTGCCGCGAGTACGACCGTGTCCGCCTCGATGGCCTCGCCGCCGACGCAGGCCCCGGTCACGCGCCCGCCGCGGGCCAGCAGCGTCGCCGCTCCCCGCCGCCGGGTCCCGCCTTGCCGCTCCATCGCGCGGCACAGCGCGGCGGCGAGACGCCGCCCGTCCACCCGGGCGCCGCCTGACACGTGCACCGCCTCGAACTCAGGATGCAGCGGCGGAAACAAAGCCCGTGCCTGCCGGGGGTCGAGCCGCGAGACGTCGCCCGCGTCCGGCGCTCTGGCACGGCGGGCGCGCGCCAGCGCCTCGATCCCGTCGAGGTCCCTCCCATTCGAAGCGACCGAGAGCGCCCCAACGCGGCGGTAGCCCAAGTCATGCTCGCCGAACCCAGCGAGTTGCTGCACCAGCCTGGGAAGGTAGCAAGCGCCCGCGCTCGCGATGCGATACCATTCTGCATCGGTGGACCCCGACAGCCAGGGGCAGACGATCCCAGCCCCGGCCGCCGTGGCGCGGCCGTCGTGCGCCTGGTCCACCAGCACGACCTGCGCGCCGGCCAGGGCCGCATGGAACGCGGCGCTGGCCCCGAGCACCCCGGCGCCGATCACGATCACCCGCATGTTCCCTCCCTCCCGCCGGGCACTGGGTGCGCCGGCTCACATGTGCCCGCCGCCTGGGCCGAAAGCGAGGGACCTCAGCCAATCGACTACAATGAAAGACTGGCTGTTCTGCCAGCCCCAAGCGACGCTCAAGGAGCCTGCACCGCTCAGCCACGCACCGCCGAACGGCCGGCATCCGTCACGGCCTTCGCCGTGATCCCGAAGTGTTCGTAGACCTCGGCGATCTTGCCGGACATGCCGAACGTGGTCATGCCGACGAACCGGCCCTTGCGGCCGATGTAGCGGTCCCAGCCCATGCGCACCTGCGCCTCCACCGCGACACAGGGCGCCGTGCCCAGGACCTGGTCGCGGTAGGCCTCGTCCTGCTGCTCGAACAGCAGCCAGCACGGCATCGACACCACCGCGGTCGGGATGCCCTCGGCCTGCAGCGCGCGCCGCGCCTCGACCGCCAATTGCACCTCCGACCCGGTGGCGAGGATGGTGAGCGCACGCTCGCCCCCGTCCGCCTCGTGCAGCACATAGGCGCCGCGGGCAGACCGGTTCTCCGGCCCGGCATCGGCCCGCAAAAGCGGCAGCGGCTGACGCGACAGGGCCAGCACGGCCGCCCGCCGCTCGGCATCGAGGATGCATTCCCAGCATTCTGCCGTCTCGACCGCGTCGGCCGGACGATATACCGCGAGGTCCGGGACCGCCCGCAACGCCGCCATGTGCTCGACCGGCTGGTGCGTCGGCCCGTCCTCGCCCACGCCGATGGAGTCGTGCGTCATGACGAAGATCGTGCGCACCCGCATCATCGCCGCCAGCCGGATGGATGGGCGGCAGTAGTCGCTGAAGGTCATGAACGTGCCGCCATAGGGGAGCAGGCCGCCATGCAGCGCGAGGCCGTTCATGGCCGCGGCCATGGCGTGCTCGCGCACGCCGTAGCGGACGTAGGACCCGGCATGGTCGTCCGGGTTGACATCTTTTTGCCCCTTCGCCTTCGTGTTGTTGGACGGCGTCAGGTCGGCCGAGCCGCCCAGCAGCTCCGGGATCGCGGCTGCCAGCGCGTCCAGCACCTGCCCGCTCGCCGCCCGGGTCGCGACCGGCTTGCCGCCGGCGAAACCCGCCTTCACGGCATGCAGCGCCTCGCGCCAGCCCGGCGGCAGCTCGCCCCGCATCCGGCGCTCCAGGTCCTGGCGCTTCCCCTCCGGCGCCGCGGCGAGGCGGCCGGCCCAGGCCGCGTGGTCCGCCTGCCCCCGGCGGCCGATGGCCCGCCAAGCCTGGAGCAGCTCGGGCGGGATCTCGAACGGCGGGTAGGGCCAGTCGAGCCGCGCCCGGGCGCCCTTGATCTCCTCCTCGCCGGGCGTCGCTGTGCGCCTTGGAGGTCCCGGCCCGGGTCGGCATCCCGAGGCCGATTACCGTGCGGCAGGCGATCATCGAGGGGCGGTCTGCGGTCTCCCGGGCGGCCGCGATCGCGTCGCGGATCTGGTCGGTGTCGTGCCCGTCGATCTCCTGCACGTGCCAGCCGCAGGCACGGAAGCGGGCGGACTGGTCGTCCGACACGGCCAGCGAGGTCGCGCCGTCGATGGAGACGGCGTTGTCGTCGAAGAACAGGATCAGCTTGCCGAGCTTGAGGTGCCCGGCGAGCGAGATGGCCTCATGGCTGATGCCCTCCATCAGGCAGCCGTCGCCGGCGAACACGTAGGTGTAGTGGTTCACCAGCTCCGGCCCGAACTCCGCCGACAGGATGCTCTCGCCAAGCGCCAGGCCGACCGCGTTGCCGATGCCCTGGCCGAGCGGGCCGGTCGAGGTCTCGATCCCGTCGGAGTGCTTGTATTCCGGGTGCCCCGGCGTCTTGCTGCCGACCTGGCGGAAGCGCTTGATCTCCTCAAGCGTCATGTCCTCCACCCCCGTCAGGTAGAGGAGGGCATACAGCAGCATCGAGCCGTGGCCGTTGGACAGCAGGAAGCGGTCGCGGTCGATCCAGTAGGGATCGGCGGTGTCGAACTTCATGAAGTCGCGGTAGAGCACGGTCGCGACGTCGGCCATGCCCGGATGGCCGGACTTCGCGCGCTCCACGGCGTCGACGGCAAGGAAGCTGATGCAGTTCGCCAGCCGGCGCAGCTCGGGGTCCTTCGGCACCGGCACGGGTGCCACCGCCGGGCGGGCATCGGACGAGGTATCAGCGGTGCTCATGGTCTGGATCCTTTGCCGCGGGAAGGCCTCTTGTCACGCGAGGCACCCTGCTTCTCGGTTTAGCACGTTTGACACCGGGCGGTCGCAGGCCGCCCTGCCAAACCAGCCTCTCCTGAGCAGGACGCTCAACGTGCCGCTTGGTCCCGCGCAGCCTGGGTTGCGCTTGATGGCTCGGAGTCTTGCCTAATCATGCGCTCCTCCTGGCCGCCGTGGAACAACGCGCCGGCCGCTTGCTTCTGCTCGTCTGGAGCGTGCGTCTTGGCGAACTCCTTGCCTTGCCGGCTGTTCCATTGGAACAGCACGAGGGCGCCGCTGACCAGGGCCAGCGCGGCGCCGAACTGCAGCGTGGCGAGTGGGTCCTCCCAGCGGATGAAGTGCTGCAGGAACGTCACGGCCAGGATGACCACCACAACGCTGATCACCTTGGTCTCCAGGTCCACGAGGGACTCCACGCCCAAGGCCGCCGTGAGGTTCAGCGGCTCAACGAACAGGCTGTAAAGGCCCACGCCGATCAGGTACATGACCACGGCGCGCAGCATGACGCCGATGACGGCCAGGAACTCCACTGTGAGGTCGGTCGATCCGAACTTGCCGTCCTGAAAGGTATCGGCCCAGGCGCGGATCACGATGCTCACCCCCTGCGCGGCGCCCAGCAAGAACAGGGTGACGGACACCAGCAGGACCGCCGCGACCGCGACGAGGACTGCATAGCGGGTGCGGCCGACGACCCGGCCAGGGCCGGCCAGGGCGGTGGGTTTGTCCACATCCCTCGAACTATCGCCCGCCATCCTAGACTGCTGTCCCATGGTTCTGGGAAAGCGGTGTCATGCTGCCAAAGCGCAGCGCGGACCGGCCGGCGCCACAGCGTCAGCCAGGATTTCCTGCCCGGCGGCCAGCAGCCCGAACCGTCCGCTGCGGCTGAACGGCACGGTGATGCCCAGGGTTTCCAACGTGATGGACCCGTGCAGCCGGTATTCGACGGCTCCGGTGCTGAGCACGCCAAACAGCTGGGGAACAAGGTTGCGCACCGTGCTCACGACGGTGAACGGCACCAGGACCGACGATCGTGGGGGCAGACGCACCGGCACCTCGCTGGCGCCCTCCGCCAACGGACTGCCGGCCGCGTCCACCGCGACTTGGATGCGCCGGAACGCCAGCTCGGAATTGTCGGGGTTGGTGACGCACAAGGTCACGCCCAGGGTTTGGTCAAGCATGCCGAAGCCGCCGCAACCGGACTGCCGCCACCTCGGCCTGCGGCGGCGGCGGCGTCGCCAGCGCGCAGCCGGTGCAAAGCAGGGCCGCTGCCAACCAAGCGAGTGGTCGGCTCACGACGCCGAGGGTTCGGACAAGGGCGAACCCTCATAGTGGGCGAGCAGGTCGGCCGGGTCCTGATAGATCGCGATGCAGCCGGCTTTGCGCAGGCTGTCCTCCGGAAACCCGCCGCAGAGCAAGCCGATCGTGCGCAGGCCCGCTTTGCCTGCAGCCTCGGCGTCATAGGGCGTGTCGCCAACGACGATCACGTCCTTGGGATCGGGCTTGCCCAGCCGATCCAGGGCAGCGAGGAAGATATCGGGGTTCGGCTTGCTGCTTTCCGCGTCGTCGGACGAGGTTTGCTCGTCGATCACGTCCTCGATGTCCGCCGTCTTCTTGTAGACTTCGAGTTCGTCCTCCTTGGCCGACGACGCCAGGGCAATGGCCACGTTCTTCGCCCGCAGGTGCTCGAACAAGGCGCGCACTTCAGGAAAGGCTTTCACCTTCGGAAGGTAGCGCTCCTTCAGGATCGCGCCCCGGCGCTTTTCCAGCTCCTTCCCGAACGCCTTGAGGTCGTCCTCGCTGAGGAACACCGGCATCAATTGGTCCCCGCCCTTGCCGATCTGGCTGCGGATGTCATCGAACGGGATCTCGCGGCCATACTCGCTGAATGCGTCCTGCCATGCCTTCGCATGCAGGTCGACGGAGTCGATCAAGGTGCCATCGACGTCGAAGATCACGGCTTTCGGCATGGGCTGGCTCTCCTGGCAGGCGAGACAAAGAAAATGGGTTGCGGCAGCCCGGCGCTCTGGAACTGTCTGGGACACTTCCACAAGCGTCCACTCGCCGCCCGGTTCCGCTTTAGCCGGGTTCAATAAGCTGGCATGGCCCGGCAGGCCTTGCCTTGCAGCCTGGAACCATTCAGGCGCTTGGCGTAAACGGCCACTGCAAACAGCCCGCCGACACCCGTGGGCGCAGCCGGAGACGCACTATGGACGAGAACCAGATCGACAAGCTCGGCAGCAAGATGCGGGATGTCTACGCCGACGTGGCCAGCGAGGCGCCTGTGCCAACCAGAGGCGTATCGAAGCGCCCGTCCCACCGTCTGCGGAAGAGCCGGACCTTCGGCAGGCCATCTGGACGCAAACCCGCTTCAGCGCCCAGGGGCGCCGCGGGCGGCCTGGTCGCCCAACATCCCGTGGCGTCCCTGTTGATCGCCGCCGGGGTTGGCTACGTGCTCGCCCGGCGTCGAGTCCAATAAGGGCCACGACGGACCGCACGCCCCTGACGCCTGTCTGATGCCAGCATGACTGCACCCGGCCGCCTGCGTTCAGAGCATCCAGTTCGCCGCGCTCATGCCCGTGCTCCGGCGGCGGATTGCTGGGGGGCCGCAGCGGCTGGGGCGGCGGCCTGCGTTCCGTTGCTGCTGGCCGGCGTCACGGCACCGGCCGGCATGACCTTGGCGCCTGCGTTCTCCATCTGCCGGGTCACCGAGGCGATCAGCTCGTCCCAGCTCTTGGCGAACGACGCGATGCCTTGCGTCTCCAGCGTCTCGGCCACGTCCGCCAGGTCCACTCCGAGCCGGGCGAGGTCGCTCAGGACCATGCAGGCGGCGTCATAGCTGCCGCGGATCGTGTCGCCCCGCACCTTGCCATGGTCGGCCACCGCCTGCAGCGTCGCTTCCGGCATGGTGTTGACCGTGTCGGGCGCCGCCAGGTCAACCACGTAGCGCGTGTCGTCGAACGCCTTGTCCTTCACCCCCGTGGAGGCCCAGAGCAAGCGCTGCAGCCGGGCGCCCTGCTTGGCGAGGGCCTTCCAGCGCGGCGATGCCAGCATGCCCTCGTAGAGTGCGTAGGCAAGCCGCGCATTGGCGATGGCGGCTTGGCCATGCAGGCGCGCCGCATCCGCACTGATGTCCTGCCGGTTGCTGCTTGCGGGAAGTGCCGCGAGGCGCCGGTCGACCTCGGTGTCCACCCGGCTGACGAAGAACGACGCCACGCTCTCGATGCCGTCCAGGCTGCCGCCCGCCGCCGCGCGCTGCTCCAGACCAGCGAGGAAGGCGTCCAGCACCGCTTTGTAGCGCTCGGCCGAGAAGATTAGGGTGACGTTGACGCTGATCCCCTCGGCCAGGCAGGCGGTGATCGCCGGCAGCCCGGCCAGCGTGGCCGGGATCTTGATGAACAGGTTCGGCCGGTCCACCAGCCACCACAGCCCGCGCGCCTCGGCCGCCGTGCGCTCCGCGTCGCCGGAGATGCGCGGGTCCACCTCGATGGAGACACGGCCGTCACGCCCGCCGCTGCGGTCGAACACCGGGCGCAGCACATCGCAGGCGGCGCGGACGTCCCATGCCGTCAGCAGGCGCAAGGTCTCGCCGATGGCTGTGCCGCGCAGCGCCAGCTCGCGCAGCTGCGCCTCGTAGCGGCGTTGGTGCACTCGGCCGGTCCAGGGATAGTAGGACGCTCTTCCTTCTCTGGTTCGAGCACCCCGATGCCACACAAGCACAACGCGGATCGCCGTGACCACATCCCGAAGATGTCGTTCGTGGTGCGGAACTGGCCGGCCTATGAGGCGAGCCTGCTCCGGAGGGGCAGCCTCACCTTGTGGATTGAGAACGCAGCGTTGGGAGACTGGCAGAGCACTGGGCCAAGTGGTCGGGCCCGTTACAAGGACGCAGCCGTTCAGACCAGCCTGATGATGCGCACGGCGTTCAAGCTGGCATTGCGGCAAACTGAAGGCCTGATGACATCGGTGTTGACGTTGATGGGCCTGACGCTCTGGACACCTGATCACAGCACGGTCAGCCGTCGGGCGGTGGCGTTGCCGGTGATCCAGCCAGCACAAGTGCCGCCTGGTCCGTTGCAGGTGTTGATCGACAGCACCGGCTTGCAAGTCTACGGAGCAGGCCAGTGACTGGAGGCGAAGCATGGTCTGAAGTCGCACCGGACAGGGCGCAAGCTGCATCTGGCGGTAGATGCGGCGAACGGCATGATCGAGGCGCAGGCGCTGACGGATCAGAATGCGGATGATCCGTCCCAGGTAGGCCCGCTGCTCGATCAGATCGAGGATGCAATTATTCGGGTTACGGCCGATGGCGCATATGATGGCGCGCCCACCTACCAGACGATCGCCGCGCACGACAGTGAGATCAAGGTGATGATCCCGCCCCGCTCGATGGCCGTCCCGAGTGGTGAACCGAGTCCGCCGACACAGCGTGATCGCCATCTGGCGATGATCGCGGAACAAGGCCGCTTGGCCTGGCAGGCCACGGCAGGTTACGGCCAACGATACTTAGTAGAAACGATAATGGGTCGTTACAAGGCGCTGATCGGACCGCGTTTGCGAGCCCGCGGCTTCGCGGCCCAGCAGACTGAGGCTGCCGTCGGCGTGACGGTGCTGAACCGGATACTGGCGGCCGGACGCCCGGATTCCGTCCGTCGCCAGCCGGTCATCGCGTAGCAGCTTGGGATTTGCGGCCATCTCGCCCCGGATCTGTCGAGTGCACCAACGCCGAGAAACATGGCACCAAGACGCGCCGGTCCTTGCGCAAGCTGCACATCGGCCTGGATGCCGACACCGGGCAGATCGTCGCAACAGCGCTGACCGCGAAGAAGGTCGATGATGACTCCGAGATTGGTTCCCTGCTCGACCAGGTCGCGGGCGCGGTGACCTCGCTCTCGCGTTTACGCCGGCGTCGCCGAGCGCCATCCTGAGGCAACGATCATCGTGCCGCCCCGGTCCACGGCCGTGCCGAGCGAAACGGCCGAGACCGCGCCCACGCAGCGGGACCGCCATTTGCAAAGCATCTGCGAGCACGGACGCGTGGCCTGGCAGAAAGCCTCCGGCGGCACGAAGCGGGCTAGAGGCAAGGCGGCCATCGGCAGGTTCAAGCAGGTGATCGGTGACGGGCTACGCTCACGCACGGACGAGCGTCGGGCAACCGAGGTGAACGTTGCCGTCCATGTCCTGAACCGCATGCTGGACCTTGGACGCCCGATCTCCGTCCGCATCGCCTGAAAGCAACCGGGGCTGGGGTAACTGCGCCCGCACCTTTGATCTGTGCAACATGCCACATAGGAATCCACCTGCCGGATCAGGTTCAAAATCACCGGAATGCGCAGACATGCCGGCATGCTGCCCGAGAGCCGCCAGCAGCGCTAGGCCGGCCGAGGCTACGGCGCCACGTGCAGGAAAACGCCGCGCCGAGGGCAGCGCTCATGGGCAAAGTGCCGCAGGCAAAGCAAAACGACACTGCGTGCGATATTCCGGAGCCGCAACATGCCCTGCCCTACTCCGAGGTATTCAGCACTTCCCGTGACAGCGCCGGGTCCGCAACCCCGTTCGTCACAGCGGCCGGTCGCACGATCCAGGCACTACTTCATCTGTAGCAGCACCGCGGAGGTGACCCGCATGATCGGGGGAACGCGACAGCGTCCGAAGTCGCAAGGCGGGAGCGGCCGTTGCTCTGCGCCTTGACCAAGACGGGCGGGTCCAATGGCGCGGCGCCGTCTGAGAGGCGGTCGAGCTGCTGTTCAAGGACGCGGCCCAGCGCGCCTGGTTCGCCACAGCCGCCCACGCCGCCCTGCCCGACCTCAACACCCCGGGGCCTAATAAGAGTGTCGTTCAATGTGCCCCGACTGGGCAGTTCGCCATGCGGTTTACAAGGAGCCCATGCTCGTGCGGTTTACCAGGCACGAATGTGCAGGTCCGGAGTCGGTATTCGGGTCAATGCGGAAATACTATTCAACGCATGCGGTTTACCAGGAGGCAGCATGATTTTTACAAGGCAGAACGTCTACCGCGAGAGTTAATAATATCAATGGGATATAGAGTTATCCCCTGCGGTTTACCAGGAACACTACTAGGTACAAATATTCCTAACTAGCGTCTCCTGGTAAACCGCATGCTGTGAACATCTGGCCGATCATGCATAAGGAAAGGAGCAGAGGTGCAGTTGATGGGTAACGTCCATAAACTAATCGAACAGCATGGCGCTGACGTCGTACGCCGAATGGATTTTCCACGGGCGGTGGTGGACGCCGCTGCAGGATATATGAGCGCTGAGGAGCGAGATCTCTTCCTATTCACCGGCTGGGCGCAAGCAGCGCTTCCTCATCGAAAGCTTGAGGATGATGCTCATTGGGAAATTAGCAACGACCATGTAACCTTGATTGTTCAGCCCGGCCTGCAGAAGATTGATGGCGACGTAGTGCCCGTCGGCGTCCCTTACGGCAGTCGTGCAAGACTGATCCTGCTCTACTTACAAACGGAGGCGCTACGTCTGAATAGCCGTGAGGTCGAGCTCGGACGTAGCATGAATCATTGGCTCTCAAGGCTGGGGGTTCCACTCGGTGGCGAAGGCGCACGCAGTGTACGCGATCAGGCAAACCGTCTTAGTCGCTGTCGACTTACGTTCGAGCTGCAACGCGGTGGAAGAGCAGGTCTTCTCAACCAAAATATTGTCGACAGTGCACTCTTTTTGTCTGCCGACGAGCGCCAAGGATCGCTGGCGCTAGAGA
>JAABUS010006864.1_pt1 | contig 13488 bp, 8 predicted proteins | sample 5560161 | NCBI WGS metagenome assembly JAABUS01 (sample SAMN10711885, study PRJNA513376) | rock metagenome | isolation source: Antarctica rocks | place: Antarctica: Victoria Land, Trio Nunatak nord | collected 2016-01-04 | reverse complement strand
CGGCTACCGCTCGGCATGGACCAACGAGGTGCCCGGCAAGGACGCCCTGGTCCAGCTGGCCGTGCTCCTCGCCGCGACCGAGCACTTGGCATTCGGCACCGGAATCTTGAACGTCTGGGTCCGGCCTCCGTACACGGCGCACGGCGCGATCGCTCAGCTTGCGGAGGCCTATCCAGGCCGCGTGGTGGTTGGGCTCGGCGTCGGAAATGCCCCTCAGGCAGCCAATGCAGGGGCCGATTTCGACCGCCCGCTGGCCATCATGCGCCGTTATCTGCAACGGATGGACGCCCCCGACCCAGGCCTGCTCCCGGCTCCGCACGCCGCCTACCCTCGCATTGTCGGAGCCAACGGACCGAAGATGCTCGCGCTCGCCGCGGAACTCACCGACGGAGCGATGCCAGCAATGGTCGCGCCGCGGGTCACGGCAGCCGCCCGCAGCGCGCTCGGCCCAGACAAGTTGCTCGTCGTCCTCATCGATGCCGGCGCACCCCAGGACACCGCCGAAGTGTCAGCGACCGTGCGCGCCCACCACGCAGCCGGCGCCGATCACGTTGTGGCTGGCCTCCCGATGGGAACCGACTTCGCGGCAGGCGTTGATCGTCTGGAAGCGCTCGCCCCGGCGCTCACCGGCGTGAGCTGACCACCACCGATGCCCGCCTACGGGCTTCCAGCAGCTGGTGCGGCCCGATCGCCGTTGCGTACGCGACCCTCCAAAGACCTCCTCAACGTCACGTCCGGTACGCCAAGTAACTGTTAGGTAACCGACGCTTCTGTGACCTCGGCGGTCAGGTCACGATCCTGCTCAAGGTCCGCGATGAGGCCGGGGCGCGTCGGCGTCCAGCCCAGGGTGCCGCGGGTGATCTCGCTAGAGGTGGGGTTGTCGATACCGACGAAGGCGCTCAGATAGCCGAAGTGCTGCTCCGCGTCCTCGGTCGCAACGGATACGACAGGAACCTCGAGACGGCGGCCGATTGTCTCCGCTATCTGGCGGAGCGTGATGCCCTCCTCGGCGATCGCGTGCATCCGCGTTCCCGCGGGTGCGGACTCGAGCGCGAGGCGGTATACGAGGGCGACGTCGCGGGTGTCCGTGGACGGCCACCGGTTGTGACCCGCACCCAGATAGCCGGAAGTGCCCGCCTCGCGGGCGATCTGGATCAGACCGGAGGCGAAGCCGTACCGGCTGTTGCTGTGCACCGTGGGCGGCAGGCGGACGACGCAGGCGCGCACACCTCGCTCAGCGAGAGCGATCACGGTGTTTTCGGCATCGATGCGCGGACCACCGGGCAGAGTGTCGAGTTCCCCGAGCTGCCCTTCGAAGCCGGCCAGCACCATGGCTCCCGTCGCGTTCGTGCCGATCAACGGTTTGCCTGACCCGACAAGGGCAGCACCCATCGCTGAGATCGCATGCAGGTCTGCCGCGACGGCGCCGGCCAGATCCCCCGATTTCTGTTCGTCGTGCTTGAACCCGAGATGGATGACGCCGTCGGCCGCGCGGGCCGCCGCGCTCAAACCATCAAGATCGTCCAGATCGCCCCGCCACGCCTGCGCGCCCAGCGACTGCACAACCGCCGCGGAACGGTCTGACCGTGCCAGGCCAGTGACGACATGCCCGGCGCCCACGAGTTCGGGAATGACCGCGGAAGCGATGTGCCCAGAGGCACCTGTGACGAGAACGTGCATGTGGATCTCCTCTACGCCCGTCGCCCTCGGCGACACCAGTGACTGCAGCCCCTGAAATAACTACTACACCTCGATTGCAGCGGATGCAATCAGTAGGCTCAGGAAATGCCGCGTTGGGAGCCGAACGCCGTCGGTCGTCTGCAGGAGGCGGCGCTCGAGCTGTTCGAGCAGCAGGGATTGGAGCGCACCACCGTCGCCGAGATCGCTCGGCGAGCAGGCCTTACCGAGCGGACCTTCTTCAATCACTTCGTCACCAAGACAGAAGTTCTCTTCGGTCCGCGTTCAGAGCGCCACCAACAAGTTGTCATCCATGAGATCGCCACGAGCGCCGACACGCTCCCGCCGCTCGACGCTGTCGTCCATGGTCTGCAGGCCGCCGCCGACGAGCTGTTCGAGGGGCTGCGCGCCGCATCTACCCGCCGACGGAAGATCATCGACGCGCACCCCGCACTGCAGGAGCGGCAGGACGGCAAGCGCGCCGCGCTGACAGCGGCCGTCGCCGCCGCGCTGCGGGACCGAGGTCTCGATCCCGAGACGGCGCTGCTCGCGGCACGCGCCGGCGTCCTCATCGAGCAGATCGCCGAGGAAAGATGGACGCAGCCGACTGAGGGCCGCCCGCTACGCACCCTTCTGTCAGACGCGCTGGTCTCGCTTCGCGCCGTCGTCGGCACGACGTCCACTTGACATTGGGGCTGTCCCAGCGCCATTCCCTCGCCGAGCCGTTTTCCACGGCCAACGGGACAACTCCGCCTGCGGTCAGAACTGGAGCCGGTCACCAGCACGACCAGCGTTGCCGGCAGGAAAGGCCTCGAGCTCACAGGAGGGCTCCTCCCCTCTCCCATGACGGGGTCGGCGCATGCTCACGGCCGGCTGAAGACAGGTTGCGGACAGCGAAGCGGGCCAGCTGTCGCCGGATCGGCGACAGCTGGCCCGCTTCTCAGCAGCCAGGTTCAGCTGCCAGTCACTACTTCTGCCGGCTTCTATTTCTGCCGATCACTGTGTCCCGGTTGCCAAGCCGGAGACCTCCGAGGCATTGAGCGCCCGATCGTAGAGCCGGACGTCATCCACCGCACCGTGCATGAAGTCCACGGCGTTGCCACGGAACTGTGCCCGCCCGACGGTGACCAGCCCGGTGGTGGCAGTGGTGGCCCAGGTCCGCTCCGTCGCGGCCAAGCTGCCGTCGACGTACAGCGAGAGCGTCCCATTGTCGGCATCGCGCACACCGATCAGGTGGTACCACTGCCCGGCCACCGCCGGGAACGGGGCGACCGCCCGCGGACCGTCAGGGAAGCTCATGGCCCAACCGCGATCGGCCCCGACGTACTGCAGGAAGAACGGACTGGTTCCGTTCAGCCCGTCGGCCGCTACCGCCGTCACGAAATTGGACGGAACGGTGTCCAGCCGGACCCACGCTGCCACCGAGTAGTTGCCCGTGGTGTCCAGCCGGTTCACCGTTGCGGTCGCCTGGTCGTCGACGCCGTCCAGACCCAGTGCCTTGCCCTGAACGCCGGCCACCAGGCCGGCGCCACCGAGCAGCGTCGCCGGTACCGGGTACTTCCCGCTGCCGGGAGTTTGGTCACCGGTGGCCACATCGAACTTCCAGCCGGCAATCCCGTTCCGGCCGGGGGTACCCGGTGCCTTCGCGCCGGTTCCGGCCGCGATCACCGCGAGGTTGGCGGCCCGCACCCGCGAGGAGTCCATCTTGGACACCCTGCGGTCGTAGGTCCAGAACCCGTTCACCTCACCCTCGACGTCCGTCAGCTGGGTGTAGACCGAGCCGGAGAGCTTCTCCCTGGCCAGCCCGACCAGCATGGCGGTGTTGGCGACGTACGCGTCGGTGAGTTCCTTGGACGAGCGCACCTCGCCGTACGGGTTCACCGATCCGCCCGGCCAGGTGTGGCCCAGCACGCTGAGCGAGAAGCCGCCGTGCTCACCGTCGATGGCCGCCCTGGTGGCATCCGGGTTGGGGGACGCCGGTCCGGTGTAGGCGTGGTGATCGATGATGTCGCCCGTGCCCGAGTCGCCCAACGACTGGCAGCAGTTCACCCCGGAGTGGGTGTCCACCAGCCGGGACGGATCCTGTGCCTTGATACCGTTCGCCACCCGGGCGGTGTCGGCCAGATTCCACTCGCTCCAGCCTTCGTTGAACGGGATCCAGCCGATGATCGACGGCGAGGAGGCGTGCTGCGCGATCATCCTGTGCAGCTCCGACTCCCACTCGTCGGTGACGGCCTTGGAGGTGGACTCCGGGTTGCGTCCGGTGAAAGCCGCCGGCATGTCCTGCCACACCATCATCCCGATCTGGTCGGCGTGGTAGTACCAGCGCTGAGACTCCACCTTGATGTGCTTGCGGATGGTGTTGAAACCGAGGTCCTTGGTCTCCTGGATATCCCAGGCCAGAGCCTGGTCGGTGGGCGCGGTGTAGACGCCGTCCGGCCAGTAGCCCTGGTCCAGAGTGGACAGCAGGAAGGTGCGCTTGCCGTTCAGGACGATCCGGTTCACCCCGTCGATCTTCTGGATGCCGATGGAGCGGACGCCGACGTAGCTGCCGACCTGGTCCTTCTGGTTGCGGTCATCGAGAGTCACCTTCAGGTCGTACAGGTACGGGTCGTCGGGCGTCCATCGGTGCGCCCCGCTGATCGGCAGGGTCAGCCTGGTGTTCGGCTGACCGGTGATCATCGTGACCTGGCGTCCCCGCTTGTCGTACGCAGTCACCCGCACTTTCGCGCGGGGCGATGTGCCTGCCGCCGAGACGGTCACCTTGACCGAGTCGCCCCGGTCGGAGAGCACTGGCGTCGTCTTCACCGCGTCGATGTGCACGGGCGCGACGGGTTCCATCCACACCGTCTGCCAGATTCCGGACGCAGCGGTGTAGAAGATGCCGGACGGGTTCGACGACTGCTTGCCCTTGGGCGTATTGCCGGTGGTATCGGTGACCTTGACCACCAGCTCGTTGGTGCCGCGCCTCAACGCATTTGTCACATCGACGGAGAACGCGTCGTAGCCGCCCTTGTGCCTGGCCACCGTGATCCCGTTGACCAGCACCGTGGCGTCGAAGTCGACCGCCTGGAAGTTCAGCAGCAACCGGTTCTGCTTGCCATGTTGGGAATTGGTGCCGACCTTCCACGAGTGCGGTACGTCGAAGGTGCGGTGGTAGGCGAAGTGGTCCTCGTGCCGATTGATGCCCGACAGCTTCGACTCGATCGGGTACGGGACCACGACCTTCTCGCTCGACCGCCACGACTTCGGCAGCGGGCTGTTCGCGGCAGCGAGCGCCGCGAAGTCCCACTTTCCGTTCAGGTTCTTCCACTCCTTGCGGGTGAGCTGCGGCCGCGGGTATTCGGGCAGCGGCGCAGCAGCGTTCACGTCATCCGCCCACGGGGTGGTCAGGGTGTATGTGGATGCGTTCTCGATGAGCGAGTTGAACGGTGGTGCCTTGGTGCCGTTGACGGTGAGCGCACCCTTGCCGTCATAGGCGACCCTGGCGTAGGACCCCTTGAGCACCGTGGCGCCGAGCGAGACGATCAGTTGCGAGGTGGAACTGCCGGCGGCGATGCCGGTGATCGGGTAGTCGGTGCCGTCGATGACGATCCGCAGGTGATCGGCCAGGCCGGTCAAGCCGCCGACCGGACCCGCGAAGGTCATCCGGACCGACTTGCCATCGGCCGGGATGGTCGCCGCCACCTGGAACGGGACGAAGTCCGCCGGCGGGCTGAAGGCGCTGCCGGGAACCGCTTGTTTGGGGACACCCGCGTTGGTGGACTGCCAGCGCAGGTGCACGTTGGCGCCGCCGGTGGCCTGGAACTGTTCGAAGCGGATCGGCGTCGGCTGGCCGGCCACCAGGTGCACGGGGCGGATCGCCGTCTGCTCGACGTCCCACTCGTTGACCCAGAAGTCGATGAGCTTGTCGGTGTCGGCAGTGCCGCCGACCCAGAGCCGGAAGCCGTTGTCGCCGATCGCCGAGAAGGTGTAGTCGCCGGTGGCCGGGGCGGTGACGGTGCCGGTCCAGCGCACCCCGACGTTCTCGGACCTGCCGGTCGTCGCCTTGTACACCGGGATCATGTCGTTGACGTCGATGTCGGGATCCAGGACCGACACCGTGAGGTTCTTGTCCTCCAGGGCGAATGTGTTGGTGTCGGTGATGATGAAGTAGTCCGCCCGCAACCCGGTGCGGGCAGCTTGCGGCGCTGAGGGTGTCGGTGCGACGGTCGGCGCACCGGTGCCGGCGGCTGCGCCGGTCGCCGTGGTCAGCGCGCCGGCCACCACCGCCAGCAGCGTGCCGGCCACCACCGCCCTCCGCCTGAATCCGGGCCGTCGTGATCCGACGGCGCCCTGCTGTCGTGAGTCGAGCATTCTCGTTACCCCTTGTCTGTTTTGCTCTTCGTCGAGCTGAACCGGGTTGTCGATGGCGTGCGGGTAGGACGACCCCCCTCCGGCGCTTTGGGGCGCATGCCGATGTGTTCTCGGGCGATGTCGTTTGGGCTTTGTCGTTATCGGATGTGTCGTTATCGGATGTGTCGTTTTTCGGCTGTTGTTTCCGCGCTGTTGTTTCGGCGGTGTCGTCTCGAGCTATGTCTCCCGCAGGCCCTGGGCCCGGGTCAGGATTGCCTGGATGATGACGACGATGGCCAGGAACGCACCGGAGACCACCATCTGGAACGAGGAGTTGAGGCTGCCGATCTGGTTGATCACGTTGAGGATCACCTTCAGCAGCAGGACGCCGGCCAGCGTGCCGATCAGGCTGCCGGAGCCGCCGACCAGCAGCGTCCCCCCGATCACGACGGACGCGATCGCGTCCAGTTCCCAGCCGACGCCCTGGGTGGGCACCCCGGAGATGGTGTAGGCGGCGTTCAGGCTGCCGGCCAGGCCGGCCAGCACGCCCGAGATGACGTAGGTGGTGACCCTGATCCTGGCCACCGGCAAGCCCATCAGGGTGGCCGCGGACTCACTGCCGCCGACGGCGAACAGCGACTGGCCGGTCTTGGTGCGCTGCAACCAGATCCAGCCGATGACGAACAGCGCGGCGGTGATGTACACCGGTAGGTAGATGCCGAACAGCTTGCCGTGGCCGATCTGCGCGAAGGTGTCGGTCCACTTGATCTTGTAGATCTTGGTGCCTTCGTCGGTGAGTGCCAGCGCCAGCCCGCGGGCCCCGAGCAGGCCGGCCAGCGTGACGATGAACGCCGGCATCCCCAGCCGGCCGATGAATGTCCCCTGTATCAGCCCGATCAGACCGCAGGCGACCAACGGCACCAGGAAACCCGCCAGCACGCCGTACTGCCCCGCCCAGGCGGCCAGCACCCCACCGAGGGCGAAGACCGAACCGACGGACAGGTCGATGCCACCGGAGATGATGACGAACGTCATCCCGATGGCGATGATGCCCAGGCCCGAAGCCTGGAACATCATGCTGGTGACGTTGCTCCAACTGCCGAAGTTGCCGAAGGAGAACCACGCCACCACCACCACGATGGCCAGCAGCGTCGGGGCGCCCTGCCGTTGGAAGAACTGGGTTAGTCGCTCGGGTCCTGAGACGCCGACCGGATCGGCGGAGCCGGTGGAGCTGGTGGCCGTGGGGGAGGCGGGCGATGTGGCTGTGGTGGTCATCGGCGTGCCCCTCCGCGGTCCCGCTGCAGGTAGACCGCCAGGATGATGATGGCTGCCTGCACCATCTGGGTGGAGGACTCCGGCAGGTTGTGCTTGATCAGGGTGGCCCGGACCAGCTGCATCAGCAGCGCTCCCGCGAGGGTGCCGATCACCCTGACCCGGCCACCGGTCAACGGGGTGCCGCCGACCACCACGGCGGTGATCGCCGTCAGTTCCATCAGCAGGCCCTGGGTCGACGGAGTACCGGCCTTCTGGTAGGCCGTCAGCAGGATGCCGGCCAGCGCGGCCAGCATGCCGGACAGCACGTACACCGTGAGCAGCGTGCGGCGGACCGGCAGCCCGGCCAGCCTGGATGCCGCCGGGTTGCCGCCGATCGCCACCAGCCTCCGGCCGAAGGTGGTGCGGCGCACCAGAAATCCGACCAGCAGCGCCACCACTACGGCCACCAGCACCACGATCGGGATCCCGGCGATCGCACCGGTGCCGAGGTTGTTGAAGGAGGACGAGGAGATCTGCCGGAACTGCCCACCGAGCAGCAGCTGGGCGATGCCCCGCAGACCGACCAGCAACGCAAGGGTGGCGACGATCGGCTGTACGCCGATGTAGGCGACCAGAACGCCGGAGAACATACCGGACGCGATGCCGCCGAGGAGCGCGGCAATGATGGCTACCGGCACGCCGTATCCCAGGTAGAGCGGAATCAGCGATCCGGACAGCGCCATCACCGCGCCGACGGACAGGTCGATGCCCTCGGTGCCGATCACCATCGCCATTCCGAGGGCGACGATCACCACCGGCGCGACCTGCACCAGCTGGACCCGATAGTTGCCGACCTCCAGGAAGTGTGGGGTGGCGATGATGTTGAAGATGATCAACACGATCAGGGCCGCGTAGACGCCGTAGTCGCGGATCATGCCGATGCGGGCTCGATGCTGCCGGCTCCGGCTGACGGTGTCGGCAGCCTCCGGCGGCAGCGACGCCGGGACGGCTGGGGCGCTCATCGGGCCTCCTCTGTGTTCGCCGGGACATCGGTGTTCGCCGGGACATGGGTGTTCGCCGGGACATCGGTGCTGTTCGGGACATCGGTGCTGTTCGGGACATGGGTGCTGTCCGGGACATCGGCCGGCCCGGGCACCGGGGCCAGTCCGGGAGCGGTTGCGGTTGCAGTTGCCGGGATCTCGGCGGGCTCCGCCGTCTGACTGAGCATCGCGATGAGCCGCTGCTCGGTGACCTCCGTACCGTGCAGCTGGCCGATGATCTCGCCCTCCCGCAGGGCCAGTACCCGGTCCGCCCCTTCGATCAGTTCCTCGATCTCGGAGGAGATCAGCACCACCGCCAGTCCTTCCTTGGCCAGCTCCGCGACCAGCGCCTGCACCTCCGCCTTGGCGCCGACGTCGATGCCCCTGGTGGGTTCGTCCAGCAGCAGGACCCTCGGTGACAGGCACAACCAGCGGGCGAGCAGCACCTTCTGCTGGTTGCCGCCGGACAGTTCGCTGACCCGCTGCTCCGGTCCGGATGCCTTGATGTGCAAGCGTTTCATGAAGATGTCGACGATCGCCCGCTGCCGCCTCTCGCTGACGATCCCCGCGGTGGACAGTTTCGGCATGGCCGCCAGCACGATGTTCTCCCTGACGCTCAGGCTGGGCACGATCCCGTCGGCCTTGCGGTCCTCGGTGAGCAGCGAGATGCCGGCGGCGATGGATGCGGCGGTCGAACCGGTGCGCAGCTGACGGCCATGCACGGTGACGGCTCCGGCGTCGACCTTCAGCGCCCCGGCGATTGCCCGCACCGTCTCGCTGCGGCCGGCGCCCAGCAGACCGCCGAGACCGAGGATCTCGCCGGGTGCCACATCGAGGTCGATGTCGTGCAGCACGTGGCGTTTCGACAGCCCGCGGACGGTCAGCACCGGCTCGGATTCCGCCTCTCGATCCGAGTCGAAGGCTGTCACTCCCTGGCGTTGAACCTCGTCGACATCGCGGCCGAGCATGTGCGAGATCAGTTGCAGGCGACTGAGTTCGGCCAGCGGCCCGGTGTGCACCAGCCGGCCGTCGCGGAGCACGGTCACCCGCTGGCAGATGCGGTACAGCTCCTCCATCTTGTGGCTGATGTACACGACGGCGATGTTCCGCTCGGTGAGCCGGCGGATGACGCCGAACAGGGTGGCGACCTCGCGGGGTTCCAGTGACGACGTCGGCTCGTCCATGATCACGACCCGAGCATCGGTGCTCACCGCCCTGGCGATGGCCACCATCTGCTGGGTGCCGGTGCCCAGCGTGCGCAGCGGGCGGCGGATGTCGACGTCGATGCCGACCTCGGCGAGCAGCCGGGTCGCCTCGCGATTCATCCGCCGGAAGTCGATCAGCCCCCACTTGTTCCGCGGTTCCCGGCCCAGGAACACGTTGCGGGCCACGCTGATCAACGGCACCAGGTTGATCTCCTGGTAGATCGTCGAGATGCCGGCCAGCTGGGCGTCCAGTGGACGCGCATAGCGGACAACGCTTCCGGAGTACCGGATCTCGCCGGAATCAGCGGCGTGCACGCCGGTCAGGATCTTGATCAAGGTGGACTTGCCGGCGCCGTTCTCCCCGACCAGTGCGTGCACCTCGCCGGGTTCCAGGTCGAACGACACGTCCGACAGCGCCGCCATGGTGCCGAACACCTTGGAGATGCCCGTCATTGCCAGGATCGGTTCGCCGGTGGACGGAGAGAGCGGGCTCGGCTCCCCGGTCACCGCTGCCTCACCCGGTGCCGGGTCGCCGACCAGCTCCCGAGTAGCGGTTTCCGTCGCGGCGGGATCCTGCGTGCTCGAATCCGGATTGCCGTGATCCACTGCCGACGCCTTTCTCGAGCTATGGGCACCGGGTGCACCGGACCGCCGCAACGGACGATCCGGTGCCCCGGAGGGATCATCAGTAGGCGTCGTTCACCTTCTGCTTGGCGTTGCTGGAGTCGTACTCGGAATCCGAGATCACCACGTTCTGACCGACCGGCTTGCCGGACACGAAGTCCATCGCGGTCTTGAACGCGAGCGGACCGAAGCGCGGGTTCGACTCGATGACGGCGTTGTACTTGCCGTCGACGATCAACTTGACCGCGTTCTTCGTGCCGTCGATCGACACCATCTTGACCTCGGTGCCCGGCTTCTTACCCGCTGCCTCGAGGGCGTTCACCGCGCCGATGCCCATCTCGTCGTTCTCGGCGTACATGCCGGTCAGATCCGGGTGCGCCTGGATCAGTTGCTCGGCGACCTGCTGGCCCTTGTCCCTGGCGAACTCGCCACTCTGCTGGGCGACGATCTGCAAGCCGGGTGCGCTGGCCTTGACCTCGTCGACGAACCCCTTGGTGCGCTCGTCGGTGACGTTGTTACCGGCTGCACCGAGCAGGATGGCGATCTTGCCCTTGCCGCCGGTGGCCTTGATCATCGCGGTGGCCGCCCGCTTGCCCTGCTGGGTGAAGTTCGATCCCAGGAAGGAGACGTACTGAGCGCAGGCCGGCATGTTGACCTTGCGGTCGATGGTGATGATCGGGACGCCCTTGTCCTTGGCCGCCGCGAATGCCGGCTCCAGTCCGTCGGAGTTCAGCGGCGCCACGATCAGCAGCTTGACACCCTTGTTCAGCAGGTCCTGGATGTCGCTGATCTGCTTGTTCAGGTCGGTCTGGGCGTTGGTGGTCTCGAGCTTGAGCCCCAGCTTCTGTGCCTCGTCCTTGATCGACTGGGTCTCGGCGATCCGGAACGGGTTGTCCTCCTTCTCCGACTGGGAGAAGCCGACTGATCCGGCCTTCAGGTCGAAGGGCTTGAGGCCGTACTGAGCGATGGTGCAGGTCGCGCCCTGGTCGCCGCTCTGCACGACCTGGGTGCCGCCACCGCCGCTACCACTCTCGCTGGTCGACGAGCTGCTGGCGGTGTCCGAGGAGGACGCGGATCCGGTGTCGGAGCTTGACGCGGATCCGGTGTCGGAGCTTGAGGCAGATCCGGTGTCCGAGGAGGACGCGGATCCGGTGTCGGAGGAGGACGCGGATCCGGTGTCGGAACCGGAACCGGTGTCCGAAGCACTCGATGAACTTGTGTCCGAGCTCATGGCGGTATCGCTCGCGGACACCGGCGCGGAGGTGGCCGGCGCGTTCCCCGCGGTGGTCTCTGACTTCGAGCAGGCGCTCAGAGTCAGCACAGCGGCGGTCATCACCGCGATGCTGGCGATCGTCTTTGATCGAGGTGGCAGGTGCATGTTTCATCTCCCGTTGAGATCGGCGACGTCGGTGTGACGCCGAAGTGACTCTGAGCGGCAATCTGTCAGAACAAGTCGGAAGTTGTCAAGAAATGTTTGGTATTTGATACCAAACGATCACCTTATTCGGGACCGGAATCGGTCAACGATGTCAGAACGGCACGAATCGCACTTGACGGGTGCTTCGCTGCCCACCGGCCGGTTCGTCCGGCTCGTTCGGCAGGCGGTACGGACCTGGCAGCTCAGGCACCCACCACGGCCACCGAGACGTCGACGCCGGCCGCCCGCAGCGCGTCCAACTGGGCGCGATCGGTCTCGGCGTCGGTGACCAGAGTGCTGATCCCCTCCACCGGGACGGTCTGCACCATGGCGTCGATGCCCACCTTGGTGTGGTCGGCGAGCACGATCACCTGCCTGGCCGCCGCCGCCATCGCTCGATCCATGCTGGCGACCGTGGCATTGGGGGTGGACAGTCCCCGCTCGGCGGACAGCCCGTTGCCGGACAGGAATGCTTTGGTCGCGTTGATGGTGGCCAGGCTCTTCTCCGCGGCCGGCCCGATGAGCGCGAAAGTGCTGCCGCGCAGGCTGCCCCCGGTGATCGTCACCTCGATGCCCGGGGCATTGGCCAGCATCTGGGCGACCAGGATCGAGTTGGTGACGACGGTCAGGTCCGCCAGCCGCACCAGCCGCCTGGCGAACGCCTGGGTCGTCGTTCCGGCGCCGATCAGCACCGCGTCACCTTCGGTCACCAGCTCGGCGGCGGCGGCCGCGATGGCCGCCTTCTCCCGGCCGGCCACCTGGCTCTTCTCCGAATAGGTCGGCTCGTGCGGGTCCGGCGTCGGAGCCATGGCGCCGCCGTGCCTGCGGACCAGCAGACCTTCGCCCTCCAGCTGCCGCAGGTCGCGCCGGACGGTCACCTCCGACGTCCGCGCGGTGCTGGCCAGTTCACGCAGCGACATCGCGCCGTCCCGCAGCACCAGCTCAAGAATGAGCCGGCGGCGTTCGGCGGGAAACATGCGCGGAGGCTACCTGATCGTTTTCGATCATGGGCGATCGCCGGTGATCAACCGGCCGGCGGCGACACCAGCCCGAGGGTCGCCGGTGACTCGGGCTGCCGACCCAGCACGTGCTGTCCCAGGAAGCCCAGAACGACCTGGTACCAGAGTTTCGCGTGCTGCGGTGCGAGCACCCAGTGGTTCTCGTCGGGGAAGTACAGGAACCTGTGGTCGGTGGTCCCGTCCGCCGCCGCCGGGCGTCCGGAATGGGCGAGCAACTCGTACCAGAGCCGCAGCCCCTCACCGATCGGCACCCGGTAGTCCTTGTCGCCGTGGACGACCAGCATCGGTGTCACGATCTTGTCCACGAACCGGTGCGGAGAGAACTCCTGCTCCATCTGGGCAGACATCTCCTTCGCCCAGTACATCGACATGTCGGTGGTCGGACCGAACTGATCGAGCGCCCACAGCGAGGCGTGGGTGACGATCGCCGCGGACCGATCGGTGTGCCCGGCCACCCAGTTCGCCATGTAGCCGCCGAAGGATCCGCCCATCGCCACGGTTCTCGCCGCGTCGATGTCGTCCCTGGCCTGGACGCTGTCGGTGATCGACATCAGGTCGGTGAACGGCTCGGCTCCCCAGCGGCCCCAGCCCCGCTGCACGAAATCCTGGCCGTAACCGGTCGACAGGGCTGGATCGGGCAGCAGCACTGCATAGCCGGCGGCGACCAGGTTCCACGGGGTCCACCGCCAGCTCCAGGAGTTCCAGGAGCTCAACGGGCCGCCGTGGATCCAGAGGGCAAGCGGCGCCGGCCTTTCCGGGGAGGTGTCTTCCGGAAGGGCCAGCCAGCCACGGATGCTGGTGCCGTCGGCGGCGTCGGCCGCCACCTCCTCCAGCCAACCCGGCAGCAGCGGGCGTTCGGCAGGGTTGGGCAGCCGCACCACCTCACCGGACCCGACGTCGATCCGCACCACTTCCGG
>JAABUS010006862.1_pt1 | contig 13492 bp, 2 predicted proteins | sample 5560161 | NCBI WGS metagenome assembly JAABUS01 (sample SAMN10711885, study PRJNA513376) | rock metagenome | isolation source: Antarctica rocks | place: Antarctica: Victoria Land, Trio Nunatak nord | collected 2016-01-04 | reverse complement strand
CCATCTTCCCTTCAACCCATCTTCCCTCCAACCCATCTTCCCTCCAACCCCTCTCCCCTCCAACCCATCCTCCCTCCAACCCATCTTCCCTGCAACCCCTCTCCCACAGCCAACACCACCACACCAGAAACCCCATTCCAAACCCCGCCCCAGTATCAACATCTCAAAGCCCAACATCGACAATCCCGCTGCCTGGAACCCCCAGCGCCAGCATCGGCATGCACCGGCCGAATTTCGGATCCCAGGGCTTGGAAGGTTCGAAGGTGGGAACGCGGACGGGCGGGAGATCGTTGCTTGCTGGTGGTGTAGGGTCGATAGAGACTAAGAGAAAGAGGGGGGCAAAGGTGTTGGGACAGTGATGACAGAGAAGTGCTGCGTTTTTGGTTGGGGGGGTGTGTGTTTGATTTGGGATTCCAAAGATCGAGGTTCTTGTGGGGAGGGGGGGGGGAGTAGGGCCGGAGGTTCCACGATGTGAATTATTGGAGCGGTTTGGATCCGGGTGGGTCTTAGCAATAGGGAAACCGGGGTCTCGGGATGGCAGCAGTTGGGCCTGGACTGGAGACTTCGGATGTAGATATTCATATGTATCAGAGCGATTGATATATAATCACAGTTTCGTGCATTCAGAGACGTCGCTGGGGGCAGTGTGGTTCTCTGGTTGCTGGCCAGGAGATATACATTGGAACCAATGACACCAATACCAAACGGGTCGACACAGTCACGTATCGCCTGCCCACCAAAACGCCATCAAAGACGATACATAAGCCTACCTGGTGGCCCGTCTCCAAGACGGCTGTACTTCTATTTCGAGGAATCCCTATCGTCTTCAATCGACCACGTAACCCCTAACATCATATAACATTCTCCAACAACGAAAATTCAACAGAAAGCACACGCAGCCACAGATCAACTTGCGTGATATGGAGATTTTCGTTACCAAGAGGGGTGTCTGTGTGGAAAGAATCTACACTGAATTTGATTCCGTCGGGGGCAATACGTGATTGTGTCGGGTATCCGAGATGATTTTTATGTGTCGCTTGGGTATGAGAGGTTACTCTGTTGCTTTTGAACCAAATAATGGACACTCGGAGATTGGAATCCACAGCAGTTTTTGGCTGACAGTGTAAATGCTACGCCAGCGATTGTGAAAAATATAATTCTTATCTCGTTGTCATCGCAACGCTCAAAAACCCCTTCGGAAAAGCGGTGATAAGTACAGCACAAAAGTCCTATTTACACGAAGAAGAGCCGTAAGCGAGCTAGCGCTACGAAACCAAACTGATCCAACTAGCTGATCGTGAAATGACTGTGGGCTCTCGAGTCTGAAGCGACAGAAGAGGTCGATTTTCGCATTACCTACTGTAAAGAAAGTATTTCAGTTCTGGACCCTCAGCGCAGGAGTGGCGTTCTGCCCTCCCACAGTGACCGTCAGCAGGGTCGGTGCCCCATCCTGCACAGCACCGGACTGGTCCTGGCCACCGGTGGGCGTGACATCGTCGTATGGGAAGGCATAGCCCCGTCCATCGAGATTAGCAGCATGCACAATGCGCGAATAGTGGTTGGTGGGCGAGATCTGGTAGTACTGCGCCGGGTTCGCATCCGGTGTTTTAGAACTGAGTAGAAGTGTGGAGCGGTTGAAGGCCGCGGCAATGCGGGGCACGAAGGCGGCGCGCTCGCCGCTGGTGTCGGCGAAGGGGCCGGTACTGCAGCTGAAGATGTCGTGTGCGGAAGGCTTGGCGAATTGGCCGCCGGTGCCGAAGTCGAGGACGTTGTTCGTCACGGTGCCGGAGACGGTGCCGAAGGAGGCTTGGGTGTCGACTGTGAGCGGGGTGCTGCTGTAGCGGGAGTAGACTGCGTCGACATAGGACTTGTAGTACCCGTCGAAGAGCGAGGGGTTGGGCGCGTTATTGGGGCTTAGTGCGCGGAGGTTCCCGCCAGAGGGGTTGGGGACGATGAGGGATGCCCAAGCATTGGTATGGTCTGCAGCCGATTGCGCCTGTAGGCCAGAGCAAACGGTGTCCAGCCCGTTGGCAGCAGTACCGGCAACATGCTGCGTTGCCCTGGCGGAATTGTTGAGTGTCAGCGCGATTGGGATCGAGACGAAGTCGACGTAGGAAATGTTGGCGAACAGCTGGGCGTTGTTGTAGGTGAATTCGCAAAAGCCCCACATGATGTTGATGTTGGGGTCTGAAGGATTGTTCGGAGATGGCTCGACCAAGGCGCCACTCGAACTACCAGGAGGCCCAGGATTGAGAAGGAAGGTCAGCGGAGTACCGATGGAGAACCAGATTCGTCCGCCAGCAATATGTGGGATGACTGCTGAGGTCGTCGATCCAGGAGCGCCAAGAGCAATGGCGCAGTTGACGGCTAGAGGGGCGCCTGTCGAGGATGGTGAAGTGGGAAAGTATGGCGTTCTGCCATCAGACTGAAGCAGGAAGACAGCATTCTTGTTGTCGAGAGCTTGGCCGGTGATGTAAGAATAGACCGTAGAAGAGTTCGTCTGATTGACGAGTGTTATGTTCAGCGTAGGTGACGTCATGGTGATGAATTGGTAAAGGATAGGATGTTTTGAAGAAAGGTGTATTGAGATGACAGCGCAGCAATACGTGCGGCAAGGTGAGTGATACTTAGTATGTACAGTGAGTGTAATAAATGAAATGTGAAGAGTAAAGAGGGCATTTGGTCATGATATATGTTGGCATCGGCCCTAAAATTGGCATTTCTTCTCCAAGGCAGCTTCCCTGTCGAAAGGGTAAGTCGTTGCGAGTGTGATCTATATCAGAAACATTGTTCCCTTGTCGTAGTCTGGGGTAAAAAGGAGATCCTAGTATTCCTGAGGAAGGACGAAGGTCAGATGGGGAGAATTATCTGGGGAATCAGGGGCTCCATGCCACGCGCATGCCCGCACGAGACTGAAACAGAAACCCCAGGGTAATCGCTGGGTCATACCACAGTCTAGAGCGCCATCAGCAAGCGAACAGTTACACATATAGTCGTGTGGACCGGAGAGCAGGTGGAGGGAGCCCTCAAGCATCTCTTCGATCAGCTTTCTCTGCGTGAGATTCGAGGAGGTCAAGTGTCCACATCATGCAAAAGGGGGGAAATGTTTGCGCTTCTCGGCTGCACCTTCCGCTTCTCCGGATACACTAGATGAACCGCAGAGACGGCTACTCCCGAGAACCGAGGACACACTAGTACCGCCAACTTCTAAAAGTACCGTGAATAACTGAGAGACCAGGACGATCCCTGTTGGACACTGTCAGTGGTTAGATGCGCTCCTTAATTCGCAAACGAAATGGAAAAGATCGCTGTTGCCACAGTAGATAAATCTGGCTGTTTGGTATTCCACCCCTGTAGGTGATAATGCTCAACGGTTTGCCTCTTTGACAACGCGTAAACACTGGGCGATCTATTTACGTCATTTCGTCACCTCGGTTTCATACGGGACTCCACCGATCCGTCAGGGTATACCTATTGGTGTGTCTGAATGAAGAAGCTCCGAACATAGCATAGCGTTTCTAAAGCAGCTTGGTCGTCTTCGTTCGCCTAGTCGTCCTAACGTGTAGAATGTATTTCGAGGCTCTTTATGATGTTTCACGCCCGCTTAGATCCCGAAATCATTGACTTGCGATAACTACGGCGGGTCTGAACCATGCCGGCAGCATAGCTCTCCACCGAGTCGAAATGAATGAGCTTCGAGGGACGCAGATCTTATGACAAATTGCTGGGTGCCCAAGGAGCCTTGTCATAATAACCGCAACTCTGTAAGCTCATTTCGATGTCGAAAGCGTCTTCCGCGGCGGCAGTAAAGCTCAGAGAGATACATTTACTTTCGTACTTCTTTACCAGCATGGAGGTCGATAGCTGTTCCAATTTCAGTCTCCTCATGCCGACAATCCTGACCGATTTCCAAGTCAGGTAGACGCGCTTTGCTCTCGTTCAAAAGTTCCTTCAGAGCCCTTTTCAAGTACGGTAAGTTAAGCAAAAGTAGAGCTATCACCGCATCTTTATCACCTTCTTTGAACGAACCGAGCCAGGTGTAGACCTTCGATTCGAATAGGACTTCGATGATCGCCCCAGCTTCTCCACAACATGCATGGTGTCCTTTGGGTACTCGTTATGGACAGGAAGATACCGACCCTAGATCCGGTGTGACCATTTCGTGAACTAACCGTCGATATTAAGCCTCGAAACATAAAGGCCGATCCGAGGGTCGCGCAGTATATTGGCAGTCAACTTTGCGAGGACGCCGCCACGGCGCACTCTATTCGAGACGACGGAGTATTTGCTTAGAAGCCCTTGGTGACGCTTCAGAGCCAACTGACTCAGCTTGTTGATGTGTGTGCAGGTCATTGCGAGATTCACCAGATCTTTGTGTTAGACCTGGTTGATGATCTATTGGAGCAGCTCATTGGCTATATCGAGCAAGATAGGCATGTTAGAAACGACTTGTTACTTGTAGATTGGTACAGCGTTATTCGGCAGACCAAATCTATCGTACAATTGAAAACACCTTTATGCGACTTGACACAGGTCGAATACCCAACACAAGCCCAACGCCAATACAGAATCGCGTTACAACGTTGCCTCAGTAGTTAGACCTAATGCACAAAAAAAAAAAAACTCTTAATCGAACTCTAGCGAGTTTGTTTATATTAGAATTGCACTAGAACTATTACTAGAGATTAGTTTCGATATAGCAAATACACTAGTATTTAGTATATCTAAATATATTTGTATTAAGTATAATATTTGTTATAATATTGTTTTCTTTTTTTTATATTAGATCTAAAAACAAAACTTCTATTTTTCGATATTCTAAAATTATTTTAATAATAGTATATCAAAAAAATTCTTATTATATATTTGAAAATTGTATATTTAGTATTGCTACTTTAATTATATACTTATTAATAGATTAATTACAATACTACTATTTATACTATATTTAATAATATTATTTTAAAAATTAATTAATTTAACTATCGACTATAATATTGTTTTAAAAATAATTTTTTTTTTTTTTTAAAAAATTGTAATTTATATATAAATACAATTACTTTCTATATATTTTTGCTATTCTATTTAATATTTTTTCTTGTTGTATTATTTTATTAATTTAGATTTATAATTTTTTCGATCTATTATATTAATTGCAAATAATATTTATTATTAAATTTTCTTCTTTAATTTTTGCAATATTTTAGAATAAAGAACAATATAAATAATAACAAGATATAAGACAAAAAAACAATTAAGAAGAAGATTATTAATATTATAAAAAATATATTTAAATTTAAAATTAAACAAAAGCAACTAAAGATACTTAATATAATTTTATAAAAAAATATTATTGTAATTATAAAGACAAAATTCGAGAAAAATTTACTATATTAAATATTGTTATTTATATTGTTATTAATAAAAATTATATTAATAATTATATCTCTTTTTATCTTAAAAAACAATTAATATAAAAAGTTAAAAAAAATTATTAATTGTTAATTATTGATCTTAAAAAACAAGAACAATAATTTAATTATACTAAAGAATATATACAATAAAGACTATATATATAGTTAATACTATTGCTATATTTTTTGTATAGTATTTAATAGTTAAATTTAATTAAAACAATATTTAAAAATTTAAAAATTACTATATTTAAGGATTTCTCTAATAATTTTTTATATTATAAGTTTTATTAATTAAGATTTTGTATATTTGCTATTAACAAATTGTATTTTATAAATAAATAAATAAAATTTTAAACAAATTATATTTGTTTTAAAGTTCTTTGTATACAACTATGTTCTAAAATATTAATAATAAATATATTAATTATATTTAATAATAAGACTCTAAAAAATATAAAAAAACAATATAAATTTATTTTTAATATATAAATTTTTAAAATATCTCTAAATAGATTAGAAATATATATATAGTTTAGTTCTATAAAATATATTAAAAAATATATAAAGAATTTGCAATATATATTGTTAATATAAATTAAAAGATTTTAAGATATTTTAAAAATAGTTATTTATATTTTAAAAATAATTAATATAAATAGAATATATAAATATATTTAACAATAAATAAAGATCTTAAATTATTTGTTAAAAACAGTAGAATAAATTTAGTTAATAGTAGCTTCTATAGTTAAGAATAACAAAAAATATATTTAGAAAACTTTTAAAAAAAGATCTAAAAACTATCTATATTTAAGAATTCTAATTTGTAAAAATATATATGAGTTGAATATTAATAATTTAGATATTTAAAAAATCTATATTTAAATACTTCTCTTATTTGTTGCAAAAATATATTAACAATTTAATAAAACAAATGAATACAACAAAAAACTAATATATTTTATTTTTTTATTTTCGAAATAATATAAGAGTATTTAAAGTAAAAAATATATATTAAATTAAATATTAATAAAGAAATCTATTGCAAAAAAATAAAATTCTATAAATTATAAAAATAATAATAAACAAAAAGATTTAATAGAGACAAAAAAGTTTAAATTTAAAAAGCAAATAACAAAAATAATAAATTAAAAATATAATATATTTTAAAATATATAGAAATTAATTAATTCTATATTAAAGAAAAAAAGTAATTGCTATTATAAAATTTAATTGAAAATTTTTACTAATTAAGATTTAAACAATACAATACTATTATTATTCGAAAAAAATCGATTAAATTTGTGCTGCTTAATCTATTATTTTAAAAAAAAAATTTAACTAATTAATATAAAAAATTAAATTTAAAGTAAAAAAAAACCAAATTTAAGTATTTTTAATTAAAATATTAGCTAAAGAAGTAGAAAAAACACAAAACAATAAATTTTTTTAAATTTTTTTTTTAAAATTTTGTTTCGCTAGTACTTTCTTCGAAGATATTAGAATAGATTGTACTATTAGAAAGATTTGTAGACGTCTTTAGACAATGCAAGCAATTACTTAATAACAAGAATTTACAACTATAAATAGTTTCTATATTCAATAAATTTTAAAAAAAATTCAATAAATCAAAGTAACAATAAGTAAAAATCTATAATAAGTTAAATACAATTTATAAGAGAGTTGTGTTTTGTTTTCTATATATTAAGAAAATACTAATTGTTTATTTTACTTGTTTATTAAACAATACAAACATAATTGTTTGCAATATTTGCTTGTTAAATATAGCAAACATTATACTTAGATTGCTCGCTTCTTAAGTATAACAAATATAATAATAGATTTGCTCAAAGACGTAGAATCTAAATTATTAATATAGCTTTAATAAGCTTGTAATATTATTTTTTTTCTTTAGAGTTTTTGTCTCGAAACTCAATACCTTTCTATTATATCTTTAAGAAAAATTAATATCAAAAATTTCTTCTCTTAAAAAAAGATTTTTTCGATACTCTAAGTTTGATATTTTTAGCAATACGTTCTTGTTGTAACTATACAATATCTAATAAGATTTATTGTATAAATAATAATTCTAAAAAGTGTGTAAAGTATGTGCGATCTAATTGTAATTATAATTTGACAATTTCTTTTATATTAATTAAACAAATTTATAGAGAACAAATATGTTTAAAGAAAGAAGTGCGTAATACGCGTACAAAGCTAAGTCGATTAAAAAAACAACTAGATTTTCTAAAGAATAAAAAAAAAAAATGTAATTAAGTAAAAGAATATTGACAATCTAAAAATAAATAAAGCACGCTTTGTTAAGTTTGTTACAAAGATTTTTGAGTTACTATTTAATATATTGTTTAAACAATTTTAATTTTCGACTAATTAAAATTAAAATACTATTTTTATATCTTGTCTTAATAAAATTTCTTTAGAAAATTTCGATAGCAATTAAGATTTTTCTCTAATTCTTACGTGTTCTTTAAGATAAAATATTCTTTTTACTTAATAAAATACTTTTAATCTTTCTATTGTAAAATTTTCTTAATCTCGAATTGATTCTTTTTTTGCAAATAGAAATAAAATATGTTCTATAAAAACATAATTAAATCTATTAATTTTAACAATAAGATATAGAATAATAAAAATATTTTAATCTTTTTAGATAAATCAAGTTTGTAATTAATTGATCTCTTAATCTTTTTAACAAAAAACAATTTAACTTTAATATAATTTAATTTCTTGCTTAACTTTCTTGTTCTAAGATTTTTTGTAAAAAAATATATATATATATATATATATATTTTTTTAATTGAGATATTGTTTTTTGTTTTTTATTTTAATACTTAATCGATTTTTTCTATATTTTTTCTATATTGTTATGTATCTTTTTTAGTATTGCTACTCTTTCGATAGCTAATTGTATAGACAAATATATACGCTTTTTCTTAAAAAGATTAAGTTCTTTATTATAGTTAACAAAGAATAGAGTTATTTTAGTAATATTCGAAATCTTTGCATTAAGTATTAGTTGTACTATAGATAAAAATAATATTTAATTATTATAAGTATTATTAATATAGTATTTTAGATATTGCTTAAAACTTTAATTTGTTCTTTCTATTTAATTATTTGTAATTAAATAATAGACAATAGATATTCGAAATTTTGTATCTAATATTAAGAGAAGCATCTTTTAATAATTAGACATAAAGAGTTTGTCTTTGTTACTAATTAATTTCTTAAATATATAATAATATTATATAAGTTAATTTAATATAATATATTTTAGTTGTTCTACGTTAAACTTTTCTTTGCATACAATAATATATAAGTATTTAATAAGCTTATTAATTATTATTAATATTAAATTATATTTGTTTTTAATTGCTAAGTTTGTTAACTTAGACAATTTAATAATAAAGTTTATCGTAATTTTATTTTATAACAATTTAAATAGTTTTTAATATTAAATTTTGTTATAGTTTGCATATATACTATATTTGTTTTGCTAATAGTTAAGATATTGTTTAATATATATTTCGACAATTTATTTTATTTATAAGAACTAACAATACTAATATAAAAGCTAAAGAATTTTTGTTACTTTTAAGTGTTTTTGTAGTAATTTATTATAGTGCTCTTTTATATATTTGTTAATCTTGTCGATAAATATCTAAAGTTTTTCTTTTTTTATTAAAAATTCTTTTGTATTATTTTGAAGTATTTGTAATATAATATTTAGCTTGTGTTTATTTGTTAATAATAATTTGTCTTTATTAATCTTAAGTATATTGTAATTAAATAATTTTTTTGTTTTTATATAATTACTTCTTTTGTTAAATATATTTGCTCTATTATTATTTTTATCTAAAATATATTGTATTTTAAACTTGTATTGTTTAAGTTTTTTTAATTATTATACTTGTCTTTTGTTTAATTGCTTTGTAATAGTAAAATATATAAGATTTTTGTAATCTATAAGAATTGTAAGTTTTAACAATTTTTATATATATATTTTTTATAATTTTAAGAAGATTACTATAGCGAGTAGTTTTTTATTGTAAATATTATAGTTTTGTTTAACTAATAAGAGTTTTCTTAAAAAATATATTATTAAGTATTATATATTTTTATATTTTTAATTAAAGTATATATTGATAACTAAATTTAATATATCGATTTCAATTTTGTTTAATAATTGCAAATTATATATCTTTAATACTAACTTTTTTAAGTATTTTAACTTAAGATTCTAAAATAATTTCTTTTCTACAAGTTTTTATATTTATATATTTTTCTTTGTAAAATTTGTTAGTAATATTGTGTTTACTAAGTAGTTTTTAATAAACTTCTTATTATAATTTATAAAACTTAAAAAAAATTGTACTTTTTTAATATTTGTTAATATTTTTTATTTTTTAATTGCTTGTAGCTTTTTAAAATTTATGTATACTTTGTATTGTTTAATAACAAATTCAAAAAAATTAACTTTCTTTTAATAGAATTTATATTTCTTTAATTTAAGATATAAGTTTTTTATATTTAGATATTTTAATATTTTAAAAATATAGCTAATATACTCCTTTAAAATTTTCGAATAAATTATAATATTGTTCAAATATATTATAACAAATCGATTCAAATATTGTTGTAATATATTATTAATTATTTTCTAATATATTGTTAAGATATTTGTAAATTCGAACAATATTATTATGTATTTATATAATTTATATTATATACAAAAAGCTATTTTTTATTTTTCTTCTATTTTTCTTCTAATCTAATTGTACGCTTTTTGTAGATTTAGTTTAATAAAGTACTTTGTTTCGAATAATTAATTCTAAAGTTTATTAATATTAAGTAATAAATATTAATTTTTAATTGTAATATTATTCAGCTTTTAATAATCGATATATAAACAAAAATTTTTATTCTTTTTTAATACAAAGAGAATCGAGTATTTTGTCTATAATTAAGATTTTTTAATAAATTCTTTTTTTTTATTTTTTGTTAGATATTTGCGAAGTACTTTGAGCTTTTTCTTAGATAAAATATATATAGATTTAAATATAAATTGTTTATTTAATTTAAGTCTAATTTTGTAATTTTACAATTAATATTTAGAAAGAATCTTTGTTGTTTTTTTTTCTTCAAATAGATGCTCTTAATTGTTGTATATTTGTAATATATACTTTAGCAATTTCTTTATTATATTAGATAGTTTAAGACTTTTAGAAAATTTGTAATTTTCTTTATTTATTTTGACTTTCTAATTCGATTAATCTTTATTAGTATCTATTAAGTCGAACTTTGCTAGCTTATTTTTTTGCGAAAATACAAGTTTGCTATTTGCGATCAATTTTCGATTTATTTTTTTATCTATTATCGAACGTTATTAATAGATAAGTTGAATGTAAATTACGTAATTATATTGCGCGAATCTAAGTACTCGTATATTTTAGTTAACTTCTAAATTGTATTGCTTCAATTAAGACATTTCTAAAACAATATTGTAAATAACTATTTCTATTATATTAAAGATTAGTTTCTCGTAATATTGCTAAATAGCTATCAATAATAATTTTGTTTCTTTATTTACTTTTTTATTCTTGTTAAATAATAAGTTTCTATCTACAATTATTAAATTATATACGTTAGACTTCTTTTAAATAGAATACTTTTCTCTTTTAACAAAAGCTCTAATTATAAAATTATCTATTGTATTAAAATCAATTATTGCGATAAGTTGTTATCTATTGACTTTAACTAATATAATAAAACATTGTACGTATATTGTTAAATTTAGTTGTTGCTATTAAGCTAATATATTGCATTTCTTTAATATATTCTTTGTTAAGAAATTTAAACTTTTTTTTATTCTTGTGCTACAATTTCTGCTTTAAGCGTCTACTTATACTAAGTTTTCTTTCTATACTAAATTAATAACTTTAACTTTCTAGAAAATTAATTAATTTTTTCTTTGTTTTCTAGATAAGTTTAGTATATGTTGTTATAGCAATTTGTTTAACTAAGTATTTTATGTCTTTTTGCTTTCTTTATCTTCTATTAAAATAGACTAATATTGTTTAGTTGTTGTTTAACTTCTTCGAGAATTTCTCTTTCTATAGTAGCGTTGCTTTCTAGCGCTTTCTCGCATTTATTTATAGTTTAATTTATTTCTCTTTTTCTTGATAAACTAACTAAAGCGTTAAGATATTCTATAATATTGTTTAGATATTTGTAAAAGTTCTTTTAGTTATATTTGTTATTCGAATTTGTTACTAAATAAAAATATAACGTTTTTAATTGTTTTGTTTTTATAGTTTTATTAAGTATTTAATTGACTTTCTATATAGATGCGAATGTTTTGTCTAATAATATTTTATTTAGAACTTTCTATAACTAATTTAAGTTTTCTATTAGATAATAGTTGTTGTTTAATTTAGTTTCGAGAGTGTTTGTCTTTGTATTAGTTTGCTCTCTAATATTGTTTTAACTATCGAGTATTTCTCTTAATATAATATTGATTTGTTAGCAATTTATCAAATTTTGTAATCGACAATTTCTTGCAAAATAACTTAATTTGTTATATAAATAGTATGTTTTTTAAGATTTATTATTTTGCTTTTCTCTAAAGTTTTTCTCTTTATATTGTTAAATAGAATTTAGTTTTATAGATACAAGCTTACGATAGTCTAAATTATTGTACTTCTAATTAGAACAAAATTCTTTTTACTAATATTTGATTGCTAATTTAAAGAAGATTCTTGTTTTTTTTCGAAATTAATTGTATTTTTTTTATAGCTCTTTTATATAGTTTGTTGTCGAAATCGATAATTACTTTAATAAGATCGAATATATTGTTAAGAATTTTTCTATTATATATAATTTTATCTTTTAGATTGTTTTTAAGATTTCGTCGAAATATTGTTATAAATACAATATTGTTTTACTTAATTAAATTAATATATTTTTGAAATCTAGTTGCGTAGTTCGTTGCAAAAATTTGTTAAATTAAATACTAAATTATTCTTTTTGCAATTTGTTTTTTGTTAAATGTTTTAAAGATTCTTTGTATTTTTTTTTTAAAGTTGTTGAAGTTTATAAATATTGTACAAAGATTTTTGCTATTATTTTTTAAATACTTTTGTAAGTTTAACTTAAATTAATATTAAACTCTCTTTCTAAGAAATATTAATGCAAAAAATGTCTTTTAATTTGCTAAAATAGAATAGAAGATAAAATAAATATTTATTTGTATAAGTTAGTTTTTTAGATTAATACAATCTTTATAGTAGATATTAAATTTATTAATTTTGATTCTATTGTTTTTTATAATTAATAATTGATATAATACTAATAAGTTAGTACTTAAAATAGAGACGCATTAATTTAATACAAATATTTTTAAAATATCTAAAGTATTACGCTAATACTTTTTTCGAAAATATTAGAGTAAATTATATTGTCGAAGAGATTTATAGATATTTTTAGACAATATAAGCAATTATTTAATAACAAGAATTTGCAACTATAGATAGTTTCTATATTTAATAAATCTTAAAAAAGATTCGATAAATTAAAATAACAATAAGTAAAAATCTATAATAAGTTAAACACAATTTATAAGAAAGTTGTGTTTTGTTTTCTATATACTAAGAAAATACTAATTGCTTATTTTGCTTGTTTATCGAGCAATATAAATATAATTGTTTGCAATATTTGTTTGTTAAATATAGCAAACATTATACTTAGATTGCTTGTTTTTCGAGTATAACAAGTATAATAGCAAATTTGCTTAAAGATATAGAATCTAAATTACTAATATAGTTTTGATAAGCTTGTAACAAATTTATTTTAATTTTAATAATATTAAATACAATATTAAAGACTCTTAATACTTAAAGATATTTAATTATTAATAACAAAAATTTAAAATACAAACTTAATAATATTTAAAATATATTATTAAAGTATAATATTAAGATTCTAAATATTCTAAAATAAGATTAAATATTAGATAAAAACAACAAAAAAATAATATTAGAAATAAAAAAAGACAA
>JAABUS010006861.1_pt1 | contig 13494 bp, 15 predicted proteins | sample 5560161 | NCBI WGS metagenome assembly JAABUS01 (sample SAMN10711885, study PRJNA513376) | rock metagenome | isolation source: Antarctica rocks | place: Antarctica: Victoria Land, Trio Nunatak nord | collected 2016-01-04 | reverse complement strand
GGGCGCATGTCGTGGGAGACGATCGTCCCGACGCGCACCCGGTCAGCGGACCCTCAGTGAACGTGCCCTCAGGGATGGACGACGCCGCCACGGTCGATCACGAGGTGGCGATCGAGCGCCGCTTCGACGATCCGTCTCATGTACCGCGGGAGGTGGGCAGGCATCGAGAACGCCGGGTTGGCTTCCGGGAGCACGCACTCGCCGTCGGCCTCGATGACGTCGAGCCCGATCAGCCCGCCCCCGACCGCCTGGACGGCAGCGACGGCGAGCTCGGAGAGCTGCTGCGTCCTTTCGCGCTCCAAGCGCCACCGCGCCTTCGCCCACCGGTACGGTGGCGGAAGGCGCAAGCTCTCCGTTCTGGTAGCGATTCTTGCTGCGCTGCTCGTGACCGTCGTTGCGCCTCCTGCTGCCAACGCGACCAGATGCCGGGCGGTCGCCGGCGGCGCCAGCAATCTCGCCGCGAGCAACACCGGTTGCGGGACCGCTCAGCGCATCAACAGGATCTGCGACCGTCGTTGACATCGAACTTATGGATCTACATAACGACATTCTCGAGCAAAGAACATCCCTGCTCAGAGGCACTTTCGGGGGCGTCCGCGAGGAAGTGCGCGTCGTGGCGGACGTGCTCCGCGCCGACGAGCCGCGCGAGGTCGGTGGCGACGGCGCTCGGCATCCGGCGAGCGTAGCCGCGCAGGTGTGGGGATCTCCCACCCAGGGTGCTCCCCCACCTGGTGTGCCCACCGTAGGTTCCTGCCATGTCCCGCGCCTTTCTCGCCACCGTGACCGTCATCGTCGCTGCCGCTGCCGCCGCCGCGGCCGCACCCGTGGGCGGCGCCGCCCCCGTCGCGGCCCGGGACTTCGTCGCCGGCCTTCAGCGGCCGTTCACGCTGGCCGGCGGAGGCACGCTGCCGGCCGTCACCGGTGCGGCCGCCTCCCGCGCTGGGATCCGCCCGGTCGCGATCGCTGCGCTGCCCGATGGAGGCACGATCGTCGCCCTCGCCCGGCGACCGCGGCCCGGCGCCTCGAACCTCGTCCTGCTGAACGCCGACGGACGCGTCGAGGCGCTCCCGTTCGGTCCCGCCCTCGCGGGGGCGCTCGACGTGGAGCGTTCGGGCAACGTCGTGGCCACCGCGGTGGGCTCGACGCAGATCTTCCGGATCTTCCCCGCCGAGCGGCGCGTCGAGGTGATCGCCGGCAAGACGCGCCCCGCCGCCGGGTTGCCGGCCTCGGCGCGGAAGGGCGCGCTCAACGCCATCGCCGCGCTCGAGGACGGAACCATCGTGGTCACCGACGAGCAGACCGCCTACCGCGTGTCCCCCGAGGGCCGCTTCACGGATTCCTCCCCCGGCGAGGACGGAGATCCGGTGGGCGTCGCGGCGCTCGCCGACGGCGCGTTCGCCGTGCTCCTCCGGCAGACGAACGAGCTCGTGCGCGTCGCCGCGGACGGGAAGCCGGTGACGCTCCTGAAGTACGACGACGAGGAGGGGCCGGCGCTGGCGTCCGCACCCGACGGGGGAGTGCTGCTGCTCGACGGCGCGGGCCTTCGCCACGTGGGCGGCGACGGGAGGGTGCAGACGATCTTCGCCCGTGGCAGCGCCGGCCCGGTGCCGGCGTTCGGCACGGGCGACGGCGCGCCGATCGCCGGGGCGCGCTTCGTTCCCGCGACGACCTACGCGGGTACCGCGGCGCTCGCCGTCGCCCCCGATGGCGCGGTGCTCTTCGCCACCAACGAGACGCTCCGGGTGATCGTCGGGGCGAGCACCACGCGGCGGCTGGTCGCGCTCGACCAGACGGGCTACATGACCCTGCGCGACGGCCGCGCGAAGGTGCTCACCACCGTCGCGGGGAGCGTGAGGCTGACCGTGACCGGCACCGGCACACCGATCGTCAGCGCGCCGGTCGCCCTGCCGGCCGGCGGGGGCGAGGTGACGCTTCCGCGCACTCCGTCGGGGGTCGTCCGCGTCGAGCTGTCGCTCACCGACGCCGCCGGAGCCCGGACGGTGTCACGCGCCGCCGTCGACACCCGCCGCACGCTGCCGCGCCGGGACGCCTACGAGGCGATCGACAGCGCGCTCCAGGGCCGGGGGGAGGGGGACGATGGGGCGAGCAGCACCAACGAGCGCGGCCCTTGCCGACGCAAGGCGGCACTGCGGATCGACTGTCGCGTGCTCGACGTCTACACGATCTACGACCCCGGGCTGCCCCCGAACCGCTCGTCCGCCGAGTGCGACGGCCGGATCGTCGCGCGCCTGCGCCCCGACGGGATCGTCCTCGCCGAGGACGACAGCTGTCGCCCCCTCTGACGGAGACCCGACCCTACCCTGGGGTTCCGACCACAAGTCTGCGGAATCCAACAGTTAGCGTTAGTCGCCGCTTACGTCCCGCGGCCCGAGTGCGGCTGACCGTGGGCGCTGACGATCGCGCGCGAGAATCTAGAAGCCGTCCTGTTTCCAGGGGATCCGTGCGCAGTCGCCGCCGGGGTGCCGAACGCGGGGCCCGGGCGACCCGGTTGCAACCGTGCTCGTGTTAGTCGCTGCTGCTCTGCGCAGGTAGTCGTTGCGGCGCGCTCAGCGCTCGCTCGCGGCCGCAAGTACCCAACCGGCGCAGCCCGCGCGGCACGTGAGATCCGCGGGGACGCCCGAGTAGCGCTGGTACTCGGGGCTCCAGCGCCTGGCGCGGCCCTCGCCGCGCGCCCGGGCGGCGGCGCCCGCTGACCAGGACGGCGACTAACGCTTGGCGTTGTCTCACGCAGACTTGTGCTCGGAACCCCCGGTCGAGACCCTCGCGTAGCCCAGCAGCGCCGCCATCGCCCGCAAGCGTCTCAGAACGTTAGACGGACGTCAATTCGAGACGATGTTTCGGACATGAGCTTTGAACGCGGTGATGGCTCCGATGGCTCATTCGTCGCGAGCGTCGCAGAAACGGTCGTTTCTGAGACCGGGCAGGACTCGGTGTCGCGGCGCCCGTCCGCGTCGAGGTCGACCGTCCGAGGGGCACGCAGATCGTCGCCGCCGTGGCGCGACGAAAGTGTCGGAACCGGCTGACAGCGACGGTTCAGCGGGCAGCCGTGCGGTCGCGGTGCTTACACCCCGGCCAGCAGCAGGGCCGGCGCCGGCCCTCTTCAAGCTCCTCCTGGGTCCGCCGGATGCGGCGGGCCCGCGTGGTCTCCTGCTTGGCGTCCTCGACCCAGCAGATGAACTCGTTGCGGGCCAATGGCGTGATGTCGTTCCAGGCATCGCGTACCGTCGCGTTGGCGAGCAGCGCCTCACGGAGATCGGTTGGCAACTCGTGCACTACCCCGCCGGGGAGTCCCTGGTCACTCACGGATCGAATCGTAATGCGCCCGGGAAGCGAGCCACGCGTCGGTTCCGGTTGGGACGACGAGCGGGACGTGCCGGTGCACGCGACGCAGCCGGACCCACACAGATCGGCGACCCCAGCCAGGCCACCATAGGATTGCGACCGTGCCGTTCACGCTCAGGAACCTCAAGGAGGACCTGGAGGACGTCGGATCCAGGTTCGACGGCGCGCCGGACCTTGAGTTCCGCATGGCGACCCAGGCGCTCGAGCTCCAGCAATCCGGCCTGGGCTACCAGCGCGTCCCGCCCGGCTATCGCTTTCCGTACGGCCACACGCACAGGAAGCAGGAGGAGGTGTACGTGGTCCTGCGCGGGAGCGGGCGGATGAAGCTCGACGACAAGATCGTTGAGCTCAAGGAGTGGGACGCGGTGCGCGTTTCGCCCGGTACGTGGCGAGGCTACGAGGCCGGGCCGGGAGGCCTCGAGATCATTGTCATCGGCGCGCCCAACCTTGGCGAGGCTCCGCGCGAAGACGTCGAAGGCCAGCGCGACTGGTGGGCTGACTAGCGCCGGGTAGGTGGACTTTCGCTTTGGACGAAGACCGGTCATCGACGAAGTTAAGGGTCCGGTCGTGGTCACGGCGATTGCGACGGCGTGACGGGTTCGACGAGCGCGTTCGTTGGCGGGTCGATTACGTGGGACCGACCGGCGGTGGTGAGCCGGCTGCCCGCTGGGGCGGTTCCCGCGTAGGCATTGCCCGTGCGGTTCAGAGTTGCTGAGCTGCCGGCCGGCGTCTGCAGGGAGGCGATGTCGCCTGCGGCCACGAGCGCGCCGACGATGCTTTGCACTCCTGCGTTCGGGGGCACGAGCACTAGGACCGTTGCTTCGCCGTCTTTGATCGCCTTCGCCGTCTTGCAGGTGACGCCGTACCCCTCGGCGCTCGGGTCGGGCAACGCGAGGCAGCGCTTGGCGCGCTGCGTGAACGTCCAGCCGCGCAGTGGCGTGCCGGAGATGGGCAGCGAACGCAGCGAGGCCCAGTCCGTGCCCGAGCGGTCCGCCTCAGCGCGATCGAGGTAGGTCCGGAAGGCGGTCGGCGACGTCTGATGCGCCGCACCGAGGTTGCCCGGGCCTGGCGGCGGTGTGATGGGCGCGTCGCGCGCGACGGTCACCGGTGCGTCTCGTAGCGCCACCAGGGTCGCTGCTGCCGCCGTCCCGGCAACTCCGACGCCGAGCACTGCAGCGAGCAGCATGCTGGTCCCCGGGCGACGACGCCACCTCGGGGTGCGCTCTGCGTCGCGCGCGGCCACCTCGTCGAGCTGTCTGCCGAAGTCGTCAAGGCTCGGAAGGTCGTCGAGTCCGTGCATCACGCCTCCTCGCTCAAAGGTGCGAGCGTCGCTTTCAGAGTCCGTAGCCCGCGCGAGACGCGAGCTCTTGCGGTCTGCTCCGACACGTCGAGGCGTGCCGCGACTTCGGGGTAGCCGAGCTCCTCCACCACGCGCAACCTTACGGCTGTCCGCTGGTGCTCTGGGAGCTGCTCAAGCACCCTCGCCACGGTACGCCTCATCGCCGCTGAGCCCGCGAGCTCCTCGACGCGCGCGAGCTCCTCGTGATCTGCGAGAGCTCGCTCTAGCCCGAGGCGTTCTCGTGCCTTCCGCTCGACCGCGCCTCGCTCGTAGTAGGACGCAAGTTGGCGGTACGCGATCGTGAACAACCATGAACGCTCCTCTGCTGGGGTCCTGCCACGAAACGAGCGGCGCGCCCCATACGCCTGCGCAAAGCACTCCGCAGTCAGATCTAGGGCGGCCTCAGGGTCCAGCGTGCGCCGCGCGAAGAAGCGTAGAACGTCGCGGACGTGCTCCTCGTAGACCTGCGCGAATGCCGACGGATCGATGCGGGCTCGCGCGAGTGCCGCCTCAGATGTCATCGCTTCGCCCATTTCTCGAGCAGTGTCATTCGGCGTCGTTTTTGTGACCGCACTTGATCGATAGTGCGTACCGGGTTAGCTCCAAGCAACCCTTGAGGCGGCTCGATTGATGATCTGGTCGTAGGTGATCGGGTCGCGCGCGAGGCCGAGCCCGAGAAGTGTCTGGAAGCCGGCCATCGGGGTGGCGCGGCGGTTATGGTGGAAGACGAACTCGTCGAGGTAGGCGGGCAGGTGCTTGGGCGAGACGCGGCGGTGGGTGCCGTGCATCCACGCCTTGAGGTTGCTGATCGCTCGATGGGCTCGGGGAAGCAGCTGGCCACCTGGCGCGACGTCGGTCTGGGTCAGGCGGCGGTGGACGTAGCTGTGCTTGAACAGTGCTCGGTAGGACTGCAGCCGTCGGTGTGGACGACAGTGCCTGTGGCGGTGGTGGTTTGGGTGAAGGCGAGCAGCGAGGGCCCGGATGCGTCGGGCAGCACCGCCAAGCGCAGGCGTCCAGAGCCGCGTCCGCGGACCTCGATCGCGACGCCGCAGAGGACCTTCTTGCCGCGTTGGCGCCCGCCTTTGAGCCTTCTTCGTAGCCGCCGAGGGAGAACTCGTCGATCTCGACCTCGTGCTTGAGCAGCGTGCGTTCGGGGGCGACCATCGCCGCGCGCAGCTTGTGCAGCATCGCCCACGCGGTCTCGTGCGAACCGATCCCGAGCTGGCGCTGGAGCTGCTTGGCGCTGATCCCCTGGGTGGAACGTCGAGACCAGGTAGGCGGCCCAGAACCACGTCCGCAGCGGCATCCTGGTCTTGTGCATCACGGTGCCCGCGGTGATCGAAGTCTGGCGTCCGCAGCCGGTGCAGATCCACAGATGCCGCCGCGTCTTCGCTCCGACGGTCGAGGCCGCGCAGCGCGGGCAGACGAACCCGTCGGGCCACCGCGAGGCGACAGATATTCTCGGCACGCCTCTTCGGTCGCGAAGCGCTTCTGGAACTCCAAGATCGTCAACGGGTAGTCCGGGCGAGGCACGCCGCGAAGCTACGACACGCACCGGATGGAGCTAACCCGGTACGTACTTGATCGATACACCAGTTCCGCGCGTCGAAATTCCCGGTGAACGAGCAGCGCTCCTGGAGCTAAAGAGCGCGACGACGCTCTCAGCATCTTCCGTCGAAGCGGTGCGGACCTCATCCGCACGGGTCGCTTTTGGACGACGAGCGCGAGGGTCTTGCTCATCCGCTTTACCCGCGCCTTCGCGGGTTGGGCAACGTGTGGACGCCGTGCTCGCGGAAGGCCTGAAGCACCTCGTCGCCGCCGACCTGGCTGCTCGCATCCGTGGGCAAGCCGGGCGTCGCCCACACCAGGCCATCCCGTCGAGATACCCGACCACCAGGCCACCTCTAACCCGTATTAGTAGCTGCATTGCCCGCCGTTTGGCGCCGTTACCCAAGGAGACCCCTACTTGCCGGGCACCCCATCCTGGCGCCACGCCTTCGGACTGGCCGGCGACTACTGGCAGACAGCGATGCCGCTCGGCACCTACGTCAACGGCCGCGAGAAGCTCGACGCGGAGTGGCAGGAACCCGGAAGCGTCGAAGTGCACACCGACCCCGCTGCGGTCCGCCACGTCTGACTCCAGCCGGGAGCTGGCCCGCCACGTCTGACTCCCGCCGGGAGCGATCGGCCGGTCCGATCTCCGCGGCGGCCGGCTCGACCGGGGCGGTCGTGTCCTCAGCGGCGGACGGTGAAGGTCCTCCGCACGGCCTCCGCGCGGTTGCCGGCAGCGTCGGTGGCGACCAACGCGACGCGGTAGCGCCCGGGCGCCGCGCGTCGGGCGCGATCGGCGAGGCGAGCGGTGAACGTGAGCCCGTTGAGGCCGCGCCGGCGGTCGAGGACGAGCGTGCCAGGGACGCGCAGCGCGCGCTCACGGCCGCGGACGCGGACGATGCGGGAGAACGACACCCGCACCTTGACGGCCTCGGAGAGCTTGAAGGAGATCCGCGTGGATCCCCGGCCGCGGCGAAAGGCCACGCGTGAGAGCCGGACGGACGTCAGCCGCGGAGCGGTCTTGTCGGGCTTGGGCGGTGGTTTGGGCGCCGGGACCGTGAGGCCGAGGCGGGAGCCGAAGAAGGTTCCCGCGTCGAACGTGTTGTTGGCGCGCACCGGATCCACGGTGGCGCTGTCGACCACGCCCGGGAACGAGTAGCGCCCGCCGGACTCGACACTGAACCGGAAGCTCACCGACGCTTCGGCGCCGGCCGCCAGGTCCCCCAGAGCGCAGGCGATCCGCGCGCTGAGCACACACGTGCCCTGGCTTGCGGTCAGCGACGACACGCTTGCGCCCGCAGGGATCGAGGAGTCCACGGTCACCGCCCGGGCGCCGTTCGGGCCGGCGTTGAACACTCGAAAGGACCCCCCGTCAGACCCGGGAGCCGTGAAGAGAATCGCGGGCCGCGGGACGGGCCTGAAGCCGAGGTCCGCCCGGTCGTCGCCGAGCAGCCGGGCGACGAAGCCGACACCTTCGCCCCCAGAGACCACGAGGCGGTCGTCTCCGGGGGCGAGACGGACGGAGCGCGCCGGTGCGTCGCGTCCGGCGAGCACGACACGTCCCTGGTCGCCGAAGGTCGGGTCAAGAGCCCCTGCGGCGGTGTACCGGACGGCGAGGACGCCGCGGTCTGAGCCGTCATGTCCGACGACGACGGCCTTCCCGTCCGACTGGAGCGCCAAGCCGGCGGCGACGCTGGACGCCGCCGGGCCGACGACGGTGCGCACCACGCCGTCGGTGCCAAAGCTCGCGTCGAGCCCGCCCGCCGCGTCCAGCCGGGCCACCGCGAACGAGGCCACGGTGCTCGACGGCCCGCTCACCCCCGCGATCAGCACCTTGCCGTCGGGCTGGAGCGCCACTCCGGCGCGTCCGTCGTCCCGGCGCCCGCCGGTGCGCTCGATGGCGACGGTCGCGATCCCGTCCCCGGAGAAGGTGAGGTCAGGCAGACCGCCGGGCGTGAGCTGCACCACCGCGAAGTCCTGATCGACCGGGTCACCAAGGCCGCCCCTCATGTCGGCCGTGCCTCCGAGGACGACGCCGCCGTCCGGGCGCACCACCACGCCGCTCGCGGCGTCGGAGCGGTCGCCGGCAGCGACCGCGACCGTCTCGATCCCGTCGCCCGCGAAGCTGGCGTCGAGGGTACCGTCGGGTCGGTAGCGGACGACCGCGGTGTCCGAGCCCGCGATGGGAGCCGACGCACTGCAGGACGGCGCCGGCGCGGTACATCCGGCGACGACGAGCTTTCCGTCCGGTGCGACGGCCACCGCGAAGGCCCGGTCTGCGCCGCCGCCCGCCGCCACGGGCGTGATCGCGGTCCCGCCGATCCCGAACCCCGTGTCCGGACTGCCGCTCGGGAGGTAGCGCCGCACAAGGAAGTCGGTGCCCGGTCCGTTGACGCGATCTCCGACGGCGACGATTCGGCCGTCGGGCTGCACCGTGATCGCGTCCGCGACCCCGTCGGGCGCAACGATCACGCCCCCGGTGCCGAACGTCGAGTCGAGCGTCCCGTCGACGGCGTAGCGCGCGATCTCAAACTCCCGCGTGAGGCGGACGACCTTGCCGTCGCCCTGGACCGCAGCGTCGACCGCGGAGCCCGAGCGCTCGACCAGCCCGCTCCCCCCGAAGCTCGCGTCCAGCGCACCCGCAGCACCGGACGCCGCGGCCGGCGCGAGCAGCATCGCCGCGGCCACCCCGAGGACGTGTCCGCCCATCAGTTTGCCCGCTCCACGCATTTCGCTAGTAGAGCACACGGGCCGAACGCTCAGCTCCGGTTTCAAGCGCGGCGACCAGGCCGGCAACGTTGCAAGCGCGTTCAACCAGGCGGTCGGCGCACACGAGCCGGTCGAGCTTGGTGATCACGAGCTGGTCGCCGGAGCGTGCGGCGACGATGAGCGCCTTGTCGAGCTCGGGGCGGCTGGCGAGCTTGCCGCTGGCCTTATCGATGTAGAGCTCGTCGCAGCCGGCCGCGGTGAGCGCATCGCGCTGACCGTCGGGGTTCTGGTCGCGGGTCGACACTCGCCCATAGCCCACGCGCATGCCCGCCAGCGTACGTGAACGGGGGCTAGGAGCCTGGGTCAGTAATACCGAGTCTCATCTAGAGCGGCCCGTAAAGGCCCCTCGCAGGCCATCCGAGAGGGCACCGCTTGTGATCTGCTTCCCGAAATCCGCCCCAAAACGGTCGGTTTCGCGTTACTGGGACAAGCTCCTAGCGCAACAAAGGCGGGGACACGGGAAGCGTTACGTCGCGACGCCAGTGATCGTGGGATCCGACGGGGCTGCCCGAGAGGTGTCCGTGAACGAACGTATGCGGACACTTCGAGGCGCTCGTACGAGGAAGGCGGAGATTCAGGTGGCGATTTCACAAGCCCGCCGGCGTCCGGGTCGGGTAGACCTTCAGGCATGCCGTTGCCGGAGCACGACATCGAACGCCTACGCGATTACTGCCAGGCCAAGGTTCCCGACCACGCGCTGCATCAGGTCCGCATGGAGCTTGAGCTCACGCCCGGGGCGGCGACGATCGTCGAGGTTCGCGCGCCGTGGCGGGAGGACTTCGGCCCGGACTGGACGCGGTCGCCGGTGGCTCGGCTGCGCTACACGCAGAAGACTGGTGTCTGGGTGCTCTACAGCCGCGACTACCGTGGCCACCCCGACCCGCCGCGCTTTCGCCGGTACCCCTTCGTTGGTCCTTCGGCCAGGATCGGCGTGCTGATCGACGAGCTCGATCGTGACCCGGTCTGCGCCTTCTGGGGCTGAGGAAGACCCGTTCATCTGGCAAGTTGGCGGTAGCGCCTCCATGCCTCTTCAAAGCCGACGCGGCGGCCGTCGAGCTGGTCGCGCAGGGTGGCGATGCGGTGCTCGGCGAAGACCGCGGGTCGAGGCCCAGGCTGGCGGCGATGAGCTCCAGTGAGCGACGGCTGGGATACTCGGCGCCGGAGGCCAGTCCCACGAGATAGGCGTGACTGCCGCCGCGGCCCCGGGGATCGTGCTCGCGCGTGAGTGCGGCCAGGGCCCGGTATGTCAGGCCGCCCCAGCCGCTCCACTGCCACCTCACCGCGGCGATCGACTGCCTCCCCGCGAGAATCTCGATGCCATCTGAGCGCGGCTCTACAACACCGTGAGGACTCCCACTTCCCACTTCCCTGCGATTTGCAGGCAAGAAGTCATAAGAATGGCGGATTCATCTGGTCGTTGCACCACCATCGTTTGGTCGCTCGTTGAGCGGCCGTGAGCTGGGGGTGTGCGGTGCAGCAGTTCGGGCTGTCGGTGGCCGAGCAGGAACGCGTGTGGGTATTGCGCGGGTCGGGGTTATCGCTGCGAGCGCTTGCGAGCGTGCTCGGGCAGCCGCCGCATCGCGTGAAGCGGTACGTGGCTGCTTGCGGCGGCAAGCGGCCGGTGCTGCGCCGGCGGGCGGCGCGGTGCCTGTCGGTCATCGAGCGGGAGGAGGTCTCGCGTGGTCTGGCCGACGGGCAGTCCGCGCGCTGGATCGCCGCCGCGATCGGTCGCAGCTCGAGCACGGTCTCGCGGGAGATCGCCCGAAACGGCGGACGCGTGGTATACCGCGCGGCTGCTGCTGAGGCGGCGTGCTGGGACCGGGCGCGCCGGCCGAAGATAGCCAAGCTGGCCGCGAACGGGCCGCTGCGTGAGCAGGTCGAGGAGCACCTGAGATCAAGTGGTCGCCGGAGCAGATCGCTGGGTGGTTGGCGCGGACCTACCCTGGCGATGAGGCGATGCAGATTTCCCACGACGATCTACCTCTCGTTGTTCATCCAGGCGCGCGGCGCCCTCAAGCACGAGCTGACCGAGCATTTGCGAAGCCGCCGCCGCAGCCGCCGGGCGCAGTCCTCGACCCGGTCAGGGCAGGGCCGCGGCCAGATCAGGGACAAGATCTTGATCTCCGAGCGCCCGGCCGAGGCGGAGGACCGGGCGGTCCCTGGCCACTGGGAAGGCGATCTGCTGCTGGCCTCGCGGCCGACGGCAATCGCCACGCTGGTCGAGCGTTCCACCCGCTTCACGCAGCTCATCGCGCTCCCGGATGGGATCCGCGCTGAGCCTGTCCGCCTGGCGCTGGCGGCGAGCATCGCCACGCTGCCCGAGCAGCTGCGCCGGTCGCTGACCTGGGACCAGGGGCTGGAGATGGCCGAGCACAAGCAGCTGACGGTCGACAGCGGCCTGCAGGTGTATTTTGCGATCCCAAGAGCCCTTGGCAGCGCGCAGCAACGAGAACACCAACGGCCTGCTCAGGCAGTACTTTCCCAAGCGCACCGCGATATTGCTCTCCCAGAGCGAGCTTGCCGAGGTGGCCGCCCAGCTCAACGCTCGACCGCGCAAGACGCTCGGCTTCATGACCCCAGCCGAGAAGCTCGCCGAGCTCACGGGAGTCACCCGAGGACCGGCGCGGCTGGCGAGCATCAGCCCTCCGGGCCTCCTCTCACCAGCCGCCTGAGAGACTCCACAACTTCAGGGCGATGCAACGACCCCCTGAACTCGCCATGACTATCGAGCGCGACCAGTCCCCGCGTGCTGTGCCGGACGGACGCTGAGGGCAGAGTTCGCCGCCGCAATCGCGGCCTCGGTGACGAGCGTCCGGCAAAGCTCAGCGTGCAACGCGTGGACGCTCGCTGCTAGAGCGGCGCAGCGTCCAGCGCCGACGCCGGAGGCGTTGATACTGTCCGCCGCGCCAGCCCTTTAACCCGGTCCCGAGAGGCCAGGAAGGCGACGGATGACAGCCGTCAAGACGGTCCTGGACCGTGATGACATGCGCCGCACGCTCGTGCGGATCGCGCACGAGATCGTGGAGAAGAACGCCGAGCCGCGCGGGCTCGCCGTCGTCGGGATCCACCGTCGCGGTGCGCTGCTGGCCGCCCGCCTCAAGCAGCTGCTTGACGACCTGCTCGACGCCGACGTGCCGCAGGGCAGCCTCGACATCTCCTTCTACCGCGACGACGTCGCCACGCGCCCCGACCAGCCCGTCGTCCACGCCTCTGACGTCCCGTTCGACCTAGAGGGGCGCACCGTCGTCGTCGTCGACGACGTCCTCTTCACCGGGCGCACCGTCCGCGCGGCGATCGAGGCGATCTTCGACTACGGACGCCCGGCGCGCGTCCAGCTCGCCGTGCTCGCCGACCGCGGTCACCGCGAGCTGCCGATCCGCCCGGACTACGTGGGCAAGAACCTCCCGACCGCGCGCAGAGAGCGCGTCAACGTCCGCCTTGACGAGCTCGACGGCGAGGACCTCGTGACGATCACCACCGGGACGGAGACGGGCCGTTGAAGCACCTCTTGAGCATCGAGGACCTCGACCGCGCCGCGATCGAGCGCATCTGCGACCGCGCCGCGTCGTTCGCCGAGGTCGCCGATCGCGAGATCAAGAAGGTCCCCGCGCTGCGCGGGCGGACCGTCTTGAACCTCTTCTACGAGGCGAGCACAAGGACGCGCTCGAGCTTCGAGCTGGCCGCCAAGCGCCTCTCCGCCGACGTCGTGAACTTCGCCGCCAGCGGCTCGAGCGTCGAGAAGGGCGAGTCGCTGAAGGACACGATCCTCACGCTCGGCGCCCACAAGCCCGACGCGATCGTCATCCGCACGCCCTGGGCGGGCGCGGCCGAGCTTGTCACCCGCTGGACGCCGGCCTCGATCGTCAACGCCGGCGACGGCAAGCACGAGCACCCGACCCAAGCACTGCTCGACGTGCACACGCTCCGCTCCCGCCTCGGTGCGCTCGACGGCCTGAACGTCTGGATCGTCGGCGACGTCCTGCACTCCCGCGTCGCACGCTCCAACATCCTCGCCTTCCAGAAGATGGGCGCCCGCGTGACGGTCTGCGGCCCGCCGACGCTCGTCCCGCGCGGCATCGAGGCGCTCGGTTGCGACGTGCGCTTCACCCTCGACGACCTCGCCGAGGCCGACGTCGTCTACGCGCTGCGCATGCAGCACGAGCGCATGGACCAGGCCTGGGTCCCTTCCCTGCGCGAGTACGCCGCCGTCTACCAGGTCAACGGAAATCGCCTCTCGCCGCACCAGGTGCTCATGCACCCGGGCCCGGTCAACCGCGGGGTCGAGCTGAGCGGCGAGGTCGTCGACTCCCCGCAGGCCGTCATCACCGCCCAGGTCGAGGCGGGCGTGGTCGTCCGCATGGCCGTCCTCTACGAGGTCCTCGCGGGTGACCGCGCGCCCGCCCCGCACCCGGGCGCCGCCGCGTCCGCCGGTGTCGCCTCCGGTCGGGCGGCCCTGCGCGAGGTGGTCTGAG
>JAABUS010006860.1_pt1 | contig 13495 bp, 16 predicted proteins | sample 5560161 | NCBI WGS metagenome assembly JAABUS01 (sample SAMN10711885, study PRJNA513376) | rock metagenome | isolation source: Antarctica rocks | place: Antarctica: Victoria Land, Trio Nunatak nord | collected 2016-01-04 | reverse complement strand
ATCCGCACCGTCTTTATTCTTCCAGCTGATGCATCGTGGGGACCGTGTTGCGATCAGGCTGGCCACGAGATCGGAGGACTCGGCCGCGAGGTGCAGCGGGGTGGCCCAGTTGGCGTTTTTGCTGATGCCGTGGTCTTCGTGGCCGGCGTCGATGAGGAATTCCTGGACATTGGTGTGGTTGCTTAGTTGTTGTACGACATGACTTTGGGCGTGAATTGTAGAGGGAAAAGGGGTGAGGGGGTGGGTGTGGATACATACGGCGATCTCGAGCAGGCCGAGCTGGGCGGCGAGGTGAAGAGAGGTGTTGCCATTATCGCCGAAGTCGGGGTTTTGCAGGCTTTGGGGGTTGTTCTTGATGATGCGCTTGACGAGGGTGAGGTCGTTGAGGTGGATGGCTCGGCGGAGGCGGGTGGAGACGTCGATCCTGGATGGCTTGTGAGAACGGAAGAAAAAGCAGCATGCAAAACCGCCTACATCGCAGGGAAAATCGTAGTCGAAATGGAACGCGGAAGGGAATTCCACTTTTAGATCACATTGGCGATGGGTATCATCACAAGGTACCAGTTGGAAGTCTAGGTAGAAATTTGTTTGTATGGTGCTGGTATGGTGCCCTGACGGCATGGGGCAAGTATGAAAATACAGAGTGACTGGACGCCACATTACAGCACCTCAGGACTACAGCTGGTATCTTTGGAGGTGCTGCCCCTTGCAATTATCCCAACCTTCACTGATTGCAATTCCCCTCGCTCAGTTGAATTCTCGTGGTAGTAACACAGTCTGGACGCTTCTCCATCCGTCCACAACAGATGCTTTCAGGCTTCCCTGCTCATCAGATCTTCAGCTTCCTTCACATGCCCTCGAAATCACCGCCGTCCTCGTCGTCCAAATCACCGTCAACGATGTCTTTGGCTAGCTCACGCTCCCTCTCACGAGCCTCCTGAGCGTTCTTCAATTCCAGGCGATGCTGGTTCATGGGGAATCTCATTGCCTATTGCACTGTCAGTCGCATCCGATTTCCGGCCAGTGTCAGCTACTTACCTTGACGCTCTCATCGTGCAAATCGAGGCACGCTCGTATCCGCTCATGGAACGCCTGACCAGGTTCACGCGTGGCGTAGATGTCGCCGACTTCTTTGCTCTTCATGAAGGCGTTTTCATGATCCAGAGTTGCTTCGATGACACCGTCCCGAATTGCTTTAGCGACAATGTATTCCGCTGACTCCTCGCTCTCTAAGTCCAGCTTCAGACAGATGTCTCGCAGTGAAATGCGAGCATACGAAAGGGACATCATGCGGATTCCGGTCTTGATAACGTTCTGCCTGAGCCGAAGGACAAGCGTATACGTGCCATCACGTCGGAACAGAGTGCTGTGCTGTTGGACAACGTTCAGAAAGCCATCAATTTTGCCAATACGGACTGCTTGAACGAGGCTGAGGTATGGCTTCATCGCGTGCTCCAAGTTTGGTTGACGAAACATCGCTCGATCTGGAATATCTCCCATAAGCAACTCGACAACGACGAGTAGCTTCGACGCTGCCTGGTAGAAACCGCCAGCACTTGGGCTTGCTGGAGACTTGCGGGTAGCCCCGATCAGATGTTCATGAGCTTCGGTATAAGATAGCTGGATTGCACGTATCCTACCAAGATAGTAAAGATATCGTGCAATCTGGTTATTGGAGGCAGCTGGTGGAAACTCGGAGTGAGATATTAAGAGGTCGGCTTGGGTGATGTGCGAGGTAGAAAGGTAGTTGCGGAGGAGTAGGGTGGTGACCGTGGCTCGAGTGTCTTGGTCCTTGCGAAGCACCGAAGTACGGAGCGCTGCTAGGAGCTTTTGGCGAATCGTTACCACAGATGCTAAAGGTGAAGGAGGAAGGGGAGCCAATTGTTCGTAGAACAGAGAGTAGTAGAAATAAACGCGGGCGGATAGAGCATCCAGAGTTCGACGGTTGAGAGTGCGTAATCGGTCCACCACATTAGACGAGAATTTGGCGCCCAACTCAATGGCTTTGGTGTCGTAAAGGTAGATTTGTACGAGTATCGAAATATAGAAATCTGTCTCGGGGAGCACTTCTTTCGAGGTAGGGCTAGGTTTTGGACCTGGGGACTTATCCTTTACTGGCCGGTCGATGTCCATCTCGGAGCCTGACGCCGCTTGCTCAAACGAAGCGCTCTCTCTTCCTATACCGGCCAAGAGTGCCTTGGCTACAGGACTTGAAGATGGGTATGTTTCCGTAATGACTTGGGCGAGTAGATCTGGAGACAGGTGTTTGCGGACTGAAGACATGGAACGTAGTACACGAAGTGTAAATCTTGCATCGAATTGAGAGACGGCCTGCTCAAGAAGGGGATAGTTGGCTTTGATGTCTATCGGGGTCAGCTGAATTCGCAATGAGAATACTACAACATATTTCGGAGTACTAACCCGTAATAGCTTTGACCCTGGGGTCGATGGTTGGAGCATTTGCGTTGTCTGAAACTTCCGCCGAGTTCTCCATCGCTACATCCCCTTCGGCATCCATGCGGGGCTCACCGTTGAGCTTCGAGTTCTTAGGTGGTGGGACCACAACGGTCATCTCATCTTCTCCATCTTTCGTGGTGCCAACTTTGACCTGCTCCGCCCCATCATCTCCCATCTCGACATCCTCAGTACCGTTGACACCGTTCTCGACAGGCTCAGTGCCATTTGTCTGTGGCTTATCCGCAGATCCTTCTTTAGCTGCTGTGTTGCCGCTGCCCTTTTTCGGAGGCAAAGCTTTCCCTCTTGATGACGTTGTACGCGTCGGCACGGGCTTATCTTTGTTTGAGCTCGAGCTCTGAGAGCCAGAGCGAGCTCTCTCGCCGTTGGTTGATGTCTCCTTGTTCGACCTCAAGTTGCGTTTCTCGCCGGCCATGTCGGTAGGTGGTCTGGGTATCAGTCTGCACGTGTGAGACCCTAGAAGCCTGCTAGCGGAGCTTGGTCTTCTCTATCAAGTTGCAGGCAAACTCCCGATGATGAGATCTCGATTAATAAGGGGTGGACAAGGAGTATACCCGCCGATGGGGTCGACAAGCGATGATATGGGAGTGAAATATAGTGTCCGAGGTGAAGGACAAAAGCTCGTCAGCAAAAGCCGCGAGCTTGGGCTTGGCACGCACGCTAAAGGTCTACTTGTAATATCCCAAGTACCTTGAGCAGCACCGTCTGCACGGCAGAGCGTGTAGTAGTTTGCCGATCCACTATGACTTCTATAAGCGCTAATGCGGTGGTCTCTACAACTGTTCGTTGTCCCGGGATGATGAATCCAGGATTGTGACACTTCTACACTAAACGGGACGCGCCGCGTGAGCTCCAGGCAGACACTGCTTGTCTTACGAGACTTCGGTCTAGTCATGGTATTCCGCAATGACTCTCCTTGATAATCATCTAGAGCAAATATCACTATCTTCGGCTGCCATTACAGAATTGCCGTACGTTTACCCCATTGATTTCTGAATCTTTACGCTAATCCCAGTCCCCAGGTTCCCTCCTCCCAAGATCTTTACCAACGCGCTATTGCAACCCCATGATATCACTGCTCTCATCCGGGATACTGAGTCGCACGAGCGCGCTCTATTTAGTCTAGCTCCTTCAGACCGGGATGCTGCTGTATCCCGTAGGGGGCCTATTCATCCCTCACAAAGTCACGAGCAGAGCTTTCTGCATGGGTCGGGATTAGTAAGACGTCCCAAACATGGGTCTGCCGCAGCTGCACTCCTCGGTGGCGAGCTGGGTGAGCATATTCAAAGGGAGGGTTCAAAAGATGCCAAGGAGCGAGACGGAGTAGACGTGGAACTGCTATTGAAAGGCGCCGAAAGTTTGTGTAGCGTGTAGTCAGTCAAACGTCCCTCTGTTTGCATCTCACGAGCTAAATTCACAAAGTCCAATTGCTGGCTCACCAGAGAAGATAGCTGCCTTAAGAACACGCCATGGACGGCTCACTTCCTCCATCAGCCGATTCGAAGCCCGAGTATCCAAGCAGACTGGGCAATTGGCGAGAATGAAAAAGAGCACACCGATTGGTGAAGAAAGTGACGACCTTGACAACGTCATTGATGGTAGCATGATTACTGTTCCTGCGGCTTCAGAAGAGGCGCAAACCAACGCCCACGACTTTCAATTGGAACAAGAGGAGATACAGGAGCTGGAGAAAAAGAAGCGTGCGCTAGAAGATCGAGTCGCCGGGATGGAAAGGGATCTGGGGGGTTTATTGAGGTGACACTGGACGACTCCGTGCCTTAAAAAGTATCCAACTCTTAGCACAAGTTGGTCGCTCTGACCTTTCATGACCAATTCAGCTGGCCAAATTATAGGATCAAGTGATCTCTCCGGTGTATATGAGGCTTAGGAGGGCATTCCTAGCTGTCCTGCGAAGCGTACGGAACCAAATGAAAACCCGTCCCTTTGCTGTCAAGATCCCGTTTCCGTATGAACACTAGGGTCATAGGTCTTTTATCCAACGACGACAGGCAGTGAGTTTTGTTGTTCCATTGATGTCGCGAGCCCCTCAAGCCATGTCAAGTCTGGAGAAGGGGCTAATACCCCAATTGAAGTGCAATAGCTGTGATGATCCATCGTGGAAGCTGCATTTGATTTTCTTATTGGAATGTCTGTACACTGAGCCTTAGAAAGGCAGTCCTTCAAGGCTCTGCCCTGTCTGTTCAGCACATGCTAAGCGAGCCCTACTTCGTCGACTCGAGTGGAGAGCTACTCCACTTGAACATCATTAGTGAGCCGAAGCCACCGCAATGACCAACAACAACACTCCTAATTTTGCCGACGATCTGGACATCTCTCGGATCATTGCTGAAATCTCCCCTATTGACCTGACGCGATTCTCCAATCTTTTAATTTCCTAACAATTCCGGAATCTATAGAATCACACATTATGGAGGGCGCCGTGCATCCTCCAATCGAAGAGAGACTGTCCAGACTGAAACCCGAACGGACAGTCACTACAGCCCACTTGAGGTCGACGCGGCCTGTTAGTCAGATACATTCGGACCACAAGGAAGTCAAAAAGATTACTTGCCTTGGTTCTGGTTTTGTTGGAGGTATGGTTGACTGTCTGCCATTGGGTACCTGCTTCTTCCTCATCAGAATACTGACAAGCCTGTAATGCCAACAGGCCCGACCTCCGCCGTTACTGCCTACAAATCAAACGTTGAGGTCACTGTGGTCGACATCAACAAGACTCGTATCGAGGCGTGGCGGTCGAATGAACTGCCTATCTACGAACCCGGTCTCTGTGACGTTGTTCGAGCTGCTCGCGACGGTGTTACCGTAGGACCTCCGACAGACGCAAATGCTCCCTTCCAGAGCTTCAATGGCCCTCTCAGACAAGCCACCCAAGACGGCATATTGTATCGCAAACCGAGTCTATTATTCTCTACCGATATAGAGTCAGCTATTGCGGAAGCCGACCTGATCTTCGTTTGCGTCAATACTCCTACGAAGGCAACAGGCGTCGGCAAGGGCGCTGCGGCAAACCTTGGGTTCATTGAGACTGCTACGCGTACCATAGCGAAAGTGGCAAAGACCGACAAGATTGTTGTCGAGAAGTCCACGGTGCCTTGCCGAACTGCAGAATCCATCCGGGCCATCGTAAGTAGATACCGCTCTATCCCGAAATGTCCTGAGAGCTAATTGCGATTTACAAGCTCTCTGAGAATGCTCACCCTGGCGTTCGCTTCGATGTTCTTTCAAACCCGGAGTTTCTCGCTGAGGGTACTGCCATACGAGATCTACTGTATCCTGATAGGATCATCATTGGATCCATGCCAACAAGCGAAGGCTACGCGGCAGCAGCCTCTCTGGCTGACGTTTATAGCCAGTGGGTGCCCAAGGAACGGATCATCACCATGAACCTTTGGTCATCCGAGCTGTGCAAGCTAGCAGCTAATGCCATGTTGGCTCAGAGGATTAGCAGTGTCAATGCGTTGAGTGCTATTTGCGAGGCAACAGGCGCCGACGTGGATGAAGTCAGTTACGCTTGTGGTCTAGACTCAAGGATTGGCCCACATATGTTGAAAGCAGGTCCAGGCTTCGGTGGCAGGTCTGTCCGCACATCGTCAAGAAAACCTAGCTTGCACTGACAGAAACATAGCTGCTTTCAAAAAGACATCTTCAACATCGTTTATCTGGCCGAGTCGTTGAATCTAAAGGAAGTGGCTGATTACTGGCGCGCAATCACAAAAATAAACGAGCATCAGAAAGATCGTTTCACCAGACGGATTATATCATGTCTATTCAATAACCTCTCGGGTAAGAGACTAGCTGTCCTTGGGTTTGCATTCAAGAAAGATACTAGTGATACCCGCGAGTCGCCAGCAATAACCCTGGTGAGCAACTTTGTCGCCGAACAAGCGAATGTCGCAATATATGATCCGAAGGTCAAAGAAGAGCAAATATGGAGAGAACTCGTAGACTACGGAGGAGTGGACGAGACGTTGAAGCACAATGTGGAGATCTGCTCCACCGCCTATGCCGCATGCGAGGCTGCCGATGCCGTGGTCATCGTGACAGAATGGGACGAGTTCAGCAACAGGACACTGGCGGACGAGCAATTGGTTTTGAAAGAGGTTAGCCCCAACCGCTTGCAGGTTCCTGAGATATCGGCAAACCGCGAGCGGCCTCGAGCGATCGGTCCCGCAACATTGTCAAAGCCAGTGTTGGAGAATATGACCGGCGGTACGACTTTAGTACGCTCATTCGATGTGGGAGGCGTGGATCCCACGACAAGCTCGGGTCGCCTGGACTGGGCTCGCGTTGCTCAAGGGATGAGGAAGCCCCGGTACGTCTTTGATGGGCGAAACATGCTTGACCATACAAAGCTCGAGGCATTGGGCTTCAGGGTGGAAGTTATCGGTAAAGCGAGCAAGAGGCCTAGTCCTTTACAATGAACAATGAAGCGAGGAAGAGACAACACGACGATAGACGAGGACGGGTAGCGGGCAAGGAGGCTTCCGTTGCTACACAGGACGTTTCTTGCGAGATACTGTCCTGTGAGCCTGTTCGACACATAGTTAGAACTAAGCTGCTTTCATATATTGGTCTCGGTATTAGGTCCCGCCCTGCTTGGATTTGCTTCTTGCACCAATCCCATGAGCACTTCAGAGTCAGACCGTACCCACTACCCAGAGTCAAGGGGTTTATATTATCAAGCTACTGAGCCACTGACCGTACTTCGTATTAGGGGGGGTAAATGTTAGCGTGACACGGGTTTATTTTGCCCGGCTCTCACCAAAATAAACCCCTGTCGTACTAACAATTGACCCGCCGCATACGAAGTACTAGTTGCAGCATAAGGGTGAGGCTCTGTCTCCGGGCCAGTAGCGACAGATGGAGGCTTGGAGCCCCACCAGATGTTACCAGAGTAGAACGATACACTGATGTCCATTCTTTCTTTCTCAACTACTTCACTACCAACACCGAGGCGATTGTCCGCGTGCCCGGCCAGAAGCCAACTTTTTTAGATTGCGGAACCTTAGGGAAGCAGATATGAGCATTTCCCACAAATAACCGAACATCTACTTACTCTAGAGCTCCAACATCACACTGCATCATCTACAGCTTTCGGTCTCATCTCCTCCGTCACTTATACAGTTGCCGCAGTCGAAGATGAACAATCCCAACTCTGCTCAAGCAGCACAAAGCCTTCCACCCCTCCAGGCGCTGATTAAGGCAGAGCAAATTGCCAACATCCCCAACCTCAATGAAGAAACGCGAACCAAATATGCACAAGGCATCACAGCCTTATGGGCAACGATACGCACCCAGCCAGAAAACTCCCCGGAGCGTCAGAACGCCCACAAGAAACTTGCCGGGGTGACCACCAACCTACGGGACCACATGAGGAAAGCGGCAATCAATGCAAGTGCAAATGCAGGTAGACCTGCCAACCCGGGACAACCAACCCAAGATGGCAGGGCCCAAGGCCAGCAACCTATCCAACCCAGCCAGCAACCGAAACCAGAGCAACAACAATTCTCGGCAAAAGTCGCTCAAAGCGTAGCACAACTGACCCTTGTAATCCCCCCCGAGATCGCTACACAAGGTCAAGAGAAAGCCCAGACTTGGTTAAGAGAGGCGAAAAATAGATATGCCATTTACGCACAGAAATATGAATATGCCACCAACTCGCTTCGGGCATACATGTCAATGATGGCACAACGGCAACGCGAAGGCAGGCAAACCCCAGCGGAGGAGATGCAAGAGCTCCAAGCGAAGAAGGCGCAATGGGAAAGAGATCAAGTCATGGCAAAAGAATACGTCAACCAATTCAAGGCCCAGCAAGACCAGTTCAGAGAACAGATGGCAGCTCGAGACCAACGCCCTGATGGTTCCATTACGCAGGACTTGAACATGGGAGCTATGGAGGGTGTCACGGACCTACAGTCGTCTAAGCACCAGTCACTATCAGAACATCAAGGTCACAAAGACGTCAATTCAGCGATAGATGCTGCTAGACAACAGGCCGGATCAGCAGGTCGAAATGCAATGAGCCCTTCCAACGGTCAGCCCAGTCACCCACCTGCGAGTCATGCCTCGGAGCCAATAATCAAGAAAGAACCACAGCCATCACAACTTCCCATGGAGATGAACACCTCCGGCCCGCCTCTCCATCATAATTCACCGCAGGTGGGGCAGTCACACCCGCAGACAATGCCCACTTCACAAGGTGGCCCTGTTGCTCTGACGCATAACGCCGCTATGCGAGCAGCACAGTCCTATTCCTCGCAACCAAACTACCAGCAACCAAATTCTCAACCCCCACCTCACGGACATCCCCAATTACCAAGGGGGGGCGATCCACAGAACAACAACGTCAAAATGCCCATCCCGAAAGATCTCAAGATCCCACCACTACAGCCCGTCAGCATGGGCCCAGCACGTCCTACCCTGACTGGCGGTCCTTCCAACGGAGCCATAGGCCAACTCGGGCAGCCGGCGATCCAGAAGCATCCAGGATACGTGCTGGAAGGCGATGGCGAGCGTGTGCTGAGCAAGAAGAAGTTACAAGAGCTAGTCAAGCAGGTCACTGGCGTTGGTGAGGGCGACGATACTGAGGGATTGACACCTGAAGTCGAAGAGGTGAGCTTCTCAATATATTCCTACAACCGCATTCGTTCCCCTCGCGCTGTCACTCAGTCCATTTCCCTGTCTGTGTGACTACTTGACCCTCATAAACAATCCATCTCCCATCCCCAAAGTCCTGTCCCTCCTAACCCCGTCACAGACCCTCCTCCAAGTCGCCGACGACTTCGTCGACCAAGTCGTCTCCTCCGCCTGCAAGCTCGCCAAGCTACGCTCCTCCTCCACCCTCGAGATCCGCGACCTGCAGCTCATCCTCGAACGCAACTACAACATCCGCGTCCCGGGCTACGCCTCGGATGAGCTGCGCACCGTGAAGAAGGTCCAGCCGACGCAGGCTTGGACCCAGAAGCTGAGTGCCGTCCAGGCTGCGAAGGTTACGGGGGGGAAGACGGATTTGTGAGATTCTGGAAAGATGGGTTGCAAAGGTTAGTGGAAGACGGGGGGTGGGATGCATGGTATTAGAGTTTCCTGCTGTGGTAGGTCCTTGGGGGGGTGCATGATACCAAGACAGACATTCGTGGGTCAATGGCCGCATTTTTGGGTAATTGAGATGCTGTCCCTGAAAACTACTTGTATGCGAAACGTCTCCTGTGAACCTATATTTCGAAGGTTCTGAATAGAATGCCGACGAGGCTGGATGACCCGTCGGTCAACATTACAAGTCCGAAAATAGGGAGCCCCCTAATCCAAGACTGGGTACTTTTACTATCCCAGACCGCTTTTGCTATCTCAAGACGAGCTGAGTTCCGCAAGACGAGAAAGAGGGCTACATTCGATGGGAGAACCGACTATTTTCTACATCTTTCAAAATTGCATTTGGGCTCGCCACGTAGTCCCCCAATATACACAATGTCCTGCCTAGGAATCGATCGATTTCTAACCCAGATATGACCGTTTCGTCGGGCCTCCCGAAGGTACTTCTCGGTTACATGCTCAAGCAAAAGATGCGGATATTCCTCAAATTACCCGAGCCCACAAGGTGGGTAAGCCTTGGAAAGGCAGACTCCGCCTACATCGTGCAGGGTTAGTTGCAAGCCAACTGGATTCAGGGCCGACAACGGACTACAGCTACTGACGGGTATCTTCTCTCCTCCCACCCCCATCCTCACCCTCACTCTCCACCACAAAGGAAACATGACTCCCTCTTCTGCTCTCACTCGGTTCTTCCCTCGGCCCAGGCGCCAACCCCTCCGTCCGCAAACCCTCGGTGACCAACCCCTTCGTCCCTAACCACTCTGCGACATGCCTCCCCTTCCCCTCCTTCCAATCCTGCAACCAAGTCGGCTTCTCCTCCTCCACCATAACCCCACTGTTCCCTCCTTTGCTACTCCCCTGACTGCTCGGCCTCCCCCCGGCAGTATCCCTCCCCGTCTGCATGACCCTCAGCGCTGTGTTCAGCCCGGACGGTAAATCCACTCTCTGCGTCCCACCAGGGAGTTCCCCATTCTCTGCATGCTCTCCCATAACAGGAAGCGTCAGCACATCCGTCGCCTGCCCAATAGCTCTCTCGAGCAGCTCGGCGGAATCCGCAGCGCCTTCGAGGGCGTCCGGAGAAGGGGTGGTGGCGGTGAATCTGTTGCTGGAGCGGATCTGATAGGTCCAGCGGCGGGTGAGGACGCGTTTGCAGCGGGCCCAGGTGCCGAGGTCGTCGTAGTCGGCGTCGTTGACGGAGGAAGGGGCGCCTATGCGGATGGTCTTCTGGGGCTGGTTCCAGAAGAGGATGAGGCGCCATTTGAGGCGGTCGAGGAGGCCGGTGGGGTGTATGTAGGTGAGGGGGCCGGAGCGGGACCAGAGGGAGGGGTATGAAGTGGCCATTTCGTGGAAGAGGTGCTGGGTGGCCTGTGCGTTAGTATAGGAGAAATGGCTAATGGTTCAAGAGATTGGGATAAAGAAGGGGTGGGGTATTACGGAAAGATGTCTTTACGTTTAGACTGGAGTACACTTAAGGAAAAATCTAGCCCGAGAGATACTTACATCGTATATGCCTCTCGAATACGGTGTTTGACGGCGTCGTAAAAGGAAGCTCTTGACAACGTACCAGCCAAGTAGCACCACTGCCATCAAAGAAACTGCCACTATGAAGTACCATTTGATGCTGACATCGGTCGAGAAGGCATCAACATGCATACCAAAGAAACCCACGGTGAAAGTCAAGGGAAGGAAAATGAACGTGATCCAGCTAAGTCTCCACAAGGAAGTGTTAAGCTGCAAGCCGTGTCTGCTGTCGCGGATCCCTACTGATTTATACATGAGATCCTGCAGCATTGTCAGCATTGCTCTATTAAGGAGGAATGAAGCTAAAGATAGTAATCCCGCGCAAGGCAATCATGTTTCCTCAGCAAGAGAGCAAGATGACCACTTACCGCAAGGCTCGCAGTAGGCTTGACAAGATCCTCTTGAACCAGGTTGCTAATTCTCTCCATGTCACCCGTACTGGCTGTAAGCCAATCATCTACCAAGCCTTGATCAGACATCTCGTGAAGATGCAACTGCATCTCTCGAACAAGATTGGAATGGATCGAGACCAATCTCTCAACTTTGAGCCACCAGCTGGAGTTCGTCCACAATTCAGGTGCGCGAGATTCGTCCGCTGGCTCCTCGTAAATTTTGTCTTCCAGTATGCTTACGTGGTTGTTCGTTATGTCAAGAAGCTTCTCCCAGCTTTTTGTCACGCTCTTGAAGATATCCTGGATTATTATCTTCATACATTCTGAGGCCATTCGCTCGTCCGTGGAGATGTCGTGATTCTCGTAGGCAAGATAGAAGGGTAAACGGCGCCACCGAGACTCCCATTGCTGGCGAGCTGCGATCAAAGTGTCTTGAATTGAACCAGACTGTGAGTTCTCGAAGATAATGATAGTACTCTCATTGTCCAAAGTTTCAAGGTGGGGAACATACTTGCTTGATTCTTCGTCATGTTCAAGCTCCTGGTATGGATTTTCAAAGTCTGGCGATGGAAGCTCGGTCACTGCCTCCTTCTTCTGTATATAGCAGCTGATCCTTTGCACATAGACGTCATAGCCATAGACCGGATTATCATTGTCATCGTAACAGTTCAATTCCATCATCTTGCCAGCCGAAGGCTTGCCGGACCCAGCATCAGCTCTGCGATCGACCTCGCAAGGCCGAAGATAATCCAATCCGAATGATGTTCGAGAGACGCCACGCCATGGATCATGAGTCGTTTTCCAACTCTTGCCACCACTAAGGAAGGGTTTTCCGCCCCTCCTTTCAGGACGTCTATATTTGACATAACGTCCAAAGGTCGTGCCAACGAGGTCGTCACTATCGCTGATGTTGAATTTGTTCAACAGGAAATGTGTCGCCCATTGGGCGTTCTGGACATGTAGGACGCGGAGGACTGCCTCTCGACCTCGATCTGCATTGGCGTAGAGTTTCCTCAATGATTGGATATTATTGAACTCTTGCGCAGAAACCTTCCGCATACCCTGCCTGGTATGATCCTGCTTCACATAGTCGATCATAAGCACCCTTCCACTTCGGCAATGCTCTGGTTTGTCAAAGCCTTGCTGCCACTTCAGGTTTGGACTGCGCGGCCGGTTTGTCCATGGATGCTGCCGTGATCGAGGCTGAGGTGCAGCCGCATGGTAGTTGTCTTCGAGGATTACAGATTCCCTCCTACTCTTTGCGGATTCAGAGCCACTGCTCTGCGGGCGTCCTCCATGATGCCCGCCATCTTCAGGGAGATTGAATTTGAGCCTTGGTGATTCTGGCTGGCTCATGCTAGTCATTTAGGTCTGCGGAGATGGCTTGTAGGGTAACACAGCAGTAACAGAAAGGGGCGCCTGCCGCAAGGATACTGGAGGCAGAACATCACGAAGTAGGGATCGAGTGTCCAGGAAGGAGTCATTGCTTCCTTCACTGCGAACGGAAAGGCACTTCACTTTCAAAGTCTCGGTCGTAGGGCTGCTGTAGGGCTGAATACCGCTATTCCTGCATTGCAGACATTCACCGTATGTGCCGTTAATGGAAGTGACGGTCAGTATGTTGATAGTCAAGGCTGCATACAGGGCTGGGAGCCAGGCGTCCATCTGAGGAAAACGGTGTGCAATTTCAAAGCATCGGTACCCTGCGTGTCCTCAATAATGGTATGCTGTGTCGCAAAGTCCAATCCTGGCAGATTCCCTAAACGTTGGCTCATTGGCCGATGCTTCACTCCCCGAATTCAAACTTGCGGAGACAATATTGTTCTCGGTCGACAAGTTTCTGCTGTGTTCTAGGATCCTGAGAACGCAATAGACCTCTCTGGCTGAAGACCTCTCTGGCTGAAGACCTCTCTGGCTGAAGACCTCTCTGGCTGAAGACCTCTCTGGCTGAAGACCTCTCTGGCTGAAGACCTCTCTGGCTGAAGTCCTGTCTGGCT
>JAABUS010006858.1_pt1 | contig 13498 bp, 2 predicted proteins | sample 5560161 | NCBI WGS metagenome assembly JAABUS01 (sample SAMN10711885, study PRJNA513376) | rock metagenome | isolation source: Antarctica rocks | place: Antarctica: Victoria Land, Trio Nunatak nord | collected 2016-01-04 | reverse complement strand
TACTTTTGGAGTTGCTGTCTATCCGCAAATATGGTCTCGGGCGTACACTACCAAAGGGGCAAACCGAGACGGGAAGACCACTTGTTGACAACTTGGGCCATCTCTCTGGCTATTTTGCGGGCATTGGCGCTGGCGCCCTTATTCGCTCCTACGATCCCTATTGGAAGAATTTGAAGCGCCGTCACTTCTTCACCAAGGATTTTGGCAAGCATGCTATACAAGCGTCCGTTTCGAACAGGCCTCCGCAAGTATGAAAGAACTTTAGCTTGTTGCACCATGACAAAGAATCTTCCATTTGAGAGTGCTCTCGCTGTCTATACGCCAGGCCGGGAAGATCCGATTCATGCTTCTACGGATAAATCGTACCCGCCACGGACGATTACATCGCAAGGTGGAACACCTGAACGACAAGTATCAGTGCCAGACACAAATCTCGCAGCAAGCTTCCGAGGCGCACCACCCGACGAAAGAGACGTGGAGAGGGAGGAGGCGAGCCTCCAATTGCAAGTATGAAACATGGGGGTTGTATAACGTCTGCATGAATGAGCTGAGGGAAGATTAGTACAGCACTGCAGCAGACATTGTAAGATGAATAGACAAAGGCGGGGCCTCAATACATATAGATCGACAACAATCTACACGTCTGACAAGCATTCTGCTCCCTAAAGCGTCAAAATGGTAGACTTCTCTGCTTTGTTGACCGGAATTCAGGCCAGGATAACGCTCAAAAAGACAAGGAATTTGCAATTTCATTGGAGGAAGATCCCGAAGATGTAGCATTTCTGGATTTGAATGGAGCCTCAATTTGGCCTTCGATAGGGAGGAGCCCCAAGATGGGGCTTCTTTACGTTCGAAAGAAGCCTCAATTTGGCCTTCGATAGGGAGGAGCCCCAAGATGGGGCTTCTTTACGTTCGAAAGAAGCGTCAATCTGCCCCTTCTTGGGATAAGCTACCCCAAATACCAATACTTGCATATTGAATTTCTCTTACACTCTTTGCGGCTAACGTAGGGAGCAGTCATGCCTTGCCACCCAAACCTGCCGCAATCAGGATCCCTGAATGTCCAGATTCTATAAAAGGGGTATCAGTACTCCAATGCCAACGCTCAGAATTTCCTCAGATGCTAATAACCCAACAACAGTCCTAGTCGAATAAGGCAAAGCCGACTAACCTGACCCGCCAAACAAAAAGTCTTGGCATGTCAGAAATGTACGCCTCTTACGCCTCTTTCTGCACCCTTAAAGCCGGAACTAAAAACAGTACGGATCAGCCCAGTGTCCTCGCATGTTCTCGCCCAGAGGGGCCTCTAGCTAGAGGACTTACTACTAAACCCATACCCCTCCGTCTTCCCACTTTTATCATGCTTATCAATCTCCACTCGAAAACAAACATCCAACGCCCCATCCTCAGCACCTTCGTAAACGCCACTTGCAGCACGGTGGCTTGTCCCAGCCGCTTCCTCTCCTGGGTGCAAAGGAAGATGTCCATCCTTCCGAGTTCCAGTGACCTGAGGAGGTGCAGGCGATGGAATGTGAGTACCGCCCATGCAGGCGACCGTAAGGGTTACTTCTGAAGGATGAGGAGAAGCATATGTGTTTTCTGATTCGGAAAGGACAGCATAATTCCTACTCGGCATCGTGACCTTGTTGAAATTCGAGTTCTTCGCCACACCACCTGGGTCCTTATCCCAGATCTTCATAAGCGTCTCATCAGTATCATGATCCAGATGATGGATCTTGTTCCTTCTTGCCAGCAAATCCGCAATCGCTCCAGGAGGTGGGTGGTTAGTAATCGCGGAGGAGATCACGTTGGGCATGTAACGATGGTCGTGTTCAGCTGGTATGCCCAGCTTGGGCTTGGCGTAGAAGCGACCGACGGCCGCTAAATGGACGTCTCCGCTGAGGATGGTGATGCGAATGCTGTACATGTAAGCTAGGTCCTGTAATCGAGTGATCAGATCTTTTCGCTCATGCTTGTGCTGCCGGGCTGTGTAGTGATCGTCCAAGTCATCAAGGAGATCAACCTGCCCGTCGAATTTATTGAACAAATCCCCAGCTATGCCGAATCGTTTGCTCAGGAATCGTATGGGGCCTATTACAGGGGATTTGAAAATGCTCTCAAGCCACATCAAACGAGGATAAGCTATTGGCACGCCTAATAAAACGATCAGATGGGTCATTTTGGTTGGACCAGATGAGGCGAGCTCCCGTTGCACTCGCGTAAAAATCAGGTCATACGTGTCAGGGTAATTGACTTGGTGCCTGGTACGCTCCGTGCGGGCGTCAATACCGAGGAAGCCGACGCGAGCCCCCAGACGCATGTAGAGGGAACGAGACCGTTTGTCGATGTAAGGCCCCGGGCGGCCTCCCTTGAGAAAGCAGCGGTCTTCGGGTCGCTCTTTGAGGACGAAAGTCGCGTTGGGAAGTTGTCGCGGATCAGCGCCTGTCCCATCTGCTCCTTGGAATTCTGTTGTTTGAGGGACGTCTCTCATGAAAGTGGACTTAGATGGTGGGATGTGGTGTTGGAAGAGACAGTAGTACTTAAATGCCACGCCACCAATTCCATGAAAGACGGCACACTTCATGAAGTGGTCGGTGTAGGATCCAAAGCCATCAATAATGTCTGATCTCTGGTCAGCTACCATACTTTTGAGACGCAAAAGCATAGGAATGTACCATGATCATCCCACATGTTTATCTGTGGAATCTGCGAATTCGCAAGGGCAAAAGTGCCGGTAGAGTACCAATTTACGTACGACTCAAAATACCACGAATCGCACGCAGCTCGCAGCTCTTCGTTAAAGGGATAGTCTCGCCTCCTCTTCGGATTCCCAATGTTCGTCCAAGACTTGAGTGGCCCATCGCCTACCCGCACACCGTCGTTGTAAACCTGATCGCCACCTCCTATCATGCAATGGAAGGGCTTCTGCTCATGTAATCGCATGACATCGTTCCATAAAGCAGGACCAGACCACGCTTCTTCATCAGTCCCTATGGAGAAGCCATTACAAGAATGAAACATGATACGCATAGACTGGGTGGTCGAAGGTACGACGAATGTGCGACTCCGAGGGCTGGCACCCGAAAGGAGTGTACTAGCAATCGTATATTCCCAAGAAGTCTCGCACTCTTGAAGGGGCACGTCGATGTCGAAGCGCCAGAATGCTTTCACCCAATCCTCATATAGCTTTTCACCAATTACATAGCGCAGCGTTTTTGCTCGTGATACATCGTTCCTTGCAGTATCTGGCATATCGACAACATCCAAGGTATCCTCGCCATTGGAGACCAGACACTTGAGCTTCAGCTTCGGAGAGTGATGCCCAGGTTTCGTTACAAGTACGATGCTGCCATGCCATAGAGCTAATTCCGACCCGGCGCCACTCATCCCCTTGTAGTTCAACAGCGGACCGCATATGATCTCCTGCTCTTCCTTGACGACGGCGGGTATTTCATCGCCATAGCCATTCGCTGTTTCTGTGATTCTTTCTGGCGGTACCACGGGCTCGACTGTTCCGTTCGGCGCCAGTGGGCGGTCGTAGTCCGGCTTTTGCGATGTAGCTTGAGCCATTCGATTTTTGATTAAGTTGGAGACGCCGGCACCATCATGGTTGCGTTCACGCTCGGCTCCAGAAACTGGCTCTGGACATCGCAAGCTGGACTCGGTAGCGTCACCCATTGGAAAATGGATGCGGTGGTAACAATGTATAGAAGATAGCAACAGACGCAGGAAGACTATGCTGTTAAAGCTGAAAATAATGTATACGAACGAGAAGAGCAGCACTGTGTATATGCGGACTAGAATGACAACGGGTTGGAGACGAGAAAGAAGACATGGCCAAGGAGACCAAGAGGACAATTAATGGCAATGGTAAGGCGGTCCTAATTTGTGAGGCAAGAGCGGACTGATGACCTTAGTCAGCTTCAGATCTGGGCAGCTGAAGCTTGGGCGATGAGCTTGGCCGATGACCGATGACGGGCTTGTAGCTCGGACGGGGTCTAAAGTTTCTCCGGCCGGGTTAGTATATCCTTAGTATATGCGCTAATATTAGGGTTAAGCCGGGGTAAGGAATATGCTCGGCATATGTATAGAGCTTATCTCGGGTCAAAATTTTTGCTCCAGGGCTAGGACCTCGGGAATCATAGTATATACTTAGTATATACCGACGAAGCGCCTATAACGTGGGGCTGTTTCGGGACTTATAAGGGTAGAATATTTATATTAGGGTCGAAATATAATTTACGGTAACTACTATAACTATTATAACTATTAGGCCTATTACGCCTATCTTAACCCTCGTCGGTATCGTTTATAACTTTATTATATCTAGCTATTATACGTCTACGCTTCGGATTGGCGTGGGGTGGGGATCTATTGGCGTGGGGCTTGAGGTAGGGTAGAGTGGGGTAGGGATCCCTTAGGGATCCCTACTGCGCCAAGGCGGATTTCTAATAATCATTCTAATAACGCTGCTACCCCCATAGATGCGCGCACTTATGACTACTGCTACTGCTGCCCCCATAGATATGCGCACTCATGGCTACTACTGCCCCTATAGATATGCGCACTCATGGCTACTACTGCCCCCATAGATATGCGCACTCATGGCTACTGCTGCCCCCATAGATATGCGCACTCATGGCTACTACTACTGCTGCCCCCATAGATATACACACTTATGGAATAAGCGCTCGGACCTATAATTATTCAGGTTAATATTAAAATTAAAACTATTATCAGCCTAAAGTTAGATATAACCGAAAGTTATATTAAAGACGTAGTTTAATTCGTTTATTTTAAAATTAAGGGGACGCTTAAATAATAGTTTAATTTTAAATTTAAAACTAACTCTTTTTAAATATTTATTAATACGTTTTAATATTAGTGTTTTCTCTTAAATTTATTATTTTATTCTTAAGAATATTTCGATTCAAAATCGGTTAAAAGATAAAGAGTAAAGAATAATAATAAATATTAATTATAATAATTATTATAATAATCGTCTCTCTATAGTATAATTAACACGGGGTCAATATAATAATATATAGTATAAAAGATATTAATTATTCTATAAAGGATTTAGTTTTAATATATTAAAATCCTAGTATTACTCTAGTCCCGATAGGGCTAGTAATAGAGTTTAGCCCGCCGTTTTAATAAATATTTATAATAATATTTTTATTAAAGTCTACCCCGTAATAAATTACTCTTTTTAAAAAAAAGAAGTTAACGCCCTCGTTAATATATTTATATAAAGTATCGTAAATAATAACGTAAATAACGTCTATATATAGAAGTAAATAAATAAGAAATATATATTCTAAATTATCGATTAATTACGGGTAAATCTATAGAGTTTTAAAGTTTAATATAAAGTCGTAAAGTTTTTAAAATCGCGATAACGAGATAAGGCGATAAGGGGGTATAAAGATAATATAAATAATTAATAATAAAAACTATAATATTAATAAAATAAGAGTGTATATATATAGTATTATAGAAGTATTAATACTAAAGAACTAGGGCTCTAAATATATATTAGAAAAATAAAATCTTAGTATAAATTTAACTAATTAAGGAAAGTCGTTTAACGGTACTTTTAGAATTAAAACTATTTTAGCGCGGAGCTAGTCCCGATTCGGCTAAATAATTATATAATTAATATATTATCCGAAGTTTTTTCCTTTATAAATATATTACCTAATTAAAGAAGTAATAATAACGAGGGGTATATATTTAAATCTATATAAAGAAATATATAAATAATATACTATTAAGATATTCGGGCCATATAGCTCTATATACGACTAGGCGAATAATTTAAAATTATTAAAGAATAGTTTTATTAATTCTCGGTATAATACCTCTTTAATATTATTATAGTACCCGTACTCTAAATAGAGCTCGATAAATAGATTTAATATAATAGTTATTTCCTAATAAAGATAAGTAAAGGGCGATAATATAAAAGAGAAATATAATTATATTTCTAGAATTATCGACCCTAGAAGAAGAATTTAATTTAGTATCTAACTTATTATTTATATTCTTTAATAAATTCGTCCGCGAAAACGTTTTTAATATTTATTTAACGATTTTATATAGATCCCTAGCCTTTCTAGGATAGGAGGTATTCAGTAATATAACTCTTCCTTTTTTTAATAACGCGGTTATCGAGGATATATTCTAGTTTTTATTCTAGCTTTAAATCGTCTCGCTCGGTTTCTACTACTCTAGAGTTAATAGGCCGTAGATATTTAAAAGAGTTTAATATTACGATCCTTGGATCGTGATAGGTACTACGCCTACTACGGTATTAATAAATATATTTATTATATTTATATTAATAAATATCGCGAGTAAGGTATATTTACTATATTTATATTAATAAATATCGCGAGTAAAGTTAGTAAGAATATAGTGTCAACGAAATAAGATACGTAAGAATTATAGTATTAACGAAATAAAATAGTAGTCAAGATTTAGTTTTAGTATATTATATATTCTATTCTTTTTTCTATCTAGTGGTACGAATAAACTATTATTTTATACTAAGGTACTAGCTTTTATATATTAATAATTATAATAATTACCTTTATAAATAAAGGCCTTACGTCCTCGAGGCCTCGAAGTAAATATATAAACGAGAATAAATATTATAATCGTTAATATAATTTATTCTTTATTACCTCGACTTAGAACTACTATAAATATACCGTATTAATAGGAAGACGACGACGTTTTTATTTAAAGTCGTCGAGATAAAGATTAGCCGTTAGGTTATAAATACTAGATAAAAGAGTATCCGTAGTCTTTAACGTATTTATTATAGTATCTAGTTAGGGTTCCTATTTATCGGTAACTAAAATATTAATAATAGGGCGTTCGTTATAACCGATAATAATCGTAGTAGTTTACGCGGCCTTATTATCGGTAATAACTTTAAAAACGGCGCGATCGTTATAATCTAAAGTAGTCTACGCGGCTGTACCGAATTAGTTATATAATTTATCGCTCTCTTCAATAAGTTTACCATTTAATACGATATCGGTAGTTATTTACTATTTAAATTTCTCTCGATTACGTATTTATTCTAAAGCCGGATATCTCTTAATTAACGAGTTTATACTTATATTAATATTAACTAAAAGATTATTAACGAAATCTTTAATACCGCTAACGTTTTTAACTCTTTAGATTAATTTTATTTATTTACTTCTAACTAATTACTCTTTAGGTATATCGATTTCTACGGAATCGAAAAAACCTTATAATAAATAATCGACCCTATATTAACCTGAGAGGTGGGTACGATATTAAATAAAAGTAGTATAAAAGACTTCTAGGATTAATAAAACGCGGATTATTTTATTATTAATTTTAATAATAAGGCCTTCTAAGAAATCTACGTAGTTATATAAAATAGTATTATTATTTTCTAGGAGGTTGTTTCTGGCTACTAACGCGTTTATACGGGTTTCGGATTTAACGAATACCTCCTTAACGATCTCGACTAGGGATTCCGTTTTAGTATTATTATTTAAATCCTCCGACGATATAGAAATATCTTTAATCTCCTCTTCTATTTTTAACGGTTTAGTTTATTTATTAGGTTTTATTTTCTTCGAGTATTTTATTCCTAAACCGGTTATAATCGCTCCTATAGTCTTAAATAAGAAAATTTATCTTATTTTACCTTTTTCACTTATAGTAGGGCTAGTACGTTTATAAATTTATAATAATATAGAATTATCCTTCGTTAAAGGCGGTATAATCGTTAATATAACCGGTTTAGATTTACTAGTTATTATAGAAATATCCGCTATTATTTACGCTAAAGGGGCTTTTTTCGTATTTAAATTAACCGACGTTTTATTTTATTTAAGTTTTTTAGTTACGCGCTTTACTCTCTTTTATTTAGAGCTTTTAAATACGGTAAAAGAAAAAGTAATTTATTAAGAAATCTCGGTTATAAGGAAAAGCGAAGTCTAAAACGTAATTTAAGGTATAATTAAGAAATCTTTATTACCGATTTTAATTTATTATTCCGTGGCCGTAGGTATCGTATTTTTCTTATTTATTTATTTTTTCGCGGGCGTAGATAAGGTAGCCGTAGCCTTTCGTTTTAAAGAATCTACGGCTTTAATTTCGGCGGCGACTTTTATTTTAAATATCTCCCTAATTTTATCTAACTCTTCTAGTTATATAACTAGGTCGTCGGACGTTTACGTAATTTCGGTATATTTCTTTTAATATTCTTATACCTCGATATTAAGTAACTCTATATTAGTTAGTTAAAAATCGTTATTATTAATTATAAAGAAGATTATTTTTAAAGTCGACTTCTTCGGTAAAAATAGTTTTATTATTAATTTCTTTAAAGACTTCTTCGAAACCGAAAGCTCCTTCTTTAGTTCGGACTCGCTTTCGTTATTCTTATTATCTTTATTAAACTTCCTAGATATCGACTTCTCCTACGTTAAAGATTTCTTTAAAATCGTAATCTTCGTTACCTTCGGGCCTTTTTTATATAGTTTTTTCGACGGCGTCGAAAGCTCTTTTACTCTCGTTATTTTATCCGCCGAGAGATAATTATATCTTTCTACGAAGATATATCGGCTATATTTCCCCCCTTTTATTAAAATTAATTAATTTATTTTTTACGATGAATTCTCTTTATCCCCGTATAATTACGCGTAATTAAAAATAATCGCGTATTTCTTATTATCGTCCTTTATTAATCGTATCGTAATTAATTACCCGTTATTTATTTATTTAGGTTATAAATTATTTCTTAAATTAAATATCTTTAGCCAGTTCTTAAATCGCGTATTTAAAGAAATTTTATTATATTAAATAACTAACCCGGTTTATAATAAAGAAAGATTTCTACCCGTTAATAACTAGGTGTCTTTATCTTCCGTTATATTATATACGAGTTTATTATACGGTAAATCTTTAACCTCTCCGTTATTAATTTAATTATCGACTTCGGCCTTAATAACCTCCTCGTCGTTAATCTTATCGCTTTATTTAGAAATAAAAGCGCCGGACTCTTTATTATCGTTTTTATTCGTTATTTTAGTTATTTTAATTTTAATTACCTTCGTTATTTTCTTTACCTTTACTTTATTACTCTTTAAGGTTATTTTAATTAATATCTTCGAAATCTTTCCCGAATATAATTTAATTATATCGTGATTAAAGATTTATTAAAACGAAGATATCGTATTATACCCGATTAGGGCGAGCGATATAAATAAATTATTAATATTCGGATTAAAAAACGAAAGATATATTAATATTATTTAGCGCCTAAGATACTATAGCTAAATATTACGATAATAGTAGTATTTATTAATTCGAGCGAGGAAAACGATTTATTAATATTTAAGTTAGTTAGAAATATTATATTAATGTAACGGGGCCGTTAAGAAATTCGTTACTATTAAATAATAAAGTTATCGTCGCGTAAAGAAGCGAAAATAAAATTAAAATTAATAAATAAATAGAGTAATATTATCCTTTAAACTACCTATGTAGTTTATAACGACTTTTTATTATAATCGCTAATTACGCCTTCTACGTTTTTAAGATTTTATTTATTATATTATATATTCTAATAAGGCCCCTAGCCCTTTTATTTAATTAAATATTATATTATTAACCTCTTCCCTCGTCCTAAAAACTTTCTTATCCTTTTATTTAAAATATATATTATTTTAAAGTAATTATTTATACTTTTATTATTATTATCGAGAATAATAGTTTACCCGATCTTTTAAAGACGGTTATATAAATCTTCTCCTAACGGAGTAAATTCTAAGACGGCGATTAAAATAACGGGGTAGATATTTATTATTAGCGGTAACTCTAATTTATAAATTAAACTATTAATTCGTTTTAGAATTTTAAACGGGCTAGTTCTTTAATTTAAAAATTTATAATTCTCTAAACCCGGGATCCTATAATCTTTATATAATTTTAAAAAGATTATATTCCCTTCTTATATTATTAAGGGTATATATTTATTATTATACCGAAATTTAATATTAATCGCCGCGAATAAAATCGCGTTAACGGTTTCCTTCCGGTTAATTATTTTAATATCGGTAAAATTTATCCTTCCTACTATATCTTAAACTAAAATTCTATTATTAAACTTTATATCGTAGATAATTTTATTTAATAAAAGCGTCGTCGCTAAGTTTAAAGAATTATTTATAATAAATTATAAAATAGTTATGAATTTATCTTATAGGTTATTAGGGTAGTATATTAAATAAAATCGTAATATTATTTTTATAGTTTAATTTATCCGTTCCGACTAGTCGTTAAACTAAAGGTAGTAAATAATAGAGACTATTAATTTAGTTTTTAATATTTTAAAAATTACCTTCTATAAGCCTAAAAGAAACTTAAGGTTTTTATTAAAAATAATCGTCTTTAGAATTCCTTAATCGGTAAGGGCGAGAAGTAGCGCGTTTATTTATTTTTCGGCGCTAAACGTATTTTTCCTTAAGGCCGTAGTAACTACTTTCGAGAACTTATAAATAATAATCATTAAATAATTATATTCATTAATAAATATAAAGAGCGTTATAACGAAATCGATAATAATATAATAATAGATTTTTAACTTTATTAGGATTAGTTTTAAAGTACCGTATAATATATATCTTTTTATTTAATTAAATTAATATTAAGGGTAGTATAAGATATAGTGTTTAAGTCTTCGAGTTAAATACTATATATAATAATTATCGGCGATATTCTCGTATATTTTATAAAATCCTATATAATTTCGTTTATTATATACGAGTTCGAAAATATTCTATTTTATTAATTTTAGGATATATAGGCGTTCTTTATTAATATAATCGTCTTTATATTATATTAATAAGTCTCTAAGAAGGAAAGGAATATTAATATTAATTATATCGATATCGTCCGTAGACCCTAGGGTTTCTTTCTTAAATTTATTCTTTTTATTTATAAAGAAAGTTATTACTTTTAATTATTTCTTATCTTTAAAATACGCCTTTTATAATTTAAGGCGGTATTTAGAAGATATTTTAACTAAAGTAAAATAAAAAGCGAAAACGTCGTCTAAAATATTAGGACTTTTAGTATCGAGATATTCTTTTTTACCGAGAAGGCGAGATAAAGTATTTAATATAATATTTTATTTTCTAGGATACTAACGAATATCGAGATCGTATTATAATATATATTAGGAAGCTCGTATTAACCGTAGATTTATCCTATTAAAAAAGGACGACGATAATATTATTTATTAAGTAATATTAGTAGTTACCGAGTAGTTAATAAAGATAATAACTTTCTTTATCGGGATTTATACGAGTAAATATAGGATTTTTTTTAGTATCTAAATTAAGCCTACTACTTTTAATTCCGTAGGCTAATAACGCGACTCCGTAGGATTAAATAATTTGGATAAGAATAGAATTAATTATATATTAATACGGGGGAAATTATTACCCTAAAGATCTCCTTTAATATAATATATTATAGCGCTAATTCCGTACGACTTTCATATATTTATATTAATATATAACTAACGAGTTAGATCCCGATAATATAAATAGATTTTAAAGGTAAATACCTTTTAGAGTAATTTAAAAAAAGTTAATTCCTCTTCTATAAATACGAAGTAAGTTTTTTTAAAATAAATCTTTCGTATATTCCCGCTTTAAGACGGCGAGTTCTTTAAAAGTTAGGTTTTTCGGCGTTAAAGTAATTTAATAATCTAGGCGAAGTATCTAATATTATTTCATAATTAATTTATTATTCCGATATATATTTCTAAAGCCTACAGCGTATCTGGGAAACGAAATTTCTTAATTACTATAATTCTTTTTTTAATAATAATTAAGTCTAACTTATTTACTTTCTAGTTTAAAAATATAACCGAGGGGTAAACTAAAAAGAATTTCTTAAACTTAAATAAGATTTTAAGGCCTGCGAATAAAGCGAAAATAATTATAAAATATTCGATATACTCGGAATAGGACCGTAAGAAAATTACGACGTTATCGATATAATATCTCGCGAATACTTTATACGGGCGAAGAAAAGTATTTATTTTATATTGAATATACGGAATTAAACCTTTCTATCTTATTATTACGACGTTATAGTGCTCCGAACTACGGTAAGAAACTATTATAAACTTATAACGATTATCTCTTTTAATTAAGAATAGATGGAATTATCTATTATAATTAATAATATTTATATAAGTATACTCTTATACCGACGAAATAATATCGTTTTAAAGCGGAAGAGGGTAGTTATTAAGGATAATAATTTTATTTAAATTATAAATATCGACTACGATTTTACTCTTCCGTATCGGCGTTCTCTTAAGGCCTTTATATACCGTCCGCTATATAACGAAGATAAGGAAAGCGAATAGTGAAGGCTCGGTAGACTACGATATCTTCTTTTATTAATATATTTTATCGAATTTCTCGTTTATTAAAGTTCTTATATCGGGGTTTAATAGGTAGACCTTATAATTAAATTTCGTATTAAACGATTATTAGTCCGTAGTAAACGGAATCGATAATTATTTTAATTCGGGTAAATCGATTATATCTCTTATATCTTCCTAAATACGAGGGTATTACTTTATAATCTCTTTAATCGCGGTAATATCGGAGTCGTTATCGTATATCGTAATTTTATTGGGTAGCTTCGTTTTTATAGAAGAATCGACCTTAGGCCTTAAGATTAACCTCGGATTATAAAAGTTAATAAAGTATAATACGATTATATTATCCTCGTAAATCTTCGCCGTAAGGGAATAGTTATTTAAATCGATAAAATACGCTTTTTTTACCTCGTATTTTATAATTAATCCTATTCGTTAGCGGCGAGGAATAATAAAAAGTATATTCCCCTCGTTACGAATATTAATAAAGTTAATTATTAAGTTTATAAAGTAAATATAGACTCCTTTTATTTATAATTCGAATAAGAAGTCTCGGTCCGGTAATTTTAATTTCTCTTTTAATAAGATTACTACCGTTAATATAATTTATATTAGAATTATTTAGCGGCGCTTTAACTATATAATACGTCGGATTTTTATATTATCCCTAGTTATAGATTAAATAGGGATCGTGATATCTTCGTAGTTATTTAAAATTATTTAATTATTAGGGAGGTTTATAACGGCCTTCTCCTAACCTAGGATATTTATACCGATAAATATATTAACTTTAAGATTATCGATAATATAGAAATCTCTAATGATTTTAATTATTACTTTTACGTTATCCTTCGTTTTTCCGTTTATATAAAATATAATTAAAGTTTATTTTATAATTAAATAATAATTCGAGCCGATACCTTTTAAGGTAATAACTTTACTATAAGTTTATAACTAAAGACCGGGGATTCGTTATATAATAAATACTTTATCGATTATATTTATCGGATACCTAGTATTAAAATATCCTAATTCTTGAAT
>JAABUS010004107.1_pt1 | contig 13500 bp, 13 predicted proteins | sample 5560161 | NCBI WGS metagenome assembly JAABUS01 (sample SAMN10711885, study PRJNA513376) | rock metagenome | isolation source: Antarctica rocks | place: Antarctica: Victoria Land, Trio Nunatak nord | collected 2016-01-04 | reverse complement strand
GACCCGGACGAGATGGGCATCGGCCCGGTGTTCGCGGTGCCTCGGCTGCTGGAGCGTCATGGGCTGACTGTGGACGACATTGATCTATGGGAGCTTAACGAAGCGTTCGCCAGCCAGGTGCTATACTGCCGCGACAAGCTCGGCATTCCGGCCGACCGCCTGAACGTGGACGGTGGCGCCATCTCGATCGGGCATCCCTACGGCATGAGCGGCGCGCGGATGACCGGGCACGCGCTGATCGAGGGGCGGCGCTGGGGTGCCAAGCGCGTCGTCGTCACCATGTGCATCGGCGGCGGACAGGGTGCCGCCGGGCTGTTCGAGCTGCGATAGGAGCGAGTTATGGATCTGAGCTTCACCGCCGAGGAGCGCGCCTTCCGCGACCGGATGCGCGAGTTCTTCACGGCTGAGATTCCGCCCACCATCCGCGACCAGGTGCAGCGCGGCGAGCACGTGTCGCGCGACGAGCAGATCACCGCGCAGCGCATTCTGAACGCCAACGGGCTGGCGGTGCCGCACTGGCCGGCGGCGTGGGGCGGGCAGGATTGGACGCCGGTGCAGCTTTATATCTACCAGGACGAGATGCAGCAGTGCTGCGTGCCGCCGCCGCTCGGGTTCAACACCAACATGGTCGGGCCGGTGATCGCGCAGTTCGGCTCGGAGGCGCATAAGAAGCAGTTCCTGGCGCCCACGGCGAATCTCGACATCTGGTGGTGCCAGGGTTTCTCGGAACCTGGCGCCGGGTCGGACCTGGCGAGCCTGCGCACGTCGGCGGTGCGGGACGGCGACCACTACGTGGTGAACGGGCAGAAGACCTGGACGACGCTGGCGCAGTATGCCGACTGGATCTTCTGCCTGGTGCGCACCGATACCAAGGTGAAAAAGCAGGAGGGCATCAGCTTCCTGCTGATCGACATGAAGACGCGTGGCGTCAGCGTCCGGCCGATCCAGACGATCGACGGCGGGATCGAGGTCAACGAGGTTTGGTTCGACGAGGTGCGGGTGCCGGTCGAGAACCTGGTCGGCGAGGAGAACAAGGGCTGGGACTACGCCAAGTTCCTGCTGGGCAACGAGCGCACCGGCATCGCCCGCGTCGGCGTGAGCAAGGCGCGCATCCGCCGCATCAAGCAGTTGGCGGCGCTGGAGCGCGTCGGCGACCGCGCGATGATGGACGAGCCGCATTTCCGCGAGCGGGTCGCCGCCGTCGAGGTGGAGCTGAAGGCGCTGGAGATGACGCAGCTTCGCGTCGTGGCGGACGAGCGCAAGCGGGAACGCGGCAAGCCGAACCCGGCCAGCTCGATCCTGAAGCTGAAAGGCTCCGAGATCCAGCAGGCGACGACGGAGCTGCTTATGGACGTCGTGGGTCCCTATATCCTGCCGTACGACGACCACGAGCCCGGCAGCAACGAGCCGCCGGTGGGTCCGGATTATGCGGCGGAGGCGGCGCCGACCTATTTCAACTGGCGCAAGATTTCGATCTATGGCGGGTCGAACGAGATCCAGCGCAATATCGTCGCTAAAGCGATCCTTGGGTTCTGAACGGAACCCGAATGGTGATTGGGAGTTGGTTGCAGATGTCTGCAACTACGGAGTTTCCAATGCGCACCCTTGCTGTCCGCCGCCTGTCCGCCCGTGCCCTGCTGCTTGCGTTTGTGTTAGCTGCCCTATCGCCTATGCTGAGTGCCTGCAACACCACGGCTGGCGCCGGTGAGGACCTGAATGCCACCGGTCGTGCCGTGACGCGTGGGGCGGACAAGGTGAAGAGCGGCCTGTAGCCTCCGCAGCGTTTGGGGTTAGCGGGGCGGCGTGTTTCGGCTACGCTGACCCCAACGCGAACCGGGGGAGACGGCATGGACTTCGATCTCAGCGATGAGCAGCGGCTGCTGAAAGACAGTGTCGATCGCATGATCTCGGACCGCTACGGCTTCGAGGCGCGCAAGGGTTACCGCACGGCGCCGGAGGGTTGGAGCCGGGATATCTGGGCGCAGTTCGCCGAGATTGGCCTGCTTGGCCTGCCGTTCACCGAGGCGCAGGGCGGGTTCGGCGGTGGGCCGGTGGACACCGCGATGGTCATGGAAGCTTGCGGCCGTGCCCTGGTGGTCGAGCCGTATTTCGCGACGATCGTCGCTTGTGGCGCCCTGCTGCGCCACGCCGCCTCGGATGCGCAGTTGGAGGCGTTGGTGCCCGGTATCGCCGCCGGGGAGCGCGTGCTGGCCTATGCGCAGGTTGAGCGGCAGTCCCGCTACAGCCTGAACGACGTTATGACCCGGGCGGAGCGCGACGGCGACGGCTGGCGCATCACCGGGGACAAGAGCCTTGTGCTGCATGGCGACAGCGCCGACACCCTGCTGGTCACGGCGCGAACTGCCGGTGAGCATCGCGAACGGCACGGCATCGGGCTTTTCCTGGTGCAGGCCGACGCGCCCGGCGTGACTCGGCGCGGCTACCCGACCCAGGACGGCATGCGCGCGGCAGAGGTTAGCCTGGTCAATGCGCCCGGCGAGGCGCTAGGCGATGCCGCCGAGGCGCTCCCGGCGCTGGAGCAGGCGAACGACGAGATGCTGGCCGCACTCTGCGCCGAGGCGGTGGGCGTGATGGATGCGATGCATGCCATGACGGTCGATTACATGAAGACGCGCAAGCAGTTCGGCCGCGCCATCGGCGACAACCAGGCGCTGCAGCACCGGGCCGTCGATATGTATGTGTCACTGGAGCAGGCGCGCAGCATGGCGCTGTATGCAACGATGATGGCGAGCGAGCCGGACCCGCTGGAGCGTCAGCGCGCCATGCACGCCGCCAAGGTGCAGATCGGCCGCAGCGGCCGGCATATCGGCCAGGAGGCGGTGCAGTTGCACGGCGGCATTGGCGTCACGATGGAGTACGCCGTCGGCCACCACTTCAAGCGCATGACCATGATCGAGCGTGGCTTCGGCGACACGGACAGTCATCTGGCGGCGTTGGCCCGGCTGGGAGGGCTGATCGCCGCCTGATGGGATCGCCAATCTGGTGGCATTTGTCGCGGCGATGGTCTAAGCGGTCGCGCAACGGCAACGTTCTCACGGCCATGACTTGCAGGTCTCCGCTGCCTACTGGGTTGAAACGGATCACGATTATGCCGCGACTTACCGCCGCGCTGATGCTTCTGCTGGCCGCCACGCCGGCATGGGCGGAGCCTGTGTCGCCGTATGCCACCTGCGAGGCCGCCATCGCCGCGGCGGAAAGATCGCCGCGCATCCCGGACAAGCTGATGCCGGCAATGTCGCGGGTGGAGAGCGGCCGGTTGGATCCCGTGACCAAACGGGTGCGCGCCTGGCCCTGGACGATCAACGTCGAGGGCACCGGTTTCTTCTTCGACGGCAAGGAGCAGGCGATCGAGGCGGTGCGCACGATGCAGGCCCGCGGCATCCGGTCGATTGATGTGGGGTGCATGCAGGTCAATTTGATGCACCACCCGGCGGCGTTTGCCAGCCTGGACGAGGCGTTCGAGCCGACAGTGAATGCCCGCTACGCCGCACGGTTCCTGAGTGCGCTGTATCGGCAGACCGGCGACTGGAATCTGGCAACGGCCAACTATCACTCGGCGAACGCCGACCGCGGCGAGGACTACCAGCGCCGGGTGTTCGGCCGGGTGATGACGCCGATGGGCGCGAAGGGCACGCCGGTGCCGACGGGGCCATACGGCATCTGGCCGCCGCCCGGCAGCGCCTATGCAGCGCTGCCGCCGGTCGAGTTCTCCTTCGGTGCCTTCGGACCGGCGCCGGGCCGCGTGCTGGTGCAGCTCCCGCCGCTGCGCCGATAGGTTGTTGTGAAAGAACGCAAAACCTCGATTCAGATGAAGCCATCTGAACCGATAGTGCTTTAGTCCGCCGCCGACGCCAGCTTGTAGCCGCGGAACTGCTGGCGCAGCGCCAGCTTGTTCAGCTTGCCGGTCGCGGTGTGCGGGAGCTGCTCGACAATGACGACCTCGTCCGGCGTCCACCATTTGGCAATCTTTCCGGCGTAGGATGCCAGGAGGTCGGCTGGGTCGATGGTGCGGCCGGGCTTGGCGACGACGATCAGCAGCGGGCGCTCGTCCCATTTCGGATGCCGCGCGCCGACGATCGCCGCCTCGGCGACGTCGGGATGGTCTACGGCGATGTTTTCCAGCGCGATGGAGCTGATCCACTCGCCGCCGGACTTGACTATGTCCTTGGTACGGTCGGTGATCTCCATCAGGCCGTGCGCGTCGATGGTGGAGACGTCCCCGGTGGCGAACCAGCCGTCGGCGTCGGTGGCGTCGGCGTCGGCGTTGAGATAGCGGCGCGTCACCCAGGGGCCGCGCACCATCAGGTTGCCAAAGGTCGTGCCGTCCCAGGGCAACTCCGTCCCGGTATCGTCTACAATCTTCATGTCGAGGCCCGGCACGGCGCGGCCTTGCTTGTATTGCAAGGTCTTGACGTCCTCGGCGGCTAGGCTCTCAAAGCCAGGCTTCGGGCTGTAGTAGGTGCCGAGCGGGCTGGTTTCCGTCATGCCCCAGGCGTGGTCCACCCGCACGCCGTAGTCGCGCGCGAAGGTGTCGATCAGCATGGGCGGGCAGGCCGACCCGCCGCAGATCAGCCGCTGCAGGGTGTCGAGCTTGCCGTTGGTGGCGCGCAGGTGCTGCAGCAGGCCCATCCAGACCGTGGGCACCCCAGCGGAGATCGTCACCCGCTCGCTGTTCATCAGCGACTGCATGCTGGCGCCGTCGAGGTGCCGGCCGGGCATGATCATGCTCGCACCCACCATCGGCGCCGCATAGGGCGTGCCCCAGGCGTTGACGTGGAACATCGGCACCACCGGCAGCACGCGATCGACGCTGCGCAGGCCGAGCACGTCCGGGAGGTTGATCGCGTAGGCATGGATGACGGTGCTGCGATGGCTGTACAGCACGCCCTTCGGTCGCCCCGTGGTGCCGGAGGTGTAGCACAGCGCGCTGGCCTGCTCCTCATCGAGGCGCGGCCAGGCGAAGTCGTCGTCGGCGTCGGCCAGCAGCGTCTCGTAGCACAACAGGTCCTGGCCCGGCGCCAGCGCCACCTCGGGCATCGCCTCCGGGTCCGCCAGGATGACGAAGGCGCGCACCCCCGGAACCATCGGCGCGATGGTGGCGAGCAGCGGAACGAAGGTGGTGTCGGCGCAGACGATCGTGCTGCCGGCATCGTTCAGCACGAACGCGATGTCGTCCGGCGCCAGGCGCGGGTTCACGGTGTGGATGATCGCCCCCATGCCGGAGACGGCGTAGTACAGCTCCAGGTGCCGGTGCCCGTTCCACGCCAGCGTCGCCACGCGGTCGGCGGGCTGCACGCCCAGGCGCATCAGTGCGCGGACCAGGGTGCGGGCGCGCCGCTCGATCCCGGCGTAGTTCGTGCGGTGGATGGTATCCTCGGTGGTGCGCGACACGACCTCGGCGTGGGCGTGGTGGCGGGCGGCGTGGGCGATGATGGACGAGATCAGCAGCGGCTGCGATTGCATCAATCCGAGCATGGGCGTTTCCTCGTTGGGGACCGTCTGGATGCGGCGATGCGTTAAGATGGCCGGGTCGGGCCGCGGTGTCACGATGCTGTTGTGATCCTGGATGCTTTTGCGTGCTGGCGCGTAACTAGAGGCTGACGCGGAACGGGCACGCCCACCTCACCAGTCAGGCGCCCTGCCAAATCACCCGGGCGATCCGGGCAGCATCCGGCGCAGCACGCCATCTTTCCAAAGATAGTGGTGCAAAAGGGCTGCGCTCGCGTGCACGGCCGCGAGCACGAGCAATATTGTGACCGCCGTGCCGTGAACTCCTACCAGATATTTGCCCAAGTCCGGGTTGGACGGGTCGAGCTTGGGCAGCCGGAACAGGCCGAAGATGCTGTCGCCCCGCGCCCACGTTGTGGCCATGCCAAGCGCCAGCACGGCGGCGAGCAAGGCGTACATTATCCAATGGGTTGCCTTGGCAACGACATGCAGCGCACCACGATCGGCGGCGGGCAAGCGCCGGCCTTCGGTGGCGCGCCAGGCCAGCCGCGTAAGCAGCACCGCCACGAGGACCAACCCCAGGACGATATGGGTCGAGCGCACGGCCACCCGCGGCGCCACGTTGGGGAACAGGTCGATCACCTGGGCGATCCCCCATTGCGTGATGATCAGGCCCGCGGTGGCCCAGTGCAGGGCGATGGTGCGCGCGTCGTACTGCCGCGCGCCGGTCGAAACGGGCTGCATGGTTTCTCCTTGTCGAGCGCTGTCGATCAGGACGCCAGCACCGGGGTAAATATCACCGACAAAACACCTAAGCAGAACACATGAAATTTAAAAGTAAAGTCGAAATTACATTATGAATATTGCTTCATGTTTTCAGACGGGCATAAAATATGAAGTCGTCATCATGCTTATTGCTGAATATTGATTGGTGTGGATGATGCAAATTGCGACATCAATCTGCGACCCTGCCACAGTGGCAGACCTGTACGAGGTCTGATCTTGACACAATTCCCCAAACGTCTTCTGGCCGGCACCGCGTTGGCCATTCCCCTGCTCGCCGGTCCCGTGCTCGCCCAGAGCGCGGGTGGCCAGGCCGCGCAGCCCAACCAGGCGCCGCGCGCCGACAGCATTTCCCCGCGCGCCGGGATACGCGAGTTCCAGCCGCTCGGCAGCTATCCCACCAACACCGTGACCAACCGCCCCTTTGTCGGCCCGCAGGAAGGCAGCGAGGGCTATAAAACCACCGTGGCGGCGCTGCAGCGCACGCTGACCGAACTGCAGCAACTGCAGCTCGAGCAGAAGCAGGCGCACTGGAACGTGTCCGGCACGCTATGGCTAACGCTGCACGAACTGCTTCAGGAGCACTACGCCGGCACGTCCAAGTACGCGGACATGGTGGCCGAGCGGCTGCTCTCCATCGGCTCGTCCTCGGACGGGCGGGCGCACACCATCGTGCAAGGTTCGTCGATCCCGGAGATCCCCGGCGGTTATCTCGACGACGCCCAGGTGATCGCCTGGTTCACCAACGCCTACAAGATCGTCGGCGACGAAATCCGACAGTCCATCAAGGACACCAACGAGCCGGACCCGACCACCAGCAACCTGCTGCAGGGGGTCGAGGACGGCATCGACAAGTATCAATGGCAGATGCGCGCCTTCGTGCAGGCGACCCCGACCGACCGCAACACGGGCTGGGACTTGAACGACAACAAGCCGATCGACCTGCCCAGCAACACACCGGCCGGCCAGCCGCCAGCGGGCCAGAACGGGACGCAGCTCAACCAGCGCAAGTAGCCTAGCCGGTGGGGCCGCGCCGTTGGCGGGCGGTCCCACCCGGTATCGCGCGGCAGGCTTTCCAAAACCACCAGCCTGAGCATGGCCGGCATTGCAGCCCATTTTAGATGGAGGACGACATGGCGAAAGACATCCAGGATTACGCCCAGGCCCATAGCGGATATAACAATGTCGGCATGAGCCGGCGCATGGTGCTGGGCAGCACAGCGACCCTCGCTGCGGCGCCGATGGCCGCGCTTGGCGCCGCAGCGCCAGCCGCCGCCCAGGGCACGGCTCAACCGCCTCCCTCCCCGGCCGCCGCAAGGGACCCGATGCCCACGGGCAGGGTAACCGAATCCGGCGAATTCCTGACCACCAACCAGGGCGGCCGGATTTCTGACGACCAGAACTCGCTCAAGGTCGGCCCGCGCGGCCCGGTGCTGCTGGAGGACTTCGTCCTTCGCGAGAAGATCAATCACTTCGACCACGAGCGCATCCCCGAGCGCGTCGTGCACGCCCGCGGCACCGCGGCGCACGGCTATTTCGAGCTGACCGACAGCCTGGCCGAGGTCTCCAAGGCCGACATCTTCCAGCGCGTCGGCACGCGCACGCCGCTGTTCGCCCGCTTCTCGACGGTCGCCGGCAACCGCGGCTCGGCCGACCTCGCCCGCGACGTGCGCGGCTTCGCGGTCAAGTTCTACACCAAGCAGGGCAACTGGGACCTGGTCGGCAACAACATCCCGGTGTTCTTCATCCAGGATGCGATCAAGTTCCCGGACATCATCCACGCGGTCAAGGAGGAGCCGGACCGCGGCTTCCCGCAGGCCGCCAGCGCGCACGACACGTTCTGGGACTTCATCTCGCTCACGCCCGAGAGCATGCACATGATCATGTGGGTCATGTCGGACCGGGCGATCCCGCGCAGCTTGCGCATGATCGAGGGCTTTGGCGTGCATACCTTCCGTCTGCTGAACGACGCCGGCCAGAGCACCTACGTGAAGTTCCACTGGCGGCCGAAGCTCGGCATGCAGTCCGTCGTGTGGGACGAGGCGGTGAAGATCAACGGCGCCGACGCCGACTACCACCGCCGCGACCTGTGGAACGCCATCGACCAGGGCAGCTTCCCGGAGTGGGAGCTGGCGGTGCAGTTGTTCGATGAGGAGTTTGCCAAGCGCTTCGACTTCGACGTGCTGGACGCGACCAAGCTGATCCCCGAGGAGGTGATCCCGCTGCGGGTGATCGGCCGCATGGTGCTGGACCAGAACCCGGGCAACGTGTTCGCCGAGACCGAGCAGGTGGCATTCTGCACCTCGAACGTCGTGCCCGGCATCGACTTCACCAACGACCCGCTGCTGCAGGGGCGCAACTTCAGCTATCTCGACACGCAGTTGACGCGGCTCGGCGGCCCCAACTTCGCGCAGATCCCGATCAACCAGCCGCGCTGCCCGATGCACAACTTCCAGCGCGACGGGCACATGCAGATGGGCCTGCAACGCGGCCGGGTCAGCTACGAGCCGAGCGGGCTGGGCGGCGAGGAGCCGCACGAGGACCCGCGTGCCGGATTCCGCAGCGTTGCCGCGCACGAGGAAGGCGACAAGCTCCGCACCCGCCCGGAGTCGTTCGCCGACCACTTCAGCCAGGCACGCCAGTTCTTCGTCAGCCAGACCAAGCCGGAGCAGAACCACATCGTCGCCGCCATCACCTTCGAGCTCAGCAAGGTGGAGACCGCGTCAGTGCGCAGCCGCATGCTGGGCCAGCTCGCCAACATCGACAATAGCGCCAGTCCGGACCGACCTGCCCGCCTCGCCCGCGCTCAGCATCCTGGCGAAGGCCAAGCCGACGCTCAAGGGACGGATGGTCGGATGCCTGGTGTCCGAAGGCGCCGATGCAAAGATTGTGCAGGCATTGCACGGTGCGGTGGAAAGTGCCGGCGGGCAGCGCAAGATCGCGCTCCCAAGGTCGGCGGCATCGCCGGCAGCGACGGGCGGGCTATCAAGGCTGACTTCCAGCTCGCGGGCGGCCCTTAGGTGCTGTTCGGAGCCTTGGCGCTCGTCGTGTCAGAGAAGGGTGCGGAGGCGTTGATGAAGGAGGCTGCAGCAAGCCGGCGTGAAGGACGGCGAGGCGGGCATCGTGCCGCTCGGCCAGGGCACGCCCGGGCAGTTCGTCGAGGCGGCGCAGGCCGGGCGGATCTGGGACCGCGAACCGATGGTGCGCCAGGTGCACTGACCGGCAGCGGATCTCTGAACCCAGTCGCCAGCGACCCGGCCGTGGTCGCTGGCGTCAGGCATGCAATGCGTCCCGGACCTGCTGCAGCCGGGCCGCACGTTCGGCGTGCGCCGCCCGTGCCGTGTCCACAGTGACCATGACAAGCTGACGGTCGTCGATTCGGGTTCGTAGCCTGCCGCTCCTGGACGGGATGGGAGCGAGACAATGCAGCGACTGTGGTCGGCGGCCGATCCTCGACCACCTCGCGGTCGCCGTGACGATGCGGCCGAGGCCAGGTTTTGCCGCTGGCTGGCCCACGAACCGCTCCCGCGCGAGCTCACGCCGGCGGCGTTGGACGAGCTGATGAAAGGCAACAAAGCCTCGTCGCCGGCCTCGCCAATCATCCAGGCGCCGAAGCCCTCGCCCATGTCGCAATTGATATCGACGGTCAGGCGCGCGGGCATTTTTTCTCCTTTCCTGCTGAGCTGGCTGGCATAGACTGGGATCGAACGTGCATTTCGCGTGCCGCTAACGCCAGCGGGAAGCTTATCGCGCCAACCCCGGACCTGCCGCCAAAACAGTCGATCGATGCCCGTGATCTGGGCATGCCGCCCCAATGACGCTCAGTAGATTTTTGATATTGCATAGTAACTTCAGCAGTCGATAGGGTTCTCGAGCAGTCGATACGCCCGCGTCAGGAGATAGCATCGCGACATGACGCCCGCCCTTGAGCTACGCGACGTAACCAAGGGCTTCGCCGGCCGGGGCGTGCTCGACCGCCTGTCGCTCTCCATAGCACCCGGCGAGTATGTGACCATGCTCGGGCCTAGCGGATCGGGGAAGTCGGTGGCGCTGCGGGTCATCACCGGGTTCGAGGCGCCCGATGCCGGCGATGTCCGCGCCGATGGCGCGTCGGTGCTGGGGCTGGCGCCGCACCGGCGTGGGATTGGCTTCGTATTCCAGTCATTCGCGCTGTTCTCGCACCTCACCGTCGCCGACAACGTCGCCTCCGGCCTGCGCCACCGCGACCAGGGCGCCGTCACCGATCCAGTGGAGATCGGCCACCGCGTCGCCGGGGCGCTGGCGCTCGTCGGGCTGGAGGACCTGGGCAACCGCGTGCCGTCGGAGATCTCCGGCGGGCAAAAACAGCGCGTGGCCTTCGCACGCACGCTGATTGCCGAGCCGCGCATCGTGCTGCTCGACGAACCGCTTGGCGCGCTCGATGCCCGGCTGCGCGAGCGCATGATGGTCGAGCTGCGCCGCCTGCATGAACGCTCCGGCGCGACCTTTTTGCACGTCACCGGCGACGAGCAGGATGTGCTGGCGATGGGCGCCCGCGTCGCCCAGATCGACGCGCCCGACCGCCTGATTGACGCGCCGGCGACGGCGGACGTGGCGTGGCTGCTCGACTGCTACAACGTGCTGGCCGCGCCGGGACCTCGATGATGCGCCACTTGCAATAAGGAGACAGCATGCCCGAGACGATGCAGCGGACGGGACAGGTGCGGGTCGGCGTCGATGTCGGGGGCTCGTTCACCGACCTCGTGCTGGACGACCGCCGCGGCGGCGGGCAGCGCGTGGTGGTGCATAAGGTGCCGAGCACGCCGCACGACCAGTCGATCGCCGTCGTGGACGGGGTGCTCGGGCTGTGCCGCCGCGCTGACGTGGCACCCTCCGACATCGACGTGCTGTTCCACGGCACCACGGTCGCCACCAACATGGTGATCGAGCGCAAGGGCGCCGAGGTCGGGATGATCACCACGCGCGGGTTCCACGACATCCTGCACATGGCCCGGCACAAGCGGCCGCATAATTTCTCCCTCCAATTCGAGATGACCTATTTATCGCCCTGCGGCGGCGGCTACGGCAATCCCCTGGAGCGCGACCCGCGCAAGGTGCTCGACGACATCCTGGACGGCTACATCACCCCCGCGCACGCCGCCGAGGCCTACGGCGTCGTGGTCGCGGCGGTGGACGACGGCTACGGCTGGGCGCTGGACACGGCGGCGACCATCGCGCTGCGCGCTGAGGTCTTCGGCGGGGCAGCGCGCCAGAACGACCCGCTCGACATGCTGCCGAACCAGCGCGCCACTTCCTGCACAAGGTGAAGGACGTGACCCACAGCAGCGGCTTAGGCCCGATCAACCGCGGCCCGATACCCGCAGCATGGGCGCCAGCGCCGTCCATTATTTTTAGCACACTGATCCGTTTGGCGTAGCAGGCTTCAAGGGCCAGTTTCAGGCACGTGCCGATGGAACACGCCGACGGCATGAGCATCAAAGGCGTAGCTTTTTATTTCTTTATAGTTTAAATAATGTTTTCGTATAGTTTTTGTCGCTTTTCACGGCTGCCGGAGGCGAAGATGCTCATTCACCTTCATACCTTTCTCGTTCTCCTGCATCTCCTGGCGTTTGCGGTCGGACTGGGTTCTGCACTCCTCGCCGACTGGGTCGTGCTCACTAGGTTGACGTTCGATACAATAACCGAGCGAGCTGCCCAGCAGCTTCTCGATCTGTCGTATGCCGTCGCTATAGGGCTTGTGCTGCTCTGGATCACCGGCGCCATTTTGGTTGGCAACAACGCGCTGGCCGAGCCGGCATCGCTCGGCAATCATAAGCTGTGGGCAAAAATAGTGATCGTCGCTCTTCTGACGGCGAACGCATCGCTGCTGCACAGGGTTGTCCTTCCGAGGGTGCAGTCCAGGGTCGGACAGCAGTTATTCGACGCGACGTTCGCTCGGCTACCCTTGCTGTGCACGCTGTTTGGAACGGTCTCGGGAACGTCTTGGATGTTTGCCGTCTATCTCGGCTCTGCGCATGAGCTGAATGGGGTGGTTGGCCTCACTCAAGTCTTCTATTATTACAGCTTTGCGCTGCTGTTGGTGTGGACAGCTTCGTTAACTCTTACTTATTGGGCCCGGCACCGTGTGACACCGTTGCCACTGAGTCCGCCAGTATCGCAGGTCCTTGCGATGGCACCAATTTTCCCGACCGGCGGCTGACCTAAGCAGACCGGCATGACCGCGCTGGAAACGCTGAACGCTGCCGACACCGCGGGCTTCGTGGCCGGGCTCGGCGCAGTGTTCGAGGATGCGCCTTGGGTAGCCGAGCGCGCCGCCGCCGCCCGGCCGTTCCCCACCGTCGCCGCCCTGCACGCCGCGATGTTCGCCGTCGTGCAGGCTGCGGCCCCCGAGGAGCAGGTCCGCTTCCTGGCCGGCCATCCCGACCTGGCCGGCGCCGCTGCGCGCCGGCGTGCCATGGGGACCTTGTCGAACAACGAGCAAGCATCGCTGGGGCTGGACCGGCTGGACGACGCGCGCTTCGCCCAGTTCGAGGCGATGAACCAGGAGTACCGAGCCCGCTTCGGCATCCCGTTCATCCTGTGCGTCCGCCGCCATACCCGCGCCTCCGTCCTGGCCCGCTTCGCTCGGCGCCTGCAAGGCACTCCGGAGGCCGAGCGGGCGGCGGCACTGGAAGAAACATTCCTGATCACCCGGTTGCGCATCGCTGGCCTGGTGGAGGGGCCGGGAATGCCGGAGGTCGCCGGCCGGCTGTCCACCCACGTGCTGAACACCGCCCTGGCCCGGCCCGCCGCCGGCGTCGAGCTGGAGCTGATCGAGATCGACGGCGACGCGGCGGTGCCGCTAGCCCGCGGCGTCACCAACCCCGACGGCCGGACCGACGCGCCGCTGCTGCCAGCGGGGCCGCTGCGGATCGGGCAGTACGAGATGCGGTTCCGCGTCGGCGCCTATTTCGCCGCGCTCGGTCTGTCAGTCGCCGACCCGCCTTTCCTGGACGTGATCCCGGTCCGCTTCGGCATCGCGGAGCCGGAGGCGCACTACCACGTGCCGCTGCTGGTCAGCCCGGGGAGCTACACGACCTATCGCGGAAGCTGACCCGGTCGCGGCAAACACGCCTATTGCGCACCGAACGCTTCCTGGAAACAGTAGGACCCTGCCCCGGAGCACCCCGCGATGCCGCACGCCACCGCCGCCGACGATGTGACGCTGTACTATGAGGAAACCGGGTCCGGCACCCCGGTCATCTTCGT
>JAABUS010006856.1_pt1 | contig 13501 bp, 10 predicted proteins | sample 5560161 | NCBI WGS metagenome assembly JAABUS01 (sample SAMN10711885, study PRJNA513376) | rock metagenome | isolation source: Antarctica rocks | place: Antarctica: Victoria Land, Trio Nunatak nord | collected 2016-01-04 | reverse complement strand
CCCGTCTCGCACCACTGGGAATCTGCGGCTGTACTCGGACCGCGACATTGAGCGGCTCCGGCAGGTCAAGTATCTGGTGGAGGAACGCGGGCTCAACCTCGCTGGCGTTCAGTTGGCGCTCGAACTGACCCGGCGTCTCCGTGAGCGTCGCGCCCGGCTCGGCCTGACGCTGGCCGCTGCCGCTCGGGAAGGCGAGCCGGCGGTGACGCCCAGCGAGCTGGTCGAGTCCGTCGCCGAGACGTGGAACGATCTCGAACTCGTCCTTGCCCATCTTGGTCATATCGATCAGAACCCAGGACCGCCGCGGTAGCGATCGGCCCGTGACCCAGGCATCAGGCTCTGGTCAGCCGATAGCAAGACCTCATTCGTCAAGCACCGCCCTCCCGTCCAGCGAATCCGGACCGATTCGTCCCTTTTCAGAAAGGATGCCCGTCATGTCGACCAGCGCGACGCCAAAGTTCACCGAGATGGCGACGGACGCCATCGTTACCGGTCAACGCGAGACCGAGTCCCGCAAGCTGTCCATGTTCGAGACCGAAGCCCTGCTCTTCGGCCTGCTCAGCCAGCCCGACGGCGTCGTGCCGCAGCTGATCCTCAAGCTGGGGAAGGACCCGACTGTTCTCCGGCGGGACGTCGAGACCGAGCTCGACCGCTCCCCGACGCTCCAGTACAGCGCGGACTCGGTCGTCGGTGCCGGGCTGCGCCGGACGCTGGCCGCGGCCGAGACCGAGGCCCGGCGGCTGGGCGACGAGTTCGTCAGCACCGAGCACCTCCTGCTCGGCATGATGTCGGTCGAGACCAGCGGCGCCGCCCGTCTGCTGAGCCGGTTCGGCCTCACCGCTGACGATGTTCAGGGTGCGCTGCGCGAGATCCGTGGCAGCCACCGCGTCACCGATGCCAACCCGGAATCGAAGTACCAGTCGCTCGAGAAGTACGGCAACGATCTGACGCAGTACGCCCGCGACGGCAAGCTCGACCCGGTCATCGGCCGCGACGAGGAGATCCGCCGCGTCATCCAGGTCCTGTCCCGCCGGACCAAGAACAATCCGGTCCTGATCGGCGAGCCGGGCGTCGGCAAGACCGCCATCGCCGAGGGGCTCGCCCAGCGGATCGTCCGCGGCGATGTCCCCGAGGACCTCCAGGACAAGCGGATCGTCGCGCTCGACCTCGGCTCGCTCGTCGCCGGGGCGAAGTTCCGCGGCGAGTTCGAGGAGCGGCTCAAGGCCGTCCTCAAGGAGGTCAAGGACGCCGACGGCCGGATCATCCTCTTCATCGACGAGCTTCACACGGTCGTCGGGGCCGGGGCGGCCGAAGGGTCGCTGGACGCCAGCAACATGCTCAAGCCGATGCTGGCCCGGGGCGAGCTCCACACCATCGGCGCGACGACGCTGGACGAGTACCGCAAGCACATCGAGAAGGACGCGGCGCTGGAGCGCCGCTTCCAGCCGGTGCTGGTCGGCGAGCCGACGGTCGAGGATACGATCTCGATCCTGCGCGGCCTGCGTGAGCGGTACGAGGTCCACCACAAGGTCCGGATCCAGGACTCGGCCCTTGTCGCGGCGGCCGTCCTCTCGAACCGTTACATCGCCGACCGCTTCCTCCCCGACAAGGCGATCGACCTCGTCGACGAGGCGGCCGCCAAGCTCCGGATGGAAATCACCTCCATGCCGGTCGAGCTGGACGAGGCCGAGCGCCGGATCATGCAGCTCGAGATCGAGCGTGAGGCGCTCCGCAAGGAGAAGGACCAGGCGTCGATCGAGCGGTTGGCCCATCTCGAGCGGGACCTGGCCACGTTCAAGGAGCAGCGCGACGGGCTCCGTAGCAAGTGGGACCAGGAACGTCAGGCGATCTCCTCGATCTCCGAGCTGCGCGAAGAGATGGACAAGACCCGGACCGAGATCGAGCAGGCCCAGCGGGCCTACGACTACAACCGGGCCGCCGAGCTCCAGTACGGCACGCTGGTTGACCTCGGTGTTCGACTGGCGGAGCAGGAGCGCCACCTCGCGACCATGCAGGCAGCCGGTCAACTCCTCAAGGAGGAGGTCGACTCCGAAGACATCGCCGATGTCGTCCGTCGCTGGACCGGGATCCCGGTCGCGCGGCTGATGGAAGGCGAGATGGACAAGCTCCTCCGGATGGAGGACCGCCTCCACGAGCGCGTCATCGGCCAGGACGAGGCGGTCGAGGCGGTCGCCAACGCGATCCGCCGGGCAAGGGCCGGACTCAACGACCCGAACCGGCCGCTGGGGTCGTTCCTCTTCCTCGGCCCGACCGGCGTTGGCAAGACGGAGCTGGCCCGGTCGCTGGCCGAGTTCCTGTTCGACAGCGACCAGGCGATGATCCGGATCGACATGTCCGAGTACATGGAGAAGCACACCGTCAGTCGGCTGGTCGGTGCCCCTCCGGGCTACGTCGGCTACGACGAGGGCGGCCAGCTCAGCGAAGCCGTCCGGCGCCGGCCCTACAGCGTCGTGCTGTTCGATGAGGTCGAGAAGGCCCACCCGGACGTGTTCAACGTCCTGCTCCAGGTCCTCGACGACGGGCGGCTGACGGACGGTCAGGGTCGGACGGTCGACTTCAAGAACACCGTCATCATCATGACCAGCAACCTCGGCTCGTCCTTCCTGACGATGGGTGGGGATGCGTCCGCCGCCCGCGACCAGGTGATGGAACTGCTGCGCGGTACGTTCCGGCCCGAGTTCCTCAACCGGATCGACGAGACGATCATCTTCTCGGCCCTCGACCGGCAGCAGCTCGCGGAGATCGTCCGGGTCCAGCTGGAGATCGTCGGCCTGCGGCTCGGCGATCGCTCGATCTCGCTCTCTGTGACACCGGCAGCCCGCGAGTGGCTGGCGCTGCGGGGTTACGATCCGGTCTACGGCGCCCGTCCCCTCAAGCGGCTGATCCAGAAGGAAGTCCTCGATCCACTGGCGATGCGGCTCCTGAGCGGCAAGCTCCATGAGGGTGAGCAGGTCATCATCGATGTCGACGCGGAGGGCAGGCTGGCCTTCCACGCCAACATGACCGAAGCTCCGTTGGTCGCCTGACGAACGGGTCGCTTGGCGCCAACGGCCCGGATACCATGTGTCCGGGCCGTTGGCGTTCGCGCGTTCCATCACGTCGACAACGTCGCCGCACCGGATCGGCGACCGTCGCTCGATCCCTCGACACAACGTGGCTCATCGGTCACAACATTCTCGTGACAGTTGCCGCGTAAGGTGGCAAGGTTGGTTTGGCTCGACAGCGACGTCGGTTGGCCAGCAGCGTCCGTCGGCCGGTCAGGTCCATCAGATTCGCGTCGCGGTGCCGGGTGGCGCTCGCGCAGACCGAGAGAAGAGGGAACGTCGAGTGGACACGCCTGTTTCGACACCAGCTCCGCGAAGTTCGTTCGTCCTCCGGAGCGTCACCGTCGCGGCGCTCCTGCTGGCCCTGGTCAGCACAACCGTCTACGCGCAGGGGGCCAGGACCGCGAACCAGCAGGCGACCCCTGCCGCCGCTGGCGGAGTCCTCTCGACCGCCGCCGCCGTCCCGGCCGACGCGACCGCCTACGTGGCGATCAACGTCGACCCGGAATCCGAGCAGTTCCAGACCAGTGCCGATCTTTCCGCAACCTCGAGCCTGATCGACCTGTTCGACGTGGTGGCCAATCTCGATGAATCGGATTCGGACGACATCAGCGGCGTCTTCGAGGGTGTCGGTGCGACGGAGGTCGGTGTCGGTATTCCGGCCGTTTCCAGTGAGCAGATCGAGTCGCTCTCGATGACGACGACCGACGACGTCCCGGACGTCGCCGATCAGGACATCCGGGTCGTGCTCGCGACCGCCGACCCTGAGGCCGCGTTCACCTACCTCACCGAAGACTTTCCGGCCCTCGCCGCCGGGCCGAACGCCTCCAGTGAGCAGTCCACCTACGCCGGGGTCGACGTCGTCTCGATCGGTGACGGGGCATCCCCGGAGACGACGTTGAACTTTGCGCTCGTCGACGAGCTGATCGTGATCACGCCGACGATCGAGGGGATCGAGTCCTCGATCGACACCGCCCAGGGCACGACCGACTCGATCGCGTCGACCGGCAAGTTCCAGGATGTCAGCGGGCAACTCGACGGTGCGTCGATGCTGTTCGCCTTCTCCGACAACGGCGCGATTCTGAACGATCCCGCCTACACCGACGTGTTGACGGAGATGGGAATCGACCCATCCGTTCTGGCGCAGTTCAACGTCTACAGCGGGCTCCAGGTCGCCGCCGACGCCGCCGCGCCAGGCTTCCGCGTCAACACCGTCTCCTTCCCGAACACCGACAGCGGCGCGACGCCCGCCGCGACGCCGTCGTTCTCCTCCGATCTGACCTCGCAGGTCCCCGACGACACGATGGTCTACCTCGGTGGCAACAACCTCGGCCAGGTGCTCGGGCCGATCGTCTCGATCGCGCTGGCATCGTCCGCCGTGACGGATGTTGTCGGTGAGGTCGCGGCCAGCCCGGCTGCCGTCGCGACCGTCACAGCTTCGGGCGCGACGCCGGAATCCGACGCCGGCGCCGAGAGCGCCACCATGGACGAGGGTACCCCGGTCGCTTCGGACGGCATCTCGGAGATCGCCGACGTCGTCGCCGGCTTCCTGACCCTCCTTACCGGCGAGTACGTCGTCGCCATCCAGGCGCCGCAGATCACGGCTCTGAGCGATCCGAACTCCCTCTACGTCCTCTTTGCGAGTGGCATCGATGGCGGGCCGCTGGTCGACAGACTGCTCAGCCTGGCGACCGATTCGCTCTCCGGCGCTGACAGTGGCGTGACGGTGACGTCCGACATGATCGACGGCGACACTGTCTACACCGTCACGACGGGCGCCGACGCGTCCGCCATCACGTTCAGCTATGGGGTCGTCGACGGCCAGCTCCTCGTCGGTCTGGGCGACTCGGTCCAGTCCTTCCTCGCCGGGCCAGACTCCTCGCTGGCCGACAACCCGCAGTTCCAGGAGACCTTCGCCGCACTCGGCCGGGTCCCGGAGGAGGGTGCCGTGGTCTACCTCGACTTCACGACCCTGCTGCCGCTGGTTCAGACCGGCGCTGAGCTGCTGGGCGGGACCGGCTCGGTTCCGGACAACGATCCGGATTGCGCCCAGTACGACAGCCAGTCCGATGCCCAGTCGGCCTACGATGACGATCCGTTCGATAACTCGAACCTGGACCTCGACTTCGACGGTGAGGCCTGCGAGGACTTCTTCGCACCGACCGGGACGCCTGAGCCAACGCTGTCCGACGTCGACTTCTCCAACGTCGTCTCGTACGGTCAGGTGACGTACCAGGGCGACGGCTTCACCGCCTCCGAGGGACTGTTCCTCCTGGCGCCGGCCAGCTGACCGTCTGGCACTCGATGAGTGCCTGGCTCGCGACACTGCCAGGTGATGCCCGGCCGGTCCTGACCAGCCGGGCATCACCGTGTCCCAAAAACGGCGGACGGGCGATCTCACGCGAGGCGAACACTGGTAAGGCGGTTGATGGCTTCCAGATGAGCTGAAAGAGCCTGCGGCATCAGGCTGTGTGGGGCCCGTTACCTTGACAGCGACCGGGCAGATTGGCTATCCTTAGCGTATTGGCACTCTCCCGATGAGAGTGCTAACGAGGGGCCAGCACGGGTGACGGACAAGGATTTCGGTGCTCCGGGAGTCCATCCAGGTAGCCAGCCGACACACCAACCGACGATGACCGATCGACCCAGGGCGCTCCCGCCGGGGACGGTCGGCTCGGTGCGCGTGGGACGGACGACGGTTTCCGGGGTGCTCCCGCTGATGCCAGGGCGGCGGCGACGCAGCCCTCTCTCGACCGAGACCTCATGGATTGACGCTGGCGCGTTCAGCGACGCGGCGATCACCGGACGGCAGCGAGGCATCCTCAAGCTGATCGTCCAGGAATACGTCCAGAGCGGCCGGCCGGTCGGCTCCAAGGCGCTGACCGAGAAGTACGTCCTCGGCTACTCCTCCGCGACGATCCGGGGCGAGATGGCGGAGCTGGAGACCAACGGCTTCCTCCAGTCGCTGCATACCTCGGGCGGGCGAGTGCCGACGGACCTCGGCTACCGCTACTTCGTCCACATGCTGATGGACGCGCCGGAGCTGCCGTCGGGCGACCAGATCACGATCCGGCACCAGTTCCGCCAGGTCGAGGCCCAACTGGAGCAGTGGGTCGAGCTGGCCGCGGTCGTGCTTGCCGAGAGCGCCCGCTCGGTCTCGGTCGTGACCGCGCCGCGGCCAGCCGTGGCACGGCTCCGGCACCTGGAGATCATCTCCCTGCAGCCGCGGCTGGCCCTGCTGATCCTCGTGACGCAGGACAGCATGGTTCGGCAGGTCATGCTTCGCTGGCCGGAGGACGCCGGCCAGCCCGAACTGAGCCGGCTGGCCGACGAGCTGGTCGAGGAGCTTCGCGGCATGACCGGCTCGGACGTCGACGCCCGAATCGCTGTCGGGACAGGCGCCAAGCGCTTCATGCTGGAGCGAATCGCGGCCACCCTCAACGGCCTCGATGCCGTCGAGCAGGTCGAGATCCGGCATTCGGGTCTGGAGAACGTGCTGACGCAACCTGAGTTCGCCGGCGCGGAATCCCAGGCCCTGCTGGAGATCCTGCGCGGCGGTGGTTTCCTCAGTGCCATGCTCCCCCAGATCGAGAGTGGTTCGGGCGTCCAGGTCTTCATCGGGGATGAGAACCCGACGACCGAGCTGCGCCGGTTCGGCGTCGTCCTGGCGACGTACGGCGTTGGCGGTGAGGTTTCCGGCCTGCTGGGCGTCCTAGGACCGACCCGGATGGCCTATGGCCGTTCGATCTCCTCGGTTCGGTACATGGCCCATCTCATGAGTGGACTCGTCTCGGATCTCTATGGCCTTCGGGCCGATGACCAGCGCGGTGAGACGCAGCGATGAAGGACGGTGACGTGAGCGACAACAGACAGACTCTGCCCGACGACCTCGGGCCGACACTCGTTGACCTCGCGGCGGAAGAGGCGATATTGAACGGCGAAATCCTGGCCGAGGCGGAAGCGGTGGTCGAATTCGGTACCCTGGTCGCCGAGCGGGATTCGTACCGGGACCAGTTCACCCGTGCCCGGGCCGACTACCAGAACCTGCGGCGGCGCGTCGAGCAGGACCAGGTCTCCGCCCGCCAGCAGGCGGCCCGGGACATCCTGATGCAGTTGTTGCCGGTGGTGGACGACTTCGACCGGGCGATGGCGAACGCGCCGGACGGCGCCGAGCAGCAGACCTGGGTGTCCGGGACCCGCATGGTCGGCAAGAAGTTGCTGGGCGTGCTTGAGCGGTACGGGGTCCGGCGCTACGAGTCGGCCGGCGCGCCGTTCGACCCCAAGCACCACGAGGCGGTCGCGACCGACGGGGACGGCAGCTACGTCGTCGAGGCCTATCAGGAGGGCTATACCCTCGGTGACCAGGTCCTGCGGCCGGCGATGGTGCGGACCGGCGACCGGCCGCCGCCCACCGGTGACGAGCCCGTTGCATAACCGGCACCGGTGAGTCACACCTATCGGTCAGACTCATCAGACTCATTCGGTTCGCCAGCATCGGTCCTGCGCAATTCAACATTCAGACATCAGGTTGGAGAGGATTCCCAATGCCACGTACGATCGGAATCGACCTCGGCACCACGAACTCGGTCATGGCCACCATCGAGGGCGGCGAGCCCGTCGTGATCCCGAACGCCGAGGGTGAGCGGATCACCCCGTCGGTGGTCGCGGTCACCAATGGCGGCGAGGAACTCGTCGGGCGGTTCGCCCGGCGGCAGGCCGTCACGAACCCAGAGAACACCGTCTTCTCCGCCAAGCGCTTCATGGGCCGCAAATACGACGACCCGAGCGTCCAGCGCGACGCCAAGCTCGTCCCGTACAAGCTCCAGAAGGCGCCGAACGGCGACGTGCAGATCCGGATGGGCGAGCGCTGGCTGAGCCCGCAGGAGCTCTCCGCCAAGATCCTCGGCAAGCTCAAGCGCGACGCCGAGGCCTTCCTCGGGGACACCGTCGACAAGGCCGTCATCACCGTCCCGGCCTACTTCGACAACGCCCAGCGCGATGCGACCAAGGACGCCGGTCGCATCGCCGGTCTGGAAGTGCTCCGGATCATCAACGAGCCGACCGCCTCGGCGCTGTCCTACGGTCTGGACAAGAAGGGCGACGAGAAGATCGCCGTCTACGACCTCGGCGGCGGCACCTACGACATCTCGATCCTCGATCTGTCCGACGGCGTCTTCCAGGTCATGGCGACCAATGGCGATACGCATCTGGGTGGTGACGACTTCGACCAGGTGATCATCGACTTCCTCGCGGACGAGTTCAAGAAGTCCGACGGGATCGACCTGCGCAGCGACCGGATGGCCCTCCAGCGGCTCAAGGAAGCCGGCGAGAAGGCCAAGATCGAGCTGTCCAGCACCCAGCAGACCGACATCAACCTGCCATTCATCACGGCCGACGCCTCCGGCCCGAAGCACCTCAACGTCTCCCTCTCCCGGTCGAAGCTGGAGCAGCTGGTCAACCCGCTGGTCGAGCGGACGGTCGGGCCGATGGAGAACGCGCTGCGTGATGCCGGTCTGAAGAAGCCGCAGATCGACGAGGCGCTGCTGGTCGGTGGTCAGACGCGGATGCCGTCGGTCCAGCGCCAGGTGACGCAGTACTTCGGCAAGGAGCCGAACCGCGGCGTCAACCCGGACGAGGTCGTGGCGATCGGTGCGGCGATCCAGGCGGGCGTCCTCGGTGGCGAGGTCAAGGACATCCTGCTCCTCGACGTCACGCCGCTGACGCTGTCGATCGAGACGCTCGGTGGCGTCGCGACGCCGCTGATCGAGCGCAACACGACGATCCCGACCCGGAAGAGCCAGATCTTCACTACGGCGGCTGACAACCAGCCGCAGGTCGAGGTCCACGTCCTTCAGGGCGAGCGGCCCATGGCGAGCGACAACAAGTCGCTCGGGCGCTTCATCCTCGACGGGATCCTGCCGGCCCCGCGAAACGTGCCGAAGGTCGAAGTGACCTTCGACATCGACGCCAACGGGTTGGTCAACGTCTCCGCCAAGGACCTCGCGACCAACAAGGAGCAGAAGATCACCATCACGGGGTCCTCCGGTCTCAGCGAGACCGAAGTCCAGCGGATGGTCCAGGAGGCCGAGAGCAACGCCGAGACCGACCGCCAGCGGCGCGAGGGGATCGAGCTACGCAATCAGGCCGAGAGCATGGTCTTCCAGGCCGAGAAGACGCTGAGCGACTACGGCGACCGGATCCCGAGCGAGATCAAGGCTGAGGTCGACGAGAAGGTCGCCACGGTCAAGGACATCCTCGAGAAGGACCGCGAGAACATCGACCGGCTCCGCCCGGCCTACGATGAGTTGGTCCAGTCCCTGACCAAAGTTGGCTCGTCCATGTACGAGGCGGCTGGCGCCTCTGAGGACGGAGCGGCCGACTTCGGTGGCTCCCCGGACGGCGCGACCGGCGAGACCGCCGACGACAGCACCGTCGAGGGCGAGTTCCGAGAAGTCAACACCTCCGAGTCCCGCAGCTAGATTCGACGCGGACGGCAGACGGAACGACAGGGCGGCATGGGGAAAACCATGCCGCCCTGTCGCGTTTTCCGGCTTCCGTGATAGTCTCGTCCTCCATCGATAGAGCAGGACGAGAGGATAGTGGGATGATCCGGACCGCCGTTGAATCGGACGTCGAGGCGATCGCCCACGTTCATGTCGCGTCGTGGCGGGAAACATATCCCGGCATCATGCCGCAAGAGATCCTAAACGGTCTCAGCGAGGTCGGGCGAGCCGACCAGTGGCGCCGTTGGTTTCTGCCCGGTCGGCCCCTGCGCAAGGCGCTCGTCGTTTGCGAGGACGCCGGCGACGTTGTTGGCTTCGCGTCCGGCGTCATCCCGCCCGACAGCAGCGAGGCCGACCTGCTGACCCTCTATCTCTTGCGTCGGGCGAAGGGACGTGGGCTCGGCCGGATATTGATGGAAGATATCGCCGCCAGGATGCGGGGTCTCGGCGCGACTTCCCTCATGTGCTGGATGGCTGTTGGCAACCCGACAGCCGGGTTCTACGAGCACATGGGTGGAGTCGTCGTCGAGACAAAGGCCAAGCCGTTCGGACCATTCATGATCAATGAGGTCCCGTACGGCTGGGAGGATATCGGACACCTCGTTTAACGACGACGAGCGGAACGACGTGGGGCTTGAACGCAGAGGGAGACTATCCAATGGCAACGATTCAGCTGAACATGGTCGGCCTGATGGTGCGGGATATGGCGGCCTCGCTGGCGTTCTATCGCCGGCTCGGTCTGAAGATTCCCGTAGAGGAGGACGACAAGCGGTTCGTCCTCTTTCGGATGCCAAGTGGAGTGAGCCTGTTCTGGGACACCGTCTTCGCCGACGCTCATGATCCCGATCGCGATCCGCCGAGCGGCGGGTACCGGAACATGCTGGAGTTCTTCCTCGGAAGCGAGGACGCCGTCGACGCGATATACGCCGACCTGACGTCGGCCGGATACCGCGGTCGCAGTGCCGGTCAAGCCAAGGCGACCGGGCCCTACGCCGCGCTGGTGGAGGATCCCGACGGCAACGTGGTCCTGCTCACGGCCGAACTGGTCGTCGAGTGAGCCGGATGCCGTTCGTGAAGCGGGACCCGATGGCCACGCTGTCTGGCTACCTGGTGACGCCGCTGGGCTTCTGGAGGCGCGGCCGGCGGGTCGGGGTGGCGTCGGGGCGGATCTGGTAGTTGAACTTGGTCCGCATCGCCTCGAAGAAGCTCTGGGTCTCGAAGACGATCAGGCGGAACATGTTCCGGCCCAACTGGACGTGGACGACGTCGCTCTGCTGGAGCGGCGTCGTCGGGCGGCCGTCGATGATGAGCTGGGCGCCGTGCTGGTTGGTCAGCAACAGCTCGATCTCGGTTTGCTCGGCGACGACGATCGGGGTGCGCATCGGGGAGTGACAGGAGATCGGCACGATCGTGAAGCCACGTACGCCGCCGGTCAGGATCGGACCACCGGCCGCCATGCAGTAGGCCGTGCTACCGTGCGCGGTCGAGATGATCATCCCGTCGCCGGGGTAGGTGTTGACGTAATGGCCGTCGACGTAGACCTCGACCTCGACCATCCGGTTGCCGCTGCGGATCACGACGTCGTTGATCGCCCAGCCCTCATCCGAGACCTTGCCCTCCCGGAGCAGGGACGCCGCGAGGGTGGCGCCGTCCTGGACCTGGAACTCCCCGGCGATGAACGCCTCCATCGCCGCCCGCCAGTCGCGCTGTTCGACCGAGGCGAGGAAGCCGACCTTGCCGAAGTTGATCCCAAGAATCGGGATGTTCGGGTAGCGGTTGGCGCAGCGCATCATCAGCCCGTCGCCGCCGAGGACGATGATCGCGTCGAGCAGGCCGAACTGGCCGAGATTGAGGGTGTCCTCGTCGAGAATCTCGTAGCGGTGCTCCCGCAGGAACGCCTGGATGTCGCCCGCCAGCCCCGCCGCGTTGTGCTTGCTCTCGGCGACGACAAACCCGACCATCCTTGTCGACTGCATCCTATGTTCTCCGGCTGTCGTCACTATCGGTCCAGGTCGGGGTCAGATAGGTGGTGCGGTCCTCTTCGGCCTGGAACTGGTAGAGCGCGGCTGGCCGGTGGCTGCCGTCGCGCCGCTGCCCGTCGGTCTGGGCGAGGATGCCGGTCGCCATCATCCGGCGGCGGAAGTTGCGCTTGTCGAGCGGCTGTCCGAGGATCGTCTCGTAGACGCTCTGCAACTCGCGCAGGGTGAAGATACTGGGCAGCAGATAGCGGCCGATATTGGTGTAACCCAGCTTGGCCCGGAGTCGGACGACGGCGTACTCGATCACGCTCCGGTCGATCCGTGACAGCGCCGGCAGATCGGACACGTCGGCCCAGATGCCTGAGACGTCGGGCGGACCGCCGGGGCCGGACGAGAGCAGCGCCATGTAGCCCACGACGACCTTCCACGAGCCCCGCGTCGACTGGTCGATGCTCATGCTGTAGAGCTGCTCGAGGTACTGCTCGGAGAGACCGGTCGCCCGGCGGGCGATCGCCCGGGCGGTGGCGTCGAGGTCCTGGCGGAGCTCCGGGCGACCGCGCGGCAGGCCGACGGCGTGGGCGCTGGCCTCGCCGGGCTCGCGCCCGGTCAGCGCGACCAGCAGGCGGTCCTGGTCACGGGTCAGCAGCACGACCCGGAGATCGACCTCGGGACCGTGGGCCGCCTCCGTTCTCGCCTGCTGTCCGCCAGCCGGAGACCGCCCGTCCTGGGGTTGTCTGGCCATCGGACCTCCATCATCTGGCTCGCCTTGCGTCCCGACAGTGTACCCCTCACGGTGCGGGGTCGGTAGAATCAGTTGGGCATCAGGGGCAGCCATCGTCCCGGTTGCCCTCCGGCGTCCGGGCGCTTCCACGCCGACCCGACAGATGCAGTCGATGCGAGCAGGAGTAGACATGGCCGGGATCGACGTCGTCCGCGGAATCGAGCAGAGCGGTGTCGTCGCCGTAGTCCGGCTGGAGGACCTGTCGGACGCCGTCGATGTCGCCCGTTCGCTGGCGAAGGGCGGCGTGCACGGTATCGAGTTCACCTTCACCAACCCGAAGGCCGCCCAGGCCATCACAGCGGCCCGGGAGGCCATGGGCGCCGACGCGCTGATCGGCGCCGGCAGCGTCCTCGACGCTGAGACGGCCCGGATCGCGATCCTCGCCGGCGCCCAGTTCGTCGTGACGCCCGTCACCCGCCTTGATACGATCCAGCTCTGCAATCGCTACGGCATCCCGATCATGAGCGGGGCGTTTACGCCGACCGAGATCCTGACGGCCTGGGAGGCGGGCTCGGCGATGGTCAAGGTCTTCCCGGCGACGGCACTGGGCCCTGGGTACCTCAAGGATGTCCGTGGCCCACTGCCGCAGATCAAGCTGATTCCGACTGGCGGCGTCTCCGTCGACAACGCCGGTGACTTCATCCGGGCTGGTGCCGCGGCGGTCGCGCTGGGCTCGGCCCTCGTCGACCCGAAGCTGGTCGCGGCCGGTGCTTGGGACGAGCTGACGGCCCGGGCGCAGGCGATCCACGACGCCGTCGCGACGGCCAGAGCTGGCGTCTGATGGGAAACGAGGAGGGGCGGTCCTCGCAGTGCAGCCGCAGCGGCCGTCGGATGTAGGGTCACCCGCTTGCGGTGACCGGCCGCCGCAGCGGCCTTCGCCGTTACGGCGGTGGTGAGAAAGGTTGTCCGGCCGATCGCGTGCTGAACGGGACGAGTCGGTCGGGACGCTCCGCGCCGTTCCTGAGCCCGGTCATTGATGGCCGGGCATCGCCGGCAGGCGATAGCGGGCAGCCAACCCTGCTCCGGACAGACTTTCTGCCTGTCGCTCTAGAGCGAAGGGCAGAAGCGTTGACGGGATCCGGTAGGCTGGACATATGCCCGCCGCCTACTCCCGTGATCTCCGTGAACGGCTGCTCCAGGCCAACGACGCTGGTCGCTCCGCAGCTGAGATCG
>JAABUS010006854.1_pt1 | contig 13502 bp, 15 predicted proteins | sample 5560161 | NCBI WGS metagenome assembly JAABUS01 (sample SAMN10711885, study PRJNA513376) | rock metagenome | isolation source: Antarctica rocks | place: Antarctica: Victoria Land, Trio Nunatak nord | collected 2016-01-04 | reverse complement strand
ATATCAACCATCACAAAGGCCAATGCGACAGGCTGTGCTTGCTGCAAAGACAACTGAGACTGCTTGAGTGTGCAGCTTGGATCAGTTTTTGCATGTAGCCCTGCTGTGCAGGTGACAGATCTCAGTATCCGTTGCTTGTAGATGCATGCCGCCAAAATCCTCATTGCTTATCTCTGACACTGGAGCAGCCTTGTCTTGTACATGCACACAGGCTTTGGGAAGGGACGGCACACCGGAAGCGTAGCGTAGCTGCAGCCTTAGTGTTTGCTGAGCTGGGCCATACACCAACATTCCCACCTGAGGCAACCAGCTCAAAAGCAGAAGAATTCAGGTACTTGCAAGGCTGCACACGCAACAATGCAGGTCATTCATGTTGCAAACCATTTGAGCAATGCATTGCTGAAACACACTGTTACTCTGTTTTCACAAAGACCAAGGCTGCTCCAGCAACTCCTGCTGGTTAATAGCAATAATCACAGGTATAGTAATGACAATAGGTACCTGGCAAGAACGATTAGCTGCAACGCCTGTACAATATTATTCATATTACTACTATTATTAAGGCTGATCCAGCGACTCCTGCTGTCTGATGCTGATCGCCATCAGCTCATAGCACCTGTTGTAGCCCATAATGCTGTAATCAATCACGAAACGTCTATTTTGATTCAGAAACATCATCCCTACACTGGACTCTAAACTCAGAAACGTCTGAGGACGGTAACAGCGCGTTTCTACATTGTGTGCTGCGACTGCATGCAGCCTCTCAAGCTGTTTCCTAGAGCTGCCATCCTATGTGGCCACTCCTGCTCTTCTTCTGCCATCCGCATCTCCTTGCCAGCAGGCAGAAACAAAGCCAAGCAGCAGGTGATGCCACAGCCTATGCTCTCTTGCTTGCCCTTTGCTTTCCTGGAGCTCTGGCACTGACCACTGGCTGAAGGCTGTCTGAAATGTGGAACTTGGTCAGAGCCATGTTGTGGCCATGTGATGTGTGGCCTGACCATTTTCCATGATGTCTGCACGTCAAGTATGCTTCGTCTGCTCCCTGGCTTCACAGCTATTTGAAAAATATCAAGGGTGTACCAGATCTCGTTTGACTCTACAACAACCTCATAGTATCTATTGTGTGTCACCTTATTCTCCTCTTGTGCTTTGGCTCTTCTTCTTCTTCTTCTTGGTCTTTGCACATTCTGCTTCATCTGTTTGGCATGGGCTTGACGGGCTAACTATTTCAAAGTCACTGCTAGCGCCTAGCGTATCAATCTGTATGCAAAACCCCTGTGCTCTTCTTCTTGTCCTCATCACTTTCACCAGTTCTCCCTGCTGCTGCAGCCTGGAGGGTCTGCCAGATTACATCATGGCCCAAGTGCTGTCTCAGCTGAGTCATCACGACCTGGCATGTGCCAGCAGTGTCTGCACAGCATTGAGGGATCAGGCTCGGCACACAGTTCCTGGACTCAACCTGCACCTCTATCCACACCAGGTGAACACAATTTGCATCTCTATCCACACCAGGTGATTACAATCTGCACATCTATCCACACCAGGTGATCACAATCTGCACCTCTATCCACACCAGGTGAACACAATGGAAATTTGGTGCTGTCCAGTGTCTTGCTGGGAAGAAGCAGCGTCTTCACTTGAAAGCCTAGGCCATACAGACTGTTCTAGGATCAGCACACTGTTCCAGGACTCAACCTGCACCTCTATCCACAAAAGGTGAAAATAATGGAAGACCTGTGCTGTCCAATGTCATGCTGGGAACAAGCGGCATCTTCACTTGCAAGCCTAGGCCATACAGACTGTTCTAGGATCAGCACACTGTCCCAGGACTCAATCTGTACCTCTATCCACACCAGGTGATCACAATGAAAAGTTTATGCTGTCCAATGTCATGCTGGGAAGAAGCAGCGTCTTCACTTGAAAGCCTAGGGTATGCAGACTTCTCTAGGATCAGCACACTGTCCCAGGACTCAATCTGCACCTCTATCCACACCAGGTGAACGTGATTGAAAGCTTTTGCTGTCCAATGTTGCACCGGGAACAAGCTGAGCATTGAAAGCAAAGGCCATGCAGACTGTTCTAGGATTGTATCTGCACCTCTATCCACACCAGGTGAATGCAATTGTAAACCTTTGCTGTCCACTGCGATACAGGAAGGAGCAGCGTAGGTTTTAGGGTTTCAAGAGTTTAATACTTACCTAATAAACCCTAAAGCCTAATGCTTTTTTTTTGGAAGCATAGGCCATGCATACTATTCTAGGATTGCATCTGTGAAACACATTGGATAGCGGAGGCTGCCATGCAGGTTCACTGAAGTGCCAATTGCTGTTCAAGTCAAACCAGTTTGCTTTAAGAATAGAAGCCAGGCACACTGTTCAAAGACTTGCCTTGCATCTGTACCCTTGTCAATTGTAGACTGTGTAGCGTAATGTGACTGTGTAGCGTAATGTGACTGTGTAGCGTAATGTGACTGTGTAGCGTAATGTGACTGTGTGGCGTAATGTGACTGTGTAGTATTGCATAGCTGTGTGCATCCAAGAGCCTCAGCATGTCCATAGCATTTGATGACTGCGACACAATTAATGCAGTTGTCTCAGGATCAGGGCTTAAGCTGCATGGCTGTCCTTAGAAACAATCAATGTTGTAGCACTTTGCTTTGCAATGCTGTTCACACTGTAAATGCGAAATCCTTTTGCTGCAGCTGTGCCACGTCATGCCTTGAACAGACAGATGCACTCTCTCCTAGATTCTTGACACACTTGAGCGAGCGCTACAGTGCATTGTTATGAGCAGCATTGGCACTTGAAGATTCTAGCCAAAAGGTTTTGGTCAACTGTATTAGGACGCTCTGCTGAGTGCACAAACTCAGAGTGTGAGTCTGCTGCTTGCAGAGGCGAGCACTGCAATGGATGCTTCAAAGAGAGAGGGTTTGGGGCGAAATTGCAGACCCTTGCTGGAAGGGTTTAGTGAGCTCTGGAGGACTGCCCTGTTGGGTGTGCACTGCCATCGGCCAATTTGCTTTGGACCCTCCCCCGGCGCTAACAGACTGCAGGGGGGGGCTCTTCTGTGATGAACCAGTAAGCTGCTCCAATGTTGCAGCCACGCACAGGCTTGGGTCATGTCGCTGTGGCAGAACGCAAGCGATTTACCTGCTGAAGGTCGAGGGGAAGCTTGCTGACGGTAGCAGTGTTACGGTACCGTATCGTAACTGTTTGCTCAATCGAGCTGGACAAAGGACTGCTCAGTGCGGAGCAAGCGCATCAAGCTATTGGGTTGCTGTGCATACTTGCGTTCAGCGCGCCTTTTAAGATACACGCTGCACGCTGCACGCTGCGTGTGGCAGCGTGTCGAAAGGACGAGCACTCAATACCACCAACTTTCGTGCAACTCTAGCAGGTTGAGGTCCTTACTTTCCTTAGCAATGGCAAGCCACAACGTGCAGTCAGACAAGTTTGCTCCAGGAAATCTTGTGTACTTGGTCACAGCTGACTGCGAGCAGGTCTGCTCTTGCTATGACTTCTTGCCTTTCCCTGTGACACACAGCTAGCACAGAACCCTTTGTTATATCTCTGTCAGATGCAAACGACGGTTCTGTCCATACAGAATGGCGCAGCAAGACCGTCATGATGCCCAAGTCAGGGTGGATCAGCTACGGCAGCAGCGCACTGAGGCCTACGCTGCATGGAGGGCCAACCCATATGGTGATACTGAGAAGGCATGCTTTCAGGGCCTGGAGGTTTCACTTCACACTGCAGAGAGAATTCTGGAAAAGTTAACACCAGCTGCAAGCACCTCGGGTCGGCACCTCTGGCTTGCGTTTCCTTCAACGAATAATTTTGCATACTGTTGTGCGAGGTAACACATCAGTCAGCATGACACTTTTGAAGTTCAACTAGCTACCTGCATCTCATAAGACTGAGGACACTTGATGCAGCTTCTCAGCATCATCTGCGGCTCAGGTCTGTTACTGATCTTACGGCATATTCAAGAGGCATTGTCACACAGGTGTCTGCAAGTCGGGCGCAAAGCTTGCATCCAACCTTCTACATTTCTTGGTGGCTTGAGATGTTGCTGTTGGTCTCTCAGCATATCAAGTTACTCGTTGTCATGTAGCCCAAACATTCTCAGCAAATGCAATGCACCTCTCAGCCTCTTGTGTGGCTTGAGGGTGTGTCGCTGGCCTCACGGATCATTCAGAAGGCATTGCCACATGATTGTTTGCATGTCAAGTGCACAAGCAGGGTTCAGCCTCTGCCCTGCTTCTGAGCATATATAGTGCACCTCTTGGCCTTGTCTGTGGTTTGAGGGTTGATAATAAAGTATTCATGATGCATTGGGGCACAGCCATAGAGCACAATCACAGCCTTGACTCAGCTCTTGTTGTGACTCCAATACATACTGAGCTTTCAGAGCATTTTCAACAGTTTCTCAGGCTTTGTTCATGATCTTGAACATGCCTTCTCAAACAGCTTTTGAAACTACATGCCTGTTATGTCTACAGTATCACTGTGATGCACTGTGATGCCTGTGGCAATTTGTTCCTACTTGACAATACAGAGTTACCAGCACATGGCTCTTGCAGGTGCAGCTGCAGGTCATGGGGCGGTTTCTATCCAAGTAGCCAGTCCTCGTGAAGGTACGGTTTGATAGTTAGCACAGCATCGGGATGTATGTCAGGAGTTGAGCAACTGGTCTCACAAGGGTGGTGAACATACAGACTGCCTGTGCGGCTTGTTGGTGGCTTGTCATTTGTTTGCTAATCGTGTTGTGTACGGCCCTTCAATGAGCTTGAGACGCAATCAGTGTAACATGCGCATCACCGTCCCACAATCCTGCATGCCAGCAAAGAGCGGTGACAGATTTGGAAGTGAATTGAACTGGTCTTTCCCGCATGTTTGCATATCATGCTGAATTTCTGAGCATTGCTAAATGGCTGCTGCAGACATAGACGTAGTGGATGCCGAGACAAATGAGGTACCTGTCAGATCTATGAAGGTGTCAAGGACCCGACAGGGTCAGCTGTTTCTGGACGGCATCAAGGATGAGTTGGCCACCAGAGGGCAGATTCTAATGGGCGTCAATGATGGTGGTGTACCTGCGTACAATGAAGGGTGGACTAGCAAGGCGTTCCTAACAAATCCTGTGCGGCTCAGCGTAGGACCCAAGCCAGGTATAGATACCATGCATGGCTCAGAGGTGTGTGCGTGTGCCAAAATTATCTATGTGTTTAGACACTTACGTACAGCCTTGTGGTCTGCATGCTCCATACATGCAAAATGCGCGACACCCTTTGCTGACAGATTCATTCCGCAGCTGTGCAAGTGCAACAAGAGTTGCTTCATGGCTGCCTTACAGTTGCGCAACTCAAATGGTTCTGACTGCAGCCTACCTGGTTGCAGGTGTCAGGGTCAATCAAGCGGTAGCCTATCCTACTCAACAGTCTTTTCTTAAGCAGATGTGGAAGGCAATTGTGGCTTGATCTGGTTCTGCTGAATTGATTGCAGTGGAGTGTGAGCACTACAAGATCAAGGACCTCGTCTTCAAAGTCCTTGACACTACTGGTGACGGGGTGTGCTTTGGTGCCAGAAGCTTCACCTATGCGCTGCACAAAACACTCTGTTGTGTATCGGTGCTAAAGCAGCTATCATTCATCTAGAACACATGACCAAACATCATCACAAGACTTTTGTAGCGTGGCCATTTCTTGAAACACCAGGGGGGAGCAGCTATGGCACCCACCCTCAAGCACACCCTCTGGCTGCTCAGCCATTTTGCATGATGCCTTTCGTTTTCTGCAATTGCATGTGAAATTCAGCAATGGTGAAAATGTCGCTCTTTGTTCCACTGAACACCAAGAGACATCCTGCAATTGGTCATTGCACTTAAGTGAACTAGAAGCACAGGTGTCAATCCTGAATGCAATGTGCTCCCATTGCTGTATGGGTATGATGTACGTGGCACACGGTAGAGGTTTCTAGAATTATTTAGTCTCTCAACCCCACACATTTGACATTGACAGGCCATGAAAGGCAGCACACTGATCAATGTGATGTCATGTCACAGCAGATTTAGCACAAGTGCCTGCAGCTTTTGTAAGTGGCCAAATATCACAACAAACCACTGTGCTGTTGCTGTCTTACAAGCACCATGTCCAACAGTCAAGTAGGGACGAATTCGAAAGCAAAGTATGTTTGACAAACAAGGACAGCATACTATTCACTGCTGCTGCAGCTAGCCTCAATGCTGCACTGCTGATCTGTGTGCAGGAGTCAGCGCAAGAGCTTGCATGCAATATTACATTGGAGCATGGTATCAAAACAGTATTGTGAATCAATGGACACTATACACAGAGACACTAGTGACAAAGCTGCTGCCCATTGCTTCTGCCTTACACCTCACCACTGTAGTCTTTTCCTGCAAGCTATGTGATGACGACATGAGGTCAGTGCATCCCTTATGGGCTAACCTATATCTAGCTAGAATGTCTGTACATCACATGCATACAGCATTTGTGTCTGCATTGCCTGAAGGTGCAATAACTGCATCGCATCCATACACACATCTGCAGTCTTCTGCTCTCACCATGGTTGACAAGCTCATTGTGTTCTTGTCAGAAGCTAGCATATAGTTTGTTCAGGTGTGTTGAGCAGGTAGCCATTTACAAGTGTATATACAAAAATGTCAACGTGGACACTGTTCAGAGTCGTGATGCTGAGAACACCTGGTAGGTCTTCAGCTGTCCTCTGACTTTCCAACAACCAGTTTCCCTTTATCAGCACTTACAGCACTTACAGATATTTAAGTGTCTGCCTCATCGTCAGCAGAACCTTGAGATGAGTGCCCTCTTGCGGCTGGCACGCCTTAGAGTGTCTGGCCTTGCGCAGAAGGTTGCTATCTTGACCAGTCAGGTCCTTGGGGCCTGCATCAGGCATGTTTGTGAGATGGCAGAGGCCTTACGCATAGTGGCAGACCCACCATTGCATGTTGCCCCTCAAGTGGGCATGTGCAACATTTGGATGCTTACCATCATGAGTAAAAGTGTTGCAACATCAATGCAGGTCTGGGCACTACACACAATCACATGCAGTGGCGCCTGTGTTATGCTTCTGCCTCCCACAAATGCTAAAAGGCTGCCTCACATTGAACCCTGATTCCGGCTAGTTGCACAATGAGCATACATTTATGCCGCCTGTGGGTTCAATTGAATGCTTTTAAAGACAGTGTTGCATACCTGACATAGTTTTTACATGAAGCAACGGGGAGTGCCAAGGCGGCTCAAAAGAGCTGTGGCTAGTACAGGGAAGCAAGGCTGAGCTGCTATCAGCAATGTGACTCATTGACATTTGACTCTGACTCAACTCTGCACGGTCACACCCCATCACGATCTCAGAAAATCAGAATGCCAACGGTGTATTTGGTTTGCCAGACGAGCAAGAGACTAGAGGAGTCCCAAGGTCCAACCACCACCACAGGCATCAAAGACTCTGAGAGACAGATGTCGTTAACACCAGTGTCAACAGTTGGAAGCTTGACATTCCAAAGGACCGATGAGATTTGGAGTACGCCCTAGCATCGAGTCTTCTATGACAGACCCCATGTAAAGAAGTACTCCAAAGTTCATTAGTCTTCTAGAAGTCATGGGACATAGCAAGGTTTCCTCTGAAAGGCAGCATGCCAATGTTGTAAATGCGGTCCACCAGCCTTTTGAAATGTGCAGCTCCCAATAACCGTTGCTGTCACAGGTAATTGGGACTACACAGTCTCCACAAGGCCGGCGAACCCCAATGACAACATGAGACGCCTTTGCCAATAATTTGGCCAGCTCACTTCTAGCAAAATCACAGTTTGCAGAACATGTGCAATTACAATCTTGATTGGCAGGAACACAGTCTAGACAAGACAAGACAAGACAAGACAAGACAAGATCTTGCATGCCAAATTTCAAATATTAAATGGAGCAAGACTAACTGGACGGTGAATAACAAAGGCCAAGTTTTACAGAGCACACCTTGCATATGCATACAAAGTTTTCCAGTCAGATGTGATCATTGTGAGTTGCAGCTTGCCAGCCTGTATGTTTGTGATGACCCTTGCAAAGACACACAGCCCGGCAGGTTGCAACTCTCGGTGACCAGGAACCAGCCTTGCGATGCAAACACACAGCATGATCATACAAAGGTGTGCTGCTATGCATCCCATGCAGCAGACAGGCAAGCAGGCAGGTTTGTCAATGTGCCATTTTGTGCTACATGAAGCTGTTCTTGATATGTCTTCAAGAACAATATGCAATTGGCGCTTACGTCGTTGGCACTTAGCGTCACAATGTCACAGCTGGTCAACGCTTGGGTTATCTTGCAAATGCGTATGCATAGATATACCATCATGTGGCAGCTATTGCATGAGGCTGAGACTCGTGCACGACTTGCTGCGCAGACCCATGCAAGAGGTGGAACATGATGTGATATGTGGGCACATGCATTTGCACGCTAACACAAGTCTCATGTGATACCCTTTCAGCGCGCTTGCGTCTGCAAGACAGTATTTGTGACTAAACAGCTTGTGGGATGCCAAAGCTCAGCATCTCTGCTTGTGCTCAACAAGCACTCACTAGAAAGGCTCGCTTATGTCTGTTGTGTAAGCGTCCTGAGTTGTACCCAAGATCCTTGCATGCTGCACATCTGTTTCAGTCAGCCTTTTATCACACAGCCTTTTCATGTCACTGATGTTCTTGCTCCGCGCTGCCACCTTGAAAGGAGGCTCAAATTGTGATATCAATTGATTGCTGAAAAGCACAAATTTGTCTTTTCTTTTCACTGTTTTGGTGATGTTGCAGTTAAATAGGGCCTGTTGAGCATCAGCCCTGCACAGGTGCTGCAGAGTATATGAACCCTATGCGTACAAACCGTCAATCCAAACCCTGTGTAAACCTAAAACCAAGCCCTCTAGTATACTAGCCTAGGCTACTAGTACCTTGAGTTGTGTACACCTTTAGACCCAAGCTACCATAGATCTGGATATCTAGACACATCTTGCGGCGTGTTGCAGTGACAAGCAGGAGCAATTGCGAGTTTTTCAGCATTACACTTAGCAAATTTGCATTCCTGGGTTCAAACCCAGCAGCCTAGAGCTAGCTTGAATGCAAGGCCTGCTTTGTAGGGCGTTGTCATCTCATGTTAGCACAGAACTGACCTATGATCAGCCTTTGAACAAGCTGAAAGGCTGGCTGTACAAGCACACGTGCATTGACTCAGTAATCCCTGTGCTTGTGAAACCTGGTCTCAGAGCAACCCAGGCTTCATGTGGGGTAAAGGTATGGTTGTGTTCAAGCTCTACAGTATTCCTACAGTTTTGTGGCACGGAAATTACAGTAACTGCCATTTGGTAGACTGATGCAGCAGTGTCTTGCTGCACTCTGACTTTGGTGGCTTGCCGCGGGAGATGAAAGTCCACTAACCAGTCACACAATATTGCTAGGTGTTGGGATGCATGCACAAAGCCAGACATGTGAGCACACCTGAATGCCGTCGTTCAGGGTCTGGTACCAAGAATCTGGGGCGCCCCCACCATGATGACGCTTGCCCTCCCCCCCCCCTTCCTCTCCCCCCATGACCCCTGAGTGCCAAGTCTCTCCATGTTGGTGTCACCTATACACAGACACAATGACAGTGTTGCTGCAACAGTCAGAGCTGTTCAAGAAGAGTGTGAGCTTCCACACTGGAGTTCCAGTCAAACATATGCAGATATGTGTGGCAAGCTGTCATTGTCTAGCACAACTGTCCCTTGCCATCCAGTCTGAGAGCTTTCTTCAGATGGCCAAAGCCTTTAACAGACATGGTCAAGCTTGCACAGTGCTGTGGGCAGGGCAGGATAGGGCAGGGTAGGGCAGGGCAGGGCAGGGCAGGGCAGGGCAGGGCAGGGCAGGGCAGGGCAGGGCAGGGCAGGGCAGGGCAGGGCAGGATAGGGCAGGATAGGGCAGGGCAGGGCAGGGCAGGGCAGGGCAGGGCAGAGCAGGGCAGGGCAAGGCAGGGCATACCCAAGAAAGGTCGCCAGATGACCTCATCCCTTAGGCACTTGACCAGGTGGCCATGCTGCAGCAGCCTGCAGATACCAATGTCATTCAGCATTGTCACTCAGCATTGTAACTCAACAAAGGTGCATGAACTGCAGTATGATGCCAGATGATGCAATTCATACAGCAGTTGCAAGGCATCTCTGTTGGAGCTGACTGACAAGTGCAGCAATGCATCTGATTTGGAATTGAGTGGCTAGTGGATTTGAGATCCGATCAAATGATGATCAAATGGCTGCTGAAATCGGTGTCAGGACTTGCTGTGACAACGGCTTTGCTGACCCAAACACCACACAAGACACTGGGCAGGCTACACATGCATATTGACATCATTGCCATGCCGTACTGGGCAGCTTTGAACCAGAAGTCAAACACTCATCCCTAAACCCATCAGACTGCACAAGAAAGCCTGCGAAGGCTGCTCTGCCCTGCACCAAGACATGCATCTAGATGTGCATCATACACCAAGCTATAGGCTGTCCAATAGGTCACAGATCTACAGCTCACCGTACCATGCACTTCACGGGACAGTCAGCTTGCCAAGCTTGGCATTCTTTAAGACTGGGATATCTGCGTAAACATGGGACACACTATGTACTACCTTTGCCATATAATCGTTGGTATGCAGCATATCCCAACACTTGCGTGACTCAATGATGCAACATAAATAGGCGTCCATGCACACACAGGAAAACCAGCCAGCAACCAACGTGTGATGCTGTGCAGTCACTTGGTTGTTGCCTGCTTTCTAGTCTGCGCACAAATGCCGGTTGCAACCGCAGCACGGTCTGTGCTTCAGTGCGAGGCTGATCTGACCATCTTGCTTTCCCCAGTCACACAAACCCTTGCGCATGAAGTGACTCACTGTGCATATGTACACACACTTGCGTCGTTACTTCACATGAACAATCCCAGAGACCCTGAATGCAGACCCTAAACACCACAAACAGTCATGCTTTTGAGTCTAATCATTACTGTGAGCTTTGTATTACCCATCTGGGACAATAAAGCTCAAAGGCAAATACTCTGTCCTGTGCCTATTTGCTATACGCTTCATCGCCAACTGGAACCAGTCCATTTGCTGCTACTCCAACTGGTGCAAGTCAAGTTGTGACAAAATCTGAGCTATACAGCTCAGTGAGTCATGCATACCCAGGGACATGCTGCATCCCATGTCTCAGTCATGGGAAGCAACAGCCAGTTGGATATGCATGGCTTCAGACTGAGACCACAGGCACGTTTTGCTGCTGTGAAAAGGCATAGAGGTCTTGGAGTCCAGATCTTTACTGGAGGGTGCATGTGGTGTGTTGATGCCAGCTTCAGCAAGCTGCAAACTGGCATCCATCAACCACCTGCACCATCCAGTGAGATTTGTACACATGTGATTTGTGGTCCAAGGTCACACGCTTGCATGAAGCTCGCTGCAGTTGCAGACAAAATTAGTCCTCACACACGATTGCTACCAATGTGTATGTGACTTCCATCTACAACCAACAGAACCACATGGACTATATCAAACACGAATGCCATATCACAGACAAAAGAAACCGCATCAAACAAAAGCAATGCATGGTCCAATGGGCTGATACTTACATACTCAAAAGGCACCTGCCAATGTATCTGGAGCAAGGCTACAAGGTGGCAGGAGTAAACACTTGTCCAGTTCTAAGGCAATGTGCTGGAAGAACAGCACGACATGCAGTGGTAAAAGCCACATGGGAACCAATCAGAGAGCCAGCCCAGAACGTATCAAAAGAGGTCATGGAAGACTTTGAGGCCAGGAAAGCAGGACTTAAGCCTTTAAAGCTGGCCAAAGATATTCGCGCAAGACCAGATCAAAATATGTCAAATATGGACAAACAAGGCTTTCAAATGCCCATACATGACAAAGAAACGTCTGCCTTCCTACAGGAACCAAGCTTAGCAAGGTTGATAACTATAGAGCCCAATGACACAGTCAACCCTGACCAAGACATCAAGCCCATGTTCAAGTATGTCATATCAATGAGCTGGAAAGATCAGTGCATCAAGGAGACCATGGCCAATGTGTACAACCCTTCCGGCAAGCTGTGCGGCTCAACTACTATGCACCGCCTACGCATCCTTTACAGCGCCTTCAGACACTCACAGTTGCACCAGCCTGACAGCACCAGCCTGACACACACAAACAATATGGTCACTTGGACTTTCCAACAGCCATTGCACGCTTACTGAACAGATACACCAACAAAGCAAGTGATGGAAGCAAGAAAAGCAAGCTAGCAAACCAATGCACAACCCCAGACAGGTACATGCAAGCATTCAAGGACGGTTTAAGCGTGACAACTGAGAGATTTGCCTCCCCTCTCAACTTTAATCCAAACATGACATGCTACTTTAGCATGTACGCAGAAGATGCACTGTTTGGAGCCAACTTTGATGCATACAGCGTGAAGTGGACAGGTGCATCACAAGTGAACCCTGAATACGAGACTGTAGCCATGGAAAAGGCCATGAGATGGGCAATTTTAAGTGCAGAGGAAACTACAGAACCGGTGCTCACTACCTTTGTACTACCATGGTGGGATGACAAAGGCAGCTCTTATGCAAGGTGGCTATCACACCAGACAGTGCAAGCAATTGCAACAATTGACAGAAGCAAGTTCAGATTCAATGCCCCAAGACACTGGGCTGATGAACAAGACCAGTGGTGCACCCCAAAGCGGAATGTCCATTTCCTGATTGTTGCAAATGAAGCTGGACTGCGACACTTTGTGAAACAAGACAAATTGAACAAAGGACTTGCCTGTGCATCTCAGTTTGGGAACCCACCACAAAGGCCAAAATCGCTGAAGATGACCATACAGCAAACAGTCTCACCGCCAGGACTGTACCCACCCAAGCACTACTCCAAGGCCACAAACACCACAGCCACAGCATGGTCACCTGAAGAGCAGCCAACCAGTGAAGAGTTCAGCCAGGTTTTTCACAAAACTGAACTCAAATTTCGCCCAGACGAGATCATATACACGGACGGAAGCAGAAAGAAAATCCCAGGCATAGGTCTCGTCACTGGCTCAGGACTATATAGAGAACACAAGCATGCACACCTGAGTCTCAAGGTGCATCCATATGAGCAGGGCATGCTGAACACCATCAACAGGGCCGAATTGGTGGCGCTTCTGATTGCAGTAAGGCACGGTAGACCGGGAGTGAAGGAGAGCATAGCAACGGACTCGAAGTGCTCGATGCAGAAGATTGGCATGCACCTAAGGTCACCGTCATCGACGGTCGACGATTGCCACAGACCGCTGCTCGAAGCGATAGGGCACGAGTGCTCTGCTCTAGTGCTGGTCTGCAAACCAAGCTGAAGACAGCCTTCTGTCCCTGCAGTTACACTTGTAAGGTTTTGCACCCCATACAGCCTTGTTGTAACACAACATTGGTTGGTCCA
>JAABUS010006853.1_pt1 | contig 13503 bp, 11 predicted proteins | sample 5560161 | NCBI WGS metagenome assembly JAABUS01 (sample SAMN10711885, study PRJNA513376) | rock metagenome | isolation source: Antarctica rocks | place: Antarctica: Victoria Land, Trio Nunatak nord | collected 2016-01-04 | reverse complement strand
GAGTCTGCTACAAAGATGCTGTCAATGCGATGATCTATCTACTCACATCGCTCTATCTATCAGTGAATCGATCTACCTCGTGTTTCTGTGTCAACTAGTGAGTCTGCTTCAATGACACAATCAGAATCGATCTCTTCAATGAGCTAGTCGATTCTCTTCTAGTGAGTCTGCTACAAAGACGTTGTCAATGCGATGATCTATCTACTCACATCGCTCTATCTATCAGTGAATCGACCTACCTCGTGTTTCTGTGTCAACTAGTGAGCCTGCTTCAATGATCGCTCTTTCCTCTCATAGTGAGCCTGCTACAATAGACATTTCGATGGTCTGAAAAATCAATAGAAAGATTGATAGAAAGACGAGCGTCAAGCTCTACGTCAGTGCTATGAACTACACTACAAGTCATAGAAACATGACTTTTAAAGAGAAGAGAGTAATGTTACGAAGCGTGTTGACATTGAATAGAGTCTAGTTAATAGACTCTAGAGATTTCAATATGTGAACAAGAAACAGCAATGTTTCGAATCAAAATATGCTGAAACATTTCATTTATTTAAGCTTTAGCAAATCGACTACTTCGTCTCTTTGTTCGATCTACTATAGATACAGCTCGAAACTGTCTTCTTTCTTCTGTATTCTTAGTTTTCTAGTTATAGCTACCTCTATTGATCAAACATTCTATTCAGCTACGCACTATCTCGCTGCAGTGTGATTAGATTCTAGACACGATCTCAACATTATATTAAGAATTTGTTAATCACATGATATCAATATCAATACTCATTTAAGCTACTTGATGAACAACGAAACGAGTATAAAGAAATTTGTTTTACCTGATGATCGACGCAATCGAAAGACAGAACAACATCAGAGAATCAATAGAATCAACGACGAGGCTGTTTGAATTGCTAGAGAATCTACCGCTCATTAAGTACGCAAAGTTCACTCGATCAATAGAATCAACGATAAAGAACATTCATTGATTGCTAGAGAATCAACTCATTCTCATGAAGCAGACGAGTGAAAACAATCTGTTCAATTTCTTTCTCTCTTCGTCTCGAAAGCTCATGAATCAGGCGAGTCAAAACAATCTGTGTCATCAGATCAATTTAGTGAGTCTGCTACAAATGATGCTCTCGTAGTGAGTCTGCTTCAATGATACTCTTCGTCAATGCAATGACATATCTACTCTCATCGCTCTATCTATCAGTGAATCAATCTACCTCACGTTCACGTGCAACTAGTGAGTCTGCTTCAATGACAAGTCGATAGTTGATCTCTTCAATGAGCAAGTCGACTAGTGAGTCTGCTTCAATGATCATTCTATCTCACATAGTGAGTCTGCTACAATAGACATTTGACGAGTTGATTTGAATCAATAGAAAGATTGATAGAAAGGCAGGCATCAAGACTCTACGTCAGTGCTATGAACTACACTACAAGTCATAGAAACATGACTTTTAAAGAGAAGAAGATAATGTTACGAGTGTGTCGAGATTGAATAGAGTTTTCTAGTCAACAAGCTCTAAAGATTTTGGCTCATGTTGAATCTTTAGTCTCAACACTCTATTCTAGCGCTTTTAATACTCGAGCAAACCTACTTCGTTTCTTTGTTCGACCTACTATAGATACAGCTCGAAATTCTCTTTGATTTCTTCTATATTCTTAATATTCTAGTTAAAGCTACCTCTATTGATCAAACATTCTATTCAGCTACGCATTATCTCGCTGCAGTGTGATTAGATTCTAGACATGATTTCAACACAAAGTCTTACTCAGCTCAGCATGAAGATGAGTTCATTTTTTACAAACTCACTTTCATTCAGTTTCTGAGACAATCAGATTGCATTTGCAATCTAAATATACACACTTGACACAACAATTAAAGTCAGTGTTAACATGACACTGTTACGAGCGTATCAAGGCTGAAAAAGACTGAAGCTTTAATCAATTCACAAAGTATACTAGCGAGTACTCTGCGTATTGATTAAAGCTAGTCAGTGTCTCTAGCTCAGATCTGACTCAGTTTTTATTTTCTTTTTCTAACATCTTTTTGTTCAACATCATCTTTCTTTCTACATCATATTCTACTCATGTCACAAACACATTTTCTTCAAGCTTAACGCAGTCTTTGAATATTACTTAAATAAAAGCTTTTGTACTCATCTTCTTCTGTATTCTTAATATTCAGTTATAGTTATCTTTAAAGATCAAGCATTATTCAATTCTGACTTTCGCTGATTGACTCATCTAGACATGATTCTGACATTATATTAAGAATTCGTTAATCACACAATACTGATCTCATTATTTATTTAACATACTTGTACAGACAGAATGAATTTAAAGAAATTCATTTATCTGATGATCGATGCAATTGAAAGACTGAACAACACTAAAGAGTTTGATAGAATCAACGACAAGACTGTTTGAATCACTAGACAACTTATTGCTCACTAAGTACGCAAAGTTCACTCGATCAAGAGAATCAACTCATTCTTATGAAACAGACGAGTGAAAATAAGCTGTTCAACTCGATTAAAAGAATCAACGATAAAGAATCTTCGTGAATTGCTTGAGAATCATTCAAAAACTTACAAATCAAAAATATTCTTCTAATTAATAACATTCTTCTTTGAAGATTAAACACTTAATCATACGTCTTCATTAATACTGTTGAGCATCATCATTCGCTTGATCTTGTTCTTTCTTCAAATTTCATCATGTCAAAACGTTCATTTATCAAAGAACATTTTAAAGAATTTTGAAGTCACTTTTCTCAAACTTCTGAGACTAATTCATTAAAATTCTCTAGTGCTGAATCATTTATCAATGAAGATGACAAGTTATTCGCTGAAACAGTAATACTTTCTGTTTCTATCAAAAACTGAAAGACTTGATGCATGACTTTCAACAGAGAAATAGATCAACTTAACAAGCTGAGTAATCAACAAGATGAAAAAATCAAAGAGTTGAAAACTAGACTTCAAACTAAAGAAATCACTTCTTCTGATTTCATTTACTTTAAGCGTTCTAAATTTCAGAAAATATCTGATTCTTTCTGATTTACTGACGAAAAGAATTCTACTTGGGAAAACTGATACAACAAAATTCAGAATAAACTAAAGATCAACGTTGATCTCTTTTCAAATGAATGAGTCAAACTAAGCTATGTACATTTCAGATTATTTGATGACGCAGCTGATGTCGCTTAATCTAAATGCAAACGTGACTATGTCAATCTTTATAAGATCATTGATGATCTTTTGAAAGAACTAGCTGAGTTGTTCAATGATTTAGATAAGAAAGTGTTGAGATCATGTTTAAAATCTAATTACACTGCAGCAAGATAGTGCGTAGCTGAATAGAATGTTTGATCAATAGAGATAGCTATAACTAGAATATTAAGAATACAGAAGAAATCAAAGAGAGTTTCGAGCTGTATCTATAGTAGTGCAAAACAAAGAGAGCGAAGCAGATTTGCTTGAGTATCAAAAGCGCTAGAATAGAGTGTTGAGACTAGAGATTCAACATAAGTCAAAATCTCTAGAACTTGTTGACTAGAAAACTCTATTCAATCTCAACACATTCGTAACATTATCTTCTTTTCTTTAAAAGTCATGTTTCTATAACTTGTAGTGTAATTCATAGCACTGACGTAGAGTCTTGATGTCTGTCTTTCTATCAATCTTTCTATTGATTCAAATCAACTCGTCAAATGTCTATTGTAGCAGACTCACTATGTGAAATAGAGTGATCATTGAAGCAGACTCACTAGTCGACTTGCTCATCAAAAAGATTGACTATCAACTTGTCATTGAAGCAGACTCACTAGTTGCATGTGAATGTGAGATAAATCGATTCACTGATAGATAGAACGATGAGAATAGATATGTCATTGCATTGACGAAGAGTGTCATTGAAGCAGACTCACTAGTCGACTTGCTCATCAAAGAGATTGACTATTGACTTGTCATTGAAGCAGACTCACTAGTTGCATGTGAACGTGAGATAGATTGATTCACTGATAAATAAAGCGATGAGAATAGATATGTCATTGCATTAACGAAGAGTGTCATTGAAGCAGACTCACTACGAGAGCATCATTTGTAACAGACTCACTAAATTGATCTGATGATACAGATTGTTTTGACTCGTCTGATTCATAAGCTTTCAAGACGAAGAGAGAAAGAAATTGAACAGATTGTTTTCACTCATCTGCTTCATGAGAATGAGTTAATTCTCTAGCAATCAACGAAGATTCTTTATCGTTGATTCTATTGATCGAGTGAACTTTGCATACTTAATGAGCGATAGATTCTCTAGCAATTCAAACAGTCTTGTCGTTGATTCTATTGATCTTCTGATGTTGTTCTGTCTTTCGATTGCATCAATCATCAGATAAAACAAATTTCTTTATACTTGTTTCGTTGTTCATCGAGTAGCTTGAATGAGTATTGATATTGATATCATGTGATTAATGAATTCTTAATATAATGTTGAGATCATGTCTAGAATTTAATCACACTGCAGCGAGATAGTGCGTAGCTGAATAGAATGTTTGATCAATAGAGATAGCTATAACTAGAATATTAAGAATACAGAAGAAATCAAAGAGAGTTTCGAGCTGTATCTATAGTAGTGCAAAACAAAGAGAACGAAGCAGATTTGCTCAAGTATTGAAAGCGCTAAAATAAAGTGTTGAGACTAGAGATTCAACATGAGTCAAAATCTCTAGAACTTGTTGACTAGAAAACTCTATTCAATTTCAACACACTCGTAACAGAAAGTCAACTTTCATAAAGAATATTACAACTTGATTCAAGAATCAAAGAAGTTCAATGAGTTTTACACTCAGTTTCAACAATTATCTTTCTATCTGAAGTATCACGAAAAGCAACTGATCATCAATCTGAAAGATAAAATAAATTCTCGTCTTTAATTCATTTGAATAAATCAATTAGTTCAATCTGATTCTCTTAAAGAGATTCATTTCTATCTGATTCATTTGAATAATGATCAGCGAGTCATTTGAGAAATCAAGAACAAAGTCAATCTCATCAAACATGTCAATGATCTGTCAAAAATCATCTTTCATAAAGCTGTTATTACTCAGTCAGTTGATCATTCAAAATCTAATCATCTAAAGTTGTGTGACGCGATTTTAACTAGCATCAAAGAAGCAGACGTTTTAGTTGAAACCTGTTTCATATGTCATAAATCAGATCATAGCTCTAGAAAGTGCTTTGATTGATCTATTAGAATCAATGCAGTGAACAATGAATACAATCATTTTGAGTTCAATTTCAATTCAAATTTCGATTCAAAAAACTAGTCATCTCTTCAAAAATCATTAAAGAAATAAAGATTATATCTTTGTGCAAACTAAACGAAATTCTATCAGAAAAGAATTACTTTGAAAAGTCATTTCTAATTAATGTTTTTCTCAACTCTCAGAATCAATCTTTTAGTCTTCATTCTCTGATAGACAGTGATTCAGTCACTCATATGCTCATACACACTAATCTAGTCAATAAAGTATGCGAGAAACTAAAAATTCAATCTATATCATTGATAAAAGAGAAGTTAATAAGAGATTATGATGAAAAGATATTTAAGAAGATCATCACTCATAAAATTCTATTCAATCTCATCATCAAAAGTCATAAGAAATTGACTGTATCAATGCTGATAACTGATATCAATCATCATAAAGTCATATTGAATAAGCTTTGAATGAACAAAAACGAAATATTATTGAATATGCAAAACAACGTCATTGTTTTTTCAAATCAATTAAATACTTCTATTTCGATTTTTTCAATTCTTCTCAATTCAAAGCACTCAAGTTGATCACGATCAACTTCGTTCTCTTTTATCATTCAGACTAAGACTTTTATTATGCTCAAACAATCTGTTTCAACTACGACTAAGAAAGAATCATTCTCAATTTAAAGCATAAATGCAGCTTCATTTAAAACTTTATTGAATCAATTAAAGAAGAATCAGACTGAAGTCTTTGCTTTATTCATGACTGATATTAATAGAGAAATCACGTACAATACTCAGTGCAATTTGAACGTTCTAAATAACTCTGCAATTAATGAAACGACTCAGAATTTGAAAGATATTAAAGTCAAGCTGTCATCAGAATATCATGAGTTTCTAGATGTTTTTGATCGAGTTCAATCAAATAAACTACTTTCTCATTGCTTCTACAATCATAAAATTGAGTTCATCAGTGATTCAACGCTCTTTTGCTGTCGAGTTTATCAAATGTTCTCTGTCAAACTTCTGAAAGTAAAGAAGTACTTAAATGAGAATCTGTCGAAGAAATTCATCACTTTTAGTCAAACTCTCTATTTCTTTCTCGTTTTATTCGTTCTTAAAGTAAATGAAGATCTTCAATTCTGCGTAAACTATTAAAAGCTAAATGTCATTTTCAAAAGAAATAAATATTCTCTATCGTTGATAAATGAGATCATTGATAAAATAGTAAATTTAGATCTATCATCAAGTTCAAGTTGCTTAACTCAACTTAGATTGAGTTTCAGTGTTAAGTTAAGTTAAGAGAGATTAACTCAACTCAATTGAGTTGAGTCAGACTCTCGACTCAACTCAGTCAACTTAATGAGTTGACTTGAATTTAATTGCAGATCTACTTTCTATCAAATTTTCTACCAAATTTTCTATCAAAGTGATCAAACTCTTTATCAAACTTTCTATCAAACTTTCTATCATGTTTTCTATCATATTTCTCACTATATTTTCCATCATATTTTCTATCATGTTCTTTATCAAATTCTCTATCAAAATGATTAAACTCTTTATCAAACTCTTTATTAAACTCTTTATCAAACTCTTTATTAAACTCTTTATCATGTTTTCTATCATATTTCTCACTATATTCTTCATCATATTTTCTATCATGTTCTCTATTATATTTTCATCATATTTCTCACTATGTTTCTCATTATATTTTCTATCATATTCTTTACTACACTCTTTATCATATTTTTCACTATATTTTCTATCATATTTCTCATCAATCTCTCTATCAAATTCTCTATCAAATTGATTGCAAAACTAATTGTAAAAAAAAAATTGAAAAAAAAGAGAAAAAGTATACTATTTTTAGTACATAGTATACTATATTTAGTAACAAAAATTGAGTTCAAGCAACTCAACTCAATTCTGAGTTGAGTTTGAATTGAGAAATGTCAACTCAATCTCAACTTGAACTCAAACTTGAGTTAAATTAACTTCTTTCAACTCAACTCAACTTTAACTTGATGACAGATTTAAGTGAATTGCAAGCATCTGACTAGATTGAACATTATATCAACGTTTAACAAACTTCAAATGCACTTTGATAACGAGAATTACATCACTTTTATCACTGCTTTAGAAGCATATAAATACAAGATGCTATCATTCAAACTAACTAATGAATTAATCTTCTTTCAGCAATATATGAATGATGTTTTATGAAACTTTCTGAACGACTTTTGTCAAGTTTATCTAGATGACATTCTCATCTATAGCAAAATGAGAAAGAAACATAAAGATTTCATCAAACTAGTATTGAGTCAACTACGTGAAGTTGAACTGCAAATGAATATTTGAAAGTGCAAATTCAATGTAGAAGAGACTGTCTTTCTAGAAATCATCATATCAGAACTAGATCTTTGTATGAATCTCAGCAAAGTGACAGTCATAGTGAGCTGAATCACTTCAATCAATCTAAAAGAAATTCAGAGCTTCGTGAGATTTGTTAACTTCTATCATCATTTCATTAAGAACTTCTCGAAGCTAGTCAAATCATTCACTCAGTTGACTAGAAAAAACATATTTTTTGTTTAAAATGAGATCTGTGTTTAAGTTTTTAACAATCTAAAGAAACAAGTCAGCTTGATTTCAGTACTTTGTCACTTTAATCTCAAACAACAAGCTATTCTGAAGATCAATGTTTTGAACTATGTAAAAGATGAAATACTATCTCAGTATGATGATGAGAAAGTTCTTCATTCAATGATCTTCTACAGTAAAAGCATGATCTTCGCTGAAATCAATTATCACATTTATGACAAGAAATTGCTAGTTATTATTTAATGCTTTGAACATTGATGACTTGAGCTGAAGTGCATTAAACTACTCATTCAGATATTCATTGATCATCAAGCTTTGAAAATCTTCATGAAAAATAAACAGTTGAGTCAATGACAAGTCAACTATCTGAACATTTTGTCAAAGTTCAACTTTCAGATCATCTTTAAATCAGACAAAATGAATACTAAAGTCAATGCTTTAACTTGAATGTCTTTAGCAAACATTTCTGAATCAGCTCAATGACTTGAAGATTGTTTTCAGACTATTTTGATTCTCGATAGAGTTGATGTTCTACTCATTGAATTGAAAGCAAATCTTTATCAATGAGTGCATATAATCAATTAAATGAATGAGCTTTGCAATGAATATAAACAAGCTATGAACGAGAACAAGCTCAAATTTCATATCACTAAATTAAAGAACTGCAAAATCATTGACAGCGTTCTTTTTAAAAAAGACTTACTGTGAGTCTTTGAGAATATGCATACAAAACTGCTACAGAAAATTCATGATCAGTTCTCAATCTCTCACTTTGACAATAAATGAACTATTGATTTAATTCAACGATTCTACTATTGATCAGATCATCAAGTTACAATCAGACTGTACATTTGAAACTGTCATGTTTATCAGCGAAGCAAAGTCTTTAAAGATAGCATCAATGAACTTCATTATTTTCTACTCATTTCACAAGAACGCTGAAAAGATATAGTTATAAACTTCATTACTGAACTATTTCTATCAGAAAACTATAACGTTATTTGCATAATCATATGTTATTTCATCAAAGAACATCACTATGTTTTCTGTCATTGAGAAGACGATGACATCTCAGTTGAAGAAATGATTTGAATTATGCTATGAAATGTTTATCAACTGCATAATCTATTCAGTTCTATTGTTTCAAACAAAGACTTTTAATTCATATTGACTATAATAATAATAATAAATTCATACACTCTTGTGACATCGATTAAATCAACTCATGAAAGACTTTATGCTATCTGTATCGAGTGAACAAAATTCTTTGAGGTAGAAAACCACTCGCAGTCTACACGACTGCTTCACGCAGTCGAAACAGTGTGTTTTGAGACTATGTATCAAATTTGTTCGCGTTGATTGCACGTTAGAGAATGAGTGTTCTAGTCACTCTAAATTGCTTCAAGAGCTTCATTTTCATCATTATCTTCGCTACTGCTCTGAGATTCTTCGTGATGACGATGATTATTCAATAGTTTAAGAAGTCAGCATCTTGTAACATTCTTGATTGCAGATACAATCAGTTCAAGCAGTGCATGAGTACATGCTTTGTCGTCTGATGACTTCATTCGCAGTTGCATCGCGAGCTATTCATGTCTGAAATGTTTCTAGAGTGCAGATAAGCGTTCAGATCTATGCGTTCAATTCTGATGTACATTGCGAGAGTGCTTTCTGCTTTCTGAAGATCATCACGCATCTTTATCATCTTATTGCTCAGATGCAATCTTTGTGCTGAGATTGCGTTGACATCTGCGACGCGTTCTCTGTACTTTTTTCATCGTTGATTTCATTGATCTTTGTGATACTGCGTTATTGCAATGCTATTGCTTGTTGAAATCATTGTGAAGAAGAAGATGTGTCGTCTGCGTCTCGACTGTATCTTCGCATCTTCTCGAATGAAGACATTCAGAAGTACTATTTTCTTGATGATGAGTAAGCAAGAAATGACGTGATTAACTCTCGTCAAACGAGCGCGTATTAATTCGCATGCTTGTCTGATCTCTTGCGTTCAATCGTTGACTTGACTGTGTAGCGTGATCTTGTTTTGTAGCATGTTTAGATGAACATGTAGCAAACTCATGTATGTTTCTGTCTTTAAAGTTTTGATGTTTACTCTTTTGAACACTTCTGCTACGTGATGCAGAGTCTGATTCTGAAGTGTTTCTAGCTCATATTGACTATATGAAAGAGTTTTTGCAAGCGACTGAGAATCACAGTTAGTTTATTCACAGTCTATCATTTGAAGATTAATGATCAGATGAAATGAGTTAATCAAGACGTTGAATGCGAACTTAGAATCTACTGCAATTACATGCAGAACGACTGAGTTAAATGAATATCTATGATGAAATTCAGCAACAATTTCAATATCTTTTTGATCATCTCAATGATTTCTTTCTACTTCAATAAAGATTTTCACTCTCGAATAAGTTTCAATTCAGATACAACTGACTCTGAAATCATTTATGAACGATTGAAAGCTAGAAAAGCAGATGATATTGTCATTCAAATGAAAAAGCTATTGAGCTTTGATTATCAACAATTGAAAAAGACGAAGCTGATCATTGAAGCACAGATCAATAAACATAGACAAGACGTCATTTATGAAGTAGAGAACTGAGTTTGACTATTCTTCAAAAATGTCAAAATCATGAGATCATGCAAAGATTTAAAAGACAAATAACTAGAATTATATCAAATCACTGTCAAAGCAAAAGTCTTTTATCATCTTCATTTATCAATCAGCATGAAGCATCTGCATTCAATGTTCAATTCAAAGCTACTGCAATTGTATTCAGAAGATCTTCTATCAGAACAGCATGCAGAATTTCTCAAATTTATCATTATTGAAGAAGATAATGATGAACATTGAAAGATAAATGACATTCTGAACTTCAGATGCTATCAAGATCAAATACAGTACAAGATCAAATGAAAAGATCTAGATAAAGATGATGAATAATACTATGTTGATAAAGATGAATTCAATGACTTTGAGAAAGTTTTGAATGAATTTCATGTGCTATACTCAAGAAAGTCACGCTAGTATTGAAATAACTCAATAAGAAAGCAAGCAAATGAGTTACATTCATGCAAACATAAATTTTCAAAGAAAAGAATAATGTTATGAGTGTATCAAGATTGAAAAAGACTGAAGTTCTAATTAATTCACAAAATATGCTAGCGAGTATTCTGCGTATTGATTAGAACTAGTCAATGTCTCTAGCTCAGATCTGACTCAGTCTCTATTTTCTTTTCTCAACATCTCTTTGTTCAACATCATCTTTCTTTCTACATCACATTTTACTCATGTCACAAATACATTCTCTTTGAACTTAGCATAGTCTTTAAATATTACTTAAATAAAAGCTTTTGTACTCATCTTCTTCTGTATTCTTAATATTCAGTTATAGCTATCTTTAAAGATCAAGCATTATTCAATTCTGACTTTCGCTGATTGATTCATTTAAACATGATTCTGACAGACACTTCATGAAATGATTGAAACAGTGATTGCAGAGATGCATAACTGAACTGTCATGATGCTAGGCTGAAAGCTCGGCCGAGTCGCATGAGAGTCATGTGACTACATGTCTCTTTCGCGACTGCGCTAGCAGATTTAATTTCCCATGTAATATAGTCGCTTCAAGCTCATCTTGCTTTCTTTTCTTCTTGTCTTTCGTTCTGTACACTACTTGTATCTAGATCTGACTCTATCATAGCTATCATACATTATATTGATAGTTCTTCAAATCTAGTCTCTGACATTACGAAAGATCTACAATTTCTGCAACGCTTTCATGCACTGCGATCTCGTCTCGTTTTCTCGTTGATTCAAGATATCTTCTCGTCTCGATTGCTCAATGAAGCATCTCGAGTACACTCTCGAGAACGAACTCAATGTCGATGAGTTCGCTCGACATGTCGTCAACGACTCAGCGACAGTCTTACGTCGATTTCAGAAGCTTCAGAATCAAGCTCGTAAAGTCACTAATGCAATCTTCTCGTTCTTCGTCTCTTCTGTCTCAATCTCTTCGACCTATGCTTCTTTAGACTCGCAAAACCTAGTCTTTCTGATAGCTCAAGCAGTGACTCAAACTCTTTGAAATCAATCTTTATCGTCGATCTCTGTTATACATCTTTCTTCAGCGTCTGTGACTGTCGCAGCTATTTTCGTTCGATTGTCTGAAAAGCTTTCAGATATCGTCGAATACAATGAAGATAAAGACAAGCTGAATGCGTGAAAGCAGAGCTTGAAGCAGCGTATGCACATGAATCACGATCGATACATCATTGATGAAGTCAAGATCGTCTACGTCAAGTTTCGTCTTATAATTGAGAAGAAGACTCACATTCTCATGATGTCATATCAAACAAATGACATCTGCAATCTTGCTATCTTCGACGAATATCTACGAATTCTTCGTCACTGTTGTGACAATTCTTTTGAAGCTGAAGACGCTTGCACGTATCTTCGCGAAACTCTTAAGCAAGACTCTATGAGCTTTGCCGAATATTATTTACTCTTTTGCCAGAAAAAAGATCGTTTCACGTTAGAAGACGTGTCGCTGATCGACTGCATGAAGCGCAACATCAGCTACATCACTCAACTGATCGTCTTCTTCTGATGAATTATTGAGAACAAGAAGCTCTTCATCTTTTTGAAATACATTCAAGCTTTCTTGAAAATCGACGAAGAGCTTCAGCAGCTTAAACATCGACAATCTCGTATCACGATCTCTAGCTTCATCTCTTTGAAGCTCAAGTTCTTCACGATTTTGATCATCAATTCTTTGAGCTCTAAGTCAATTCTCGTCGTGTTTGTTGCTCTCGCTGTCTCTTCAGAAGATGATGAATTCATGAATCTTAGCTTTGCTATGACAGCAGTTCAGAGCAAGACTTTAGCTATCTCTGAGGTAAAAGATATCTGCAACAAATGAAAGCTATACTACTACTGCAAGTTGCAACATTCGAGTAAAACAGTCAAAGAATGCTCAAACAAGAAATTCTTCACTCTTCGTGTTACTGATATGAACGATGATGTCAGTATCAACGATGATGTTTCGCTGTTCGCGAGAAAAGTCTAGTTCTTAAGCAAAGTCGCGCTCAAAGATCATTATACATATTCTATTGTCTTCTAGCATTCTTGTTCTCTTCTTTTCTTCAGTCTTATAAAAAGTTTTTCATCAAATCAGTCTTAGAATTGTTTAAAATCGACTCTTTCTTTAAAGACAATCATATGATCGTTTCTTGTATATTACGTCACGCTCAATCTAGAATATCTGTTCTCGCTTTAATCGACTCTGAAGTCTTCGTCTATGCTTTTATTGACAAATTCTTCGCGCAACATCACAATCTTTCTCTGCATTCTCTCATCTACTCTCGTCGTCTTCAAGACTTCGACGATCAAATCGCTTTGATCGAAAACATCACTCATGTAGTTGAAATCATCATGACACTAGAAGATCATATTGAAAGACTGTTCTTATACATTATTGATCTGAATCAATATCTCATTATTATGAGTCTTTCTTGACTATGTCGTCATGAAATCGACGCTAGCTTCGAGTTTAATACTCTCACTATGTTCTCGTTCTTCTGTCTAGCTCACTGCTGTCAAATCTCTGTCAAAAT
>JAABUS010006852.1_pt1 | contig 13504 bp, 13 predicted proteins | sample 5560161 | NCBI WGS metagenome assembly JAABUS01 (sample SAMN10711885, study PRJNA513376) | rock metagenome | isolation source: Antarctica rocks | place: Antarctica: Victoria Land, Trio Nunatak nord | collected 2016-01-04 | reverse complement strand
CGCAGCCCGGGCCGGGCTCGGTTCGCGCCCGTCAGGCCGTGGTCGACGTAGATCCGGTTCGGCTCCACACCGAGAGCGCTCAGCGCGTCACGTTGGGCGGTGAGGTCTTGCTGATCGGTCGAACACCGGGCGTACCCGACGAGCATTCTGGCCATCCGGTGACTGTAGCGGTTAGGCTATCTTCACCGGGCATTATCGCGGGCGGGTCTTCTGGGAATTGGCGAGACCGGAACCCGCTCGCGGTATGCCGGTTTGGCCTCGGCGTCTGCAGTGTCCCGCTCACCGTTCGGCATACGGGACGGCCTGCCGGAGTCGCCGAGGATGCGGGTTGCCGTTCTGGAGGATCCCTGTTCGTCCCGTGCCTGCCGGCTGCCTGGGTGTTGATGGTGGCGGGCTGGGATCGGCTCGCGGTGAACTTCGTCGTGGTACCGGCAGGCGCAGCGGTAAATGGGGGTGGCGGGGCCGGGCAGACTGGCCGGGTGATGCTTTCGCTGTCCACGACAATGCCGCAGGCCACCGATCTTGGTTTCCTTGTTCACAAGCATCCGGACAGGGCCCAGTCGTTCGACGTGTCGATCGGGCGGGCGCATGTGGTGTGGCCCGAGGCGGGCGTCGCCCGGAGCACGGTGGCGTTGCTGGTAGAGGTCGATCCGATCGCCTTGGTGCGTGGCCGCAGTGACCGGAGCGGCGGCGGGTTTTCGCTGTCGCAGTATGTCAACGACCGGCCTTATGCGGCGTCGTCGATGTTGGCGGTCGCTCTGCGGCGGGTGTTCGGCACGGCGATGACCGGTCGCTGCGATATTCGGCCCGAGTTGGCCGCATCCGCGATCCCCTTGGAAATTGATGTTCCTGTGTTACCGAGCCGGGCGGAGCCGACCTGGTGCGGCGGCTGTTCGCTCCGCTGGGCTGGGCGGTCACCGCGACCGAGATCGTGTTGGACTCGACGGTCCCGGAGTGGGGGAACTCGCCGTATGTGACTCTTCACCTGACAGGGACTGCCCGGTTGGCTGACGCCCTGACTCAGCTGTATGTGTTGCTGCCGGTGCTCGATGACAGCAAGCACTATTGGCTGGGCACCGAGGAGGTCGACAAACTGATGCGCGCGGCGGCCGGGTGGTTGCCTGGTCACCCGGAACGTGAACTGATCACTCGCCGCTATCTGGGTCATCACCGCGAGCTGGTGCGCGACGGGGTGAGCCGGCTCGCCGAGCTCGACGACCTGGACCCCGACGGGCTTCCCGACGCCGGCACGGATGACCTGGAGGCGGCGCCGCCGACACCGCTGATGGTGCTGCGCAGGGAAGCGGTCGTCGCGGCCCTCAAGGCGCAGGGCGCGTCGAGGGTGGTGGACTTGGGCTGCGGGGAGGGTGCGTTGTTGCAGGTGCTGCTACCCGACCCGTCGTTTCGTGCGGTGCTCGGGGTGGACGTGTCCCATCGCGCGTTGGACGCGGCGGAGCGGCGACTGCACCTGGACCGGATGCCCGATACGCAGCGGGCCCGGCTGCAGCTGCTGCAGTCGTCGGTGACCTACCGCGACGACCGGTTGGTCGGCTTCGATGCGGTGGTTTTGATGGAGGTCATCGAGCACGTGGATCCCGACCGGTTGCCCGCATTGGAACGTGCGGTGTTCGCGCACGCCCGTCCGACGTCGGTGGTGGTGACCACCCCGAACGCCGAGTACAACGTCCGGTATGAGTCTCTCGCCGCGGGCACCATGCGGCATCGCGATCATCGGTTCGAGTGGACCCGCGCGCAGTTCCGGGCGTGGGCATCCTCGACCGCGGCGACTCACGGCTACGGCGTGCGGTTCCTGCCCGTCGGAGACGAGGACCCGCAGTGCGGACCGCCGACCCAGTTGGCCGTGTTCCGACGGGCCGACGCAGCGGCGGTGGCCTCGTGAGCCCACTCAACGTCCCGGAGCTGTCGTTGGTATGCCTGGTCGGGGCGAGCGGGTCGGGTAAGAGCACCTTCGCGGCGCGGCACTTCGGCCCCTACGAAACGCTGTCCAGCGACCAGTGCCGCGGCCTGGTCGCCGGCGACCCGAACGACCAGTCCGCCACGTCCGCCGCGTTCGACGTGCTGCACTACATCGCCGGCAGACGCCTCGATACCGGCCTGTTGACCGTCGTCGACGCCACCAACGTGCAAGCCGAGGGCCGCCGAGCCTTGGTCGAACTGGCCCGCGCCCACGATGTCCTGCCGGTCGCGATCGTCCTCGACCTCCCCGAGAGGGTGTGCCTGGACCGCAACGCCGGACGCGCCGACCGCACCTTCGGCGACGCGGTGGTGCGCCGTCAACGAGACCAGCTGCGCCGATCACTGCGCCACCTGGCCAAAGAGGGCTTCCGCAGGGTTCACGTGCTGCGCTCCGAACAGGACGTCGCCGACGCCGTCATCGTCCGGGAGAAACTGCTCAACGACTTCCGCGACGTGCACGGCCCGTTCGACATCATCGGCGACGTCCACGGCTGCCGGGCCGAGCTCGAAACGCTGCTCACCGACCTCGGCTACGCCCTGACCCGCGATGACACCGGCCGGCCGATCGACGCCGTCCCGCCGGCGGGCCGGACCGCGGTGTTCGTCGGCGACCTGGTGGACCGCGGCCCGGATACCCCCGGAGTGCTGCGGCTGGTGATGGGGATGGCCGCGGCCGGACACGCCCGATGCGTCGCGGGCAATCACGAGAGCAAACTGGTGCGCGCCCTGCAGGGCCGCAAGGTGCAGGTCAGTCACGGCCTGGAGACCACCCTGGCGCAGCTCGCCGCGGAGCCCGACGAGTTCCGCGCGCAGGTCCAGGAGTTCTGCTACGGATTGGTGTCCCACCTGGTCCTGGACGACGGCAACCTGATCGTCGCGCATGCCGGCCTCAAGCAGGCCTACCACGGCCGGGCCTCCGCCCGGGTGCGCAGCTTCGCCCTGTACGGCGACACCACCGGCGAAACCGACGAGTTCGGCCTGCCGGTGCGCTACCCCTGGGCGCAGGACTACCGCGGGTCCGCGATGGTGGTCTACGGCCATACCCCCGTGCCGCAGCCGGAATGGATCAACAACTCCCTCTGTCTGGACACCGGTGCGGTGTTCGGCGGCAGGCTCACCGCGCTGCGCTACCCGGAGAAGCAGCTCGTGTCCGTGGCCGCCGAGAAGGTTTGGTACGAACCCGCCCGGCCGTTCCCGACGACCGGCACCGACCCCGCCGAACCGGAACGGGCGATCGACGACCTCGCGATCACCGACGTCCTGGGCAAACGAGGCGTCGACACCCGCCTGGCCGGCCGGATCACGATCCGGGAGGACAATGCTGCCGGTGCGCTGGAAGTCATGAGCCGGTACGCGCTCGCGCCGAACTGGCTGCTCTACCTGCCCCCGACGATGGCGCCAACCGCCACCGAACCGGCCGGCGACCTGCTCGAACGGCCCGCCACCGCGTTCACCTTCTACCGTCGCGATGGCGTCGGACAGGTCATCTGCCAGGAAAAACACATGGGATCCAGGGCGGTCGCGCTGGTCTGCCGGGACGCCGATGTCGCCCGGACCCGGTTCGGCGCCACACAAGGTGCGACCGGCGTCATCCACACCCGCACCGGCCGGTCATTCTTCCCGGCCGGGTTGACCGAGCAATTCCTGCACCGACTGCGCTCAGCCATCATAGCGGCGGACCTGTGGAACGAACTGGACACTGATTGGCTGCTGCTGGACTCCGAACTGCTGCCATGGTCGGTCAAGGCCGAGGAACTACTGCGCGGCCAGTACGCCGCGGTCGGAGCCGCCGCCCGCGCCGCCCTGCCCGCCCAGGTGGCAGTGCTGCGTGCCGTGGCCGATCGGGGGATCGATGTCGCCGACCTGCTCGCCCGCACCCGCAGCCGGGCGGCGAACGCTGATGCGTTCACCGACGCCTACCGCCGTTACGTGTGGCCTACCGACGGCATCCACGGCCTGCAGATCGCCCCATTCCAGGTGCTGGCCACCGAAGGCCGCACCTGGACCGACCACGACCACCCATGGCACCTTCAGATCGCCGACCGACTCGTGACCGCCGACCCGGAACTGGTCCGGCCGACCCGGCGGCTCGTCGTCGACACCGCCGACCCGGACTCCACCGCGGCGGGTGAGAAATGGTGGGACGAGCACACCGCCACCGGAGGCGAAGGGATGGTCGTCAAACCACTGGCCAACCTCGTCAGCACAGGGCGTGGCTACGCCCAACCCGGGATCAAGGTCCGCGGACGCGAATACCTCCGCATCATCTACGGGCCCGACTACACCGAACCGGCCAACCTCGCCCGGCTCCGCGACCGGAACCTCGGCCACAAACGATCACTCGCCGCCCGCGAATACGCCCTCGGCGTCGAATCGCTCGAACGCGCCACCCGTCGTGAACCCCTCTGGCGAGTTCACGAACCCGTCTTCGCCGTCCTTGCCCTCGAATCCGAACCCGTCGACCCTCGCCTCTGAACCCGCCCCATTCGTCGCTCCTCGCGTCCACCCGAACCGCAGGATTCGCAGAGATCACAGCGTGCGGTGCCCAGGGCGGCATGGGTCCCGTTCACCGATCGTCAACTGACACAGCGCGCTGGGCACGACGCCGGGCAGCTCGGGACGAGGCCGGCCGATGATGTGAAGTCAGGGCCGGACGTAGGTCAGAGCTTCTAGCGCGAGGCCGGGCCAGTCCTGTTGTGTGGTGTCGCTGACCACGACCCACTCCTTGAGAGGGCGGCCCTGGCCGCGGTCGAATGGCTTGCCCAGCTGTGCGGTGACGAGCTCGGCGCAGCGGCGGGCAGGAAGCTTCATGACGAGGCCATCGCGGGTGAGCATCGCGAAGATTCGGCCCCCCACCCGCAGTCCTGGGGAGGACCCGAAGCCGGTGCCCTCGTCGACGCCGGGCTCGGTGAGCAGCCGGTCGGCGATCGCCTCGAACGAGGACTCGCGGGTCACGCGACGCCGCGCAGGGCGGCAGTGTCGTGCACGTGGCGGATGCTTCGGATGAGACCCTCGCTGACGGTGAAGTGTTCGGCGACCCGGAAGCGGCCGAATGGCTGGGTGTGCATGTCGTACAGCAGGAGGGCCTGGTCGTCGGTGCCGAACTCGGCGAGCAGGTCGACGTGCTCGGCGAGTGCGCCGAAGGTGGCGACTGCCGCGGCGAAGTCGTCCCGGCCTGTGTAGGTGTTGATGGGGACGTCGGTGGCCAGGTCTGCGGCGAGGAAGCGGCGGGCGGCGTCGAAGTCGTGGGCCGTCCACGCGGCGTGGTACGCGCGGGCCACGTCCAGCGCAGTCTGGTTAGCGCGGAAGGGTGCGCCCTGGCCGGTCTCGACCAGGCGAGTAAGGCTGGTCAGGAAGCGGTCCCACCCGGCCGCTACTTCCTCGGCGGGCAGGCCGAGGTGGCCGAAGGTGAGGATGCATCTTTTTGGCCCGGCGTCGTGGAGCTCAAACTGGACGGTAGTTTCTGACCAGCCAGGAGCACTGCTGTGCTCAAGACAGGTCCACCGCACACGCGATGGGCTGGTCACCTCGTCCACGCGCATGACGATCGCCTCGTCCATGTCCTCGAAGCCGAAGGCCAGCTGGCCACCTGCCTGCGTCGTCCCGACAACGATCGGCGTCCACCAGCCGCGAAGGCCACCGATCGTGGCTACCGCTGTAAAGACTCGCTCCGGCGTCGCCTGACACGTCACCGTGCGCACGTAACCGTCGCCAGCGACACCCTGGGGGGTTGACTCGCTCACCGTGCACCTCATCTTCTTCCCAATCACTGTTACAAGCTCAGGGTTACACAACCTACGGCTTGTGGCAACCGTTCGAAGGCGGATACGCTCGCCTGGTGTCCGCCGAAGCAGCTCTAGCGGCCTTGGCCGAACCGCGCCGGCGGGCGATGTTGCTGCTGGTGCGGGATCAGCCGCGTTCGGTGGGCGAGATCGCGGCGCACTTTCAGATCACCCAGCAGGCGGTGTCCCAGCACCTGAAGGTCCTGCGTGACGCGGGCCTCGTCGACGTCCGCGCGGAACGCCAGCGGCGTCTTTACCTGGTGCGTCCCGAAGGTCTCCGGTCGGTCGAGGCATTCCTCGCCGAGCTGTGGCCGGCCAGCCTCCAACGCCTCAAGTCGGCGGTCGAGTCCGGCGATGCCGGCTGAGCCGATCACCGCCACGGTCCACATCGAGGCGCCCCCCGAGCGTGTCTTCGAGTACTTCACGCGGCCCGAGGCGCTGCTGCGCTGGATGGGCGAGCACGCCGTTCTCGTTCCCACCCCGGGTGGGGAGTTCACGGTGGATATCCGCGGTGTACCGGTTCGCGGTCGCTACCTCGAAGTCGAGCCACCTTGGCGATTGCTGATCAGCTGGGGCCACGCCGGCTCCGACCGGCTGCCACCCGGTACCAGCCTCGTTGAGGTCCGCCTGCATCCGGCAGCTGGCGGCACGACCGTGACGATCTCGCACCGTGGACTACCCGAACCGGAAGCCACTGGACACCGCCAGGGATGGCGACAGTTCCTCGACCAGCTCGCCAGCGCGGCCGGTGAATGAGGCGGAGCCAAGCGCACGTCCCACCGAGCGATCGGTCAGCGAGTCGCGGCGACTCGGCGTCCGCGTTGGCGGTACGTACGGGTTTTGGCAATGCTGCCGCAGGCTCGTCCTTGAGGGCCACCGGCGGTCATGCCGCACCAGGTCCGGCTGGCGTTGCGGGTGTGGTCATAGAACGCCCACCGGCAGTCCGGGCAGGCCTTCAGTCGGGTCCAGGTGCCATCGCTGAGAGCGTCGGCGACGATGCCGAGGGCGGCGTCGCAAGTGCTGGCAGGGTCGGCAGGCCGGTGCTGGAGGACGAGTGGGGGCCCGGGATCGAGGCGAAGACGTAGCGCTGCGGTAGCCAGCAGGTCGCCCAGGTCCGCTGAGTCGTTCAACGCTCGTCGGAGCTGGTTACGCACCGCGGCAAGCGGAGGTAGCTGCCCAGGAGTGGGCGCGGGCAGCGAGGGCAGTTGGGCGGCCCACACCTGCGCGTCAGTGGCGAGGTCGGGCAGCAGATCCGTTGCGACGCGCGTGTCGTTCGGAACCCGCCACGTGTTCAGCAGCGTTCGAACGCTTTCCAGCCGCCCAGGCGCGACACTACGAGCTTGGCCTGCGCCATTGGTCACCACCCTTAGAGCATAGCCGGTGACAGTCATCGCTATGATCGGTTACCGTCTAGCCATGGTTGTTGGTGACGTTAGTGTGCCGTCGGGCAGCGCTCGACCGGGGCGGTTGCCGGCGGGCGTTCGGATCGTGCTGATGGTTACCGCGCTGATGAACGCTGGAACGTTCATGGCGCTGCCACTGCTGGCAGTCCTGCTGGTGCGGGTGCTGCACTGACCCCGGGTCGGTGGGCACTGTGTTGAGCGGTTACCTTCTGGCCTCGCGTGGGTTGCCGGTGTTGACCGGGCGGTTGGCGGACCGGATCCCGATGCGCGCGGCGATGGTCACCGGGTGCCTCGTGCGCGCCGGGGGACTGGCTGCACTGGCCGGGGTGGGCAGCGCCCGCACCGCGCTGGCCGCGGCGGTGCTTGTCGGCGCGGGCGGCGCGCTGTACGAGCCGGCGATGAGCGCGATGCTGGCCGCGCAGCCCACGCAATTCCGGGCACGAGCGTTCACGCTGCGCAACAGCGCCTTGAACGGTGGTGCGATTGCCGGGCCGGCCGTCGGTGGCGTGCTGCTCGCGGCGGGTCTGCGGGCGCCGTTCCTGGCCGGTGCCAGCGTCTTCCTCATCCTGGCCGTGGTGCTGTTGCGCGTCTCCATCGCGTCGGATAATGGCGCTTGTCCGCCGCCCCTCGTGATCCGGTCGCCGTGGCGAGACGGCAAGTTTCTCGTATTTCTGGCTGCTATGACTGGGTGGTGGGTGATGTTCGCGCAGCTTTCGGTCGGGTTCCCGCTGCGCGCCGCCGCAGTCGGCGACCCTCGTACCGTCACCCTCACCGTCATCGTCAACGCCGCCTTCGGTCTCGGCGCCATGCCCCTGGTCGGCTACACGCTTCGCCGATGCAAGCCCGGGTCAGGCCTGCGGATCGGCTTAGCGCTCGCCGCCGTGGGCTTCGCCCTCACCGGCATCGTCGCCGACGTCGTAGCATTACTCGTCGGTGTCGCTGTTTACTCCGTGGGGGAGACTTTCGTCTTGGTCGCCAAGGACGTCGTCGTGGCCGAGCGCGCCACGCCCAGTCGAGTCGCCGGCTACTTCGGGCTCGCGTCCTTACCCTGGCTGCTCGGCGGGACCGCCGGCAATTACTTCGGTGCCGCCCTGCTTGGCACCAACACCGTGCACGCCGGCTGGATCACGCTCGCGGCCTTCGGTGCAACTCTCGCGCTGGTCATCACCCGCCTGATCCCGGCCGCCGGCCCAGGTAGCACCGCGTCATAGGACGATCGACTTGCGGGTGCACGGGTGTCCTGTAACCGGCTGTTTGTTCGACTATTTGTTGACGGTGGCGACGGGCCGCCGGAGGAGGTGCGTGATGAAGTACCTGTTCTTACTGCAGACCGCTGACGACGGGCCGCCGGAGCCCGGCTCACCGGAGGGGCAGCAGATGTATGACGACTATCAGGCGGCGCTGCGGGAGATGGCCCGGGCCGGGGTGCTGCTGGAGTGCGCGCCGCTGCAGGGCGCGTCGCTGGCCACCACGGTGCGGGTCCGCGACGGACAGGCCATGCTCACCGACGGTCCGGCGGCCGAGCTCAAGGAGCAGGTCGGCGGCTACACCCTCGTCGACTGCGCCGACCTGGACCAGGCGGTGCACTTCGCGGCGATGCTCCCCGCGGCGAAGGCGGGCTCGGTGGAGGTACGGGCCGTCGTCGACACCGGTGGCGGCGCGCAGACAGTTGCGGCGGTGCGGACGACCGGAGTCCCGTCCTGATCGAGCGCGCCGGCCCCGACCGGCTGGTGCTCGAGCGAGAGCTGCGGGCCCACTGGTGGGCCGCGGTCGCCATCATCACCCGCACCACGGGTGACCTGGCGGCCGCGGAGGACGCCGTTCAGGAAGCCTGCCTGGCGGCACTGGCCGCCTGGCCCGCCGGGCTCCCGTCCGATCCGCGGCGGTGGCTGATCGGGACGGCCCGGCACAAGGCCCTGGACGTGCTGCGGCGGGAGGCCCGGCGTAGCACGAAGGAGGACATGGCGATGCGTGAGTTGTCGCTGCCCAGCACGGTGTCGGCCTCCGACGTCCCGCAGGTGTCGCCCGCGGACCAGCTGGCGCTGATCTTCCTGTGTTGCCATCCGGCGCTGGATCCGCAGGTGCGGGTCGCACTGACACTGCGCGCCGTCTGCGGGCTGACCGCGCGCGAGATCGCCGCGGCGTTCCTGCTGCCTGAGCCGACGCTCACCAAGCGACTGGTCCGCGCGCGCCGGAAGATCCGCGAGACCGGCATCCCACTGACGTTGCCTGGCGCCCAGGCGCTACCCGAACGGCTCGGCGCCGTGCTGCGCGTGGCGTATCTGGTGTTCACCGAGGGCCACCGCACTAGCACCGGACCCGCGCCTCTGCGCGAGGAACTGTGCGACACGGCGATCGCGCTGACCCGAGCGCTGTCGGCGCTGCTTCCCCACGAACCGGAAGTCACCGGGCTGCTGGCGCTGCTGCTCCTGACCGACGCCCGCCGCGCCGCCCGCACCGATGGCACCGGCCAGCTCGTGCTGCTGGCTGAGCAAGACCGCAGCCGCTACGACCCCGTCCTGGTAGCCGAGGGCGAGGCACTGCTCGAACGGGCACTGCGCACCAACCTGCCCGGGCCCTACCAGGTGGAGGCCGCCATCGCCGCCTGCCACTCCACCGCGCGCCACGCGCACGACACCGACTGGCGGGAAATCGCCGCACTCTACGGCGAGCTGCTGCGCTACGAACCGACACCCGTGCACGAGGCCAACCGCGCCGTCGCCGTCGCGATGGCAGAAGGACCCGCCGCCGGCCTGGTCATCCTCGACACGGTCGCCCACCACCCCCAACTCGCCCGCTGGCCAGCGCTGCACGTCGCCCGCGCCGACCTACTCCAACGGCTCGGGCGCACCGCCGACGCAACCGACGCCTACCGGGCCGCGCTCCAACTCGACCCAGGACCCGCCGAGCGGAACTTCATCCAACGCCAACTGCACAAGCTCACGCGCGCATAACCCCATGACGTCGACCCCGCACCGAAACCGTCCCAATTGCCATCCCTCAGCGCGATAGCACGCTCGCTGACGGGCCGTTTTCTGTCAAGATGGTGTCATGGCGCGGAAGAAGACCACCGTCTACATCGACGACGAGCTGCTGCGCGCGGCGAAGGTGGCTGCGGCACGCTCGGGCAAGCGTGAGTACGAGGTCTTCGAGGACGCGTTGCGTCAGCACCTTGGCGGATGAGCAGGGCGGTGGTGATTGCGGCGGCCGCGAGGAGGGCGAGCCCGGATACCCACAGGGCGTGGTGTAGTCCGGTGATGAACAGTGCGGCGTGGGCGGTGTCGAGTTGTCGGCCGCCGCCGCTGGTTGGCAGCTGGGCGTAGACCAGCGCGCCGAGTACGGCGACGCCGAAGACCTGCCCGACCTGGCGGAGTGCGTTGAGCACGGCCGAGGCCATCCCGGCGCGGTCGGCGTCGACGGCCGACATCGCCAGGGTGCTCATCGGAGTGCCGCACAGCCCGATGCCGGCGCCGAGCAAGGCGAAGTTCCACCAGATCGCGCCGATGCCGGTGTCCGGGGACAGCCGCAGCAGCAACAGGGTCGCGGCACCGCTGATGATCAGTCCGGCGATCAGGGGGGCGCGTTCACCGATGCGCCCGACCAGGCGGCCCGACGCGGTGGCAGCGATCGCGTAGGCGACCCCGATGGTGGCCACGTCCAGGCCGGCGGCGACCGGTGAGTGGCCCTGGACCTGTTGGAAGTAGGCGCTGAAGTACACGATCGCGCCGACGAAGGCGAAGAACACCACCAGAGCGGACACGGTGGCCGCGGCGAAGCCCGGGCGGGTGAACAGCGACACGTCGATCAGCGGCCCGGCCACCCGCCGTTCCCAGGTCACGAACCCGATCAGGGCGGCGGCGCCGAGGGCGAACGCGGTCAGCACCAGCGGCGAGGACCAGCCGCTGGTTTGGCCTTCGATGACGGCCAGGGCGAGTACGGCCACCGCCACGGTGGACAGCAGTGCGCCGAGCCCGTCGAAACGGGTCTGGGCCGGGGTGTGATCTAGCCTGGTCAGCATCCGGGCCGCGGCCAGGACCACCGCGACCGCCAAGGGAGCGTTGAGCAGGAACACCCACCGCCAGCCCAGCCCGTCCACGATCACCCCGCCGAGCGGGGGGCCGATCGCCAACGCCAGACCCGAGGCCGTCGACCAGAGTCCGATCGCTGCGGCCCGCTGCCGCGCGTCGGTGAACACCACCCGGATGATCGTCAGGCTGCCGGGTACCAGCAGCGCCGCGCCCAGGCCGGCCAGCCCCCGGCCGGCGAGCAGCAGCGGGATCGACGGGGCCAGCCCGCACACCAGCGACCCGAGCCCGAAGATCGCGACGCCGGTCAGGAACAGGCCCTTGCGGCCACGGCGGTCACCGAGCACCCCACCGGCGATCAGCAGGCTCGCGTACACCACCACGTAGGCGTCCACGGTCCACTCCAGGCCGGTGGCGCCGGTGTGCAACTCGCGCCCGATCGTGGGCAGCGCGACGCTGACCACCGTGGTGGACACCACGGCCAGGAACAGTCCCGCCGCGACCACCAGCAGGCTCCACCACGGATTCCGCGCCCCAGCGGGAGTGTCGGCGGCAGGACTCTCGGCGACCGGAGAACCGGTTGATGCTTGTTCGGCGAGCATGTCTTCACCGTGCGCCCGCGACAGCTATAAGTCCAACAACCCGTTCGTCTCACAGCTAGACTCATCAGTTATGGAACTGCGGCAACTGGCCTACTTCGTGGCGGTGGCCGACGAGGGGAACTTCACCCGCGCCGCTGCCACGGTGCACGTCGCCCAGCCCGGCGTCAGCGCCCAAATCCGCCACCTGGAGCGCGAGCTCGGCCAGGACCTGCTCGACCGCTCCGGCCGCACCGTCAGCGTGACCGAGGCGGGCGCCGCCGTGCTGACCTACGCCCGCGCCGCCCTGGCCGCGGTCGCCGGAGCACGGCAAGCCGTCGACGAACTCACCGGGCTGCTACGCGGGCACGTCACCATCGGCACCCTCACCTCGATCTCCTCTGACCAGGTGGACCTTCCCGGGCTGCTCGCCGGCTTCCACGACGACCACCCAGCCGTGGACGTCACCCTGTCGGTGGCCAACTCCGACGATCTCGTCGACGCACTACGTACCGGCCGCCTCGACCTCGCCCTTATCGGCCTGGGCGCCACCACACCAGCCGGTATCGGCACTCATGTCCTGGCCCACGAACCGCTCGTCGCCGTGGTCAGTCTCCGCGACCCGCTCGCCGCGAGCACCACCATCACCGTCGCCGCCCTCGCCGACCGGACCCTGATCAGCCTGCCCCGCGGCACCGGACTGCGCTCCGCTCTCGAACAGGCCTGCACTGCCGCCGGCTTCGTACCCCACGTCGCCTTCGAGGCCGGCGACCCGCGCCTACTCGCCGAACTCGCCGCCCGGGACCTCGGCGTCGCCGTCGTGCCCCAATCCGTCGCCGACACCCGCCACGAGCAGCTACACACCCTCTCCATCACCGAACCCGAACTGTCAGGGCGGATCGCCCTCGCTTGGCGTACCACCGGACCGATCAGCCCCCCAGCGCGGGCGCTCCTCACCCGAGCCGGCGCTCTCCCACCCAGATCAACCGCCGAACAGTGAGCCGAGCAACAATGAGGAACAGGCACCCATCCTCTGGTGCGCCGCAAGCCCATCCCCAAATGACGATCGCGCGATCTTCGTCTCCAACAGCCGAACCGTCACCGTAGGACGTTCGGCTTGCGAGACGGTTTCGTCAGCCGTCAGACGACGGTCCGTCGTGCAACGCCTCCGCTCGCCTGACCGCGTATGCGGCCCGTCGCTACCAGACGTGTCGACCTCGCCATCGAGCAGCCGGTCGCGAAAGGGGCCTTGACGCAACCAATCGGTTGCCGTAATATAGCAACCAACCCGTTGCAGCACTCTCACCAACGAATAGGAGCATTGCCGATGACCACGACCACCGATTACCGCACGACCGTCCGGGTGAACGCCTCGGCCGACGCTGTGTTCGACGCCGTCACCACCCGCCGAGGCGCTCGCCGCGTGGTGGAGCCCGGTGACCGGCTCAGGCCTGGCCGGTGGTGAGCTGCGCTTCCCGATGGTGGCGGACCAGCCGCCGCTTCTGATCCACGTTGACGAGGCATCCCGTCCGACGACCGTCCGCTGGACGGTGGCCGAGTGCACCTTCATGCAGGACTGGGTCGGCACGCAGCCCACCTTCACGATCACGCCCCTAATCCGAAAATGAACTTGCGTTGACGTGGTCGGGTGACTCCTGCGGTTTGGAGGGGTTGGGTGGCGGTGTGGGTTATGCGGCGGCTTCGAGGGTGACTTTGTAGCCGAGGGCTTGCAGTCCGGC
>JAABUS010006851.1_pt1 | contig 13505 bp, 14 predicted proteins | sample 5560161 | NCBI WGS metagenome assembly JAABUS01 (sample SAMN10711885, study PRJNA513376) | rock metagenome | isolation source: Antarctica rocks | place: Antarctica: Victoria Land, Trio Nunatak nord | collected 2016-01-04 | reverse complement strand
GACAGTCGCCGACCAGGGTCACGCGGACCGCAAGCATCCGCGCCTCCGCCTCCAAGACCGCCCGGTCGAGCGCGAGACGCACCCGGTTCAGCACGGCCTCCAGCCCAGCCGCGCCGGTCACGTCCACATCCAGCCGCAGCCAGCGCAGCACGTCCAGCGCCCGGTGTTCTACCGCCAGGTTATCGCCATCGACGGTCACGAGCGTGGCGCCCCTGGAGCCTTCCTCCTTGATATGGCGGCCCTGTATGTTGCCGGGGAACACGATCCAGGGATCCCGCGACAGCACGCCGCGCGTGTGCACGTGGCCCAGCGCCCAGTAGTCGTAGCCGTGCCGCTTAAGGTCCGCGACGCTGCAGGGCGCATAGTTGGCGTGCTCGCCCGAGCCGCATGCGGTATGCAGCAGTCCGATGTTGAACAGGCCGTCTATCCGTTCGGGATAGCCCAGCGCCAGATTGTCTGTGACGGCCTGGGTGGCGAAGCTCTGGCCATGCACCACCACCGGCGCCTTGCTGAGCCGTCGGGTTTCAGCCTTGCGTGAGTCCAGCATCCCGGGGATGCGCAGCTTCTTTGTCAGCACCTGCTCCGCGTCGTGGTTGCCGCTGATCGCCACGATCTCGATGTTCTCGCGGGTGAGCTGCGCGAGTTGCTGGGCCAGGAACTGCCCGGTGCGCCAGTCCTTCCAATCGCCGTCATACAGGTCCCCGGCGAGCAGCACGAACGCAACGCGGCGCTCGATCGCGAGCGTCACGAGGTTGGCGAGCGCCTGCCGGGTGGCGTCCCGTATGCGCTCGGTCGGCGCGGCGTCGTCCAGACCGCGGAGCGGGCTGTCGAGGTGCAGGTCGGCGGCGTGCAGGAACGTGAAGCTCGGCATGGCGCAATCATACCTGCCTCGCCGATTCGCCCCTGCGCGGATTTGTTGGTTTCGGTTGGCTCAGTGCCCGCGAAGGATCTGGCTCAGGAACAGCTTGAGCCGGTCGGTCTGCGGGTTCTCGAACACCTCGCCCGGCGGCCCGGCCTCGACGATCTCGCCGCGGTCCATGAACACCACGCGGTCGGCGACCTGGCGGGCGAAGCCCATCTCGTGCGTCACGCAGACCATCGTCATGCCGTCATGCGCGAGGCCGATCATGGTGTCGAGCACCTCCTTGATCATCTCGGGATCGAGCGCGCTGGTCGGCTCGTCGAACAGCATGATCTTCGGCTTCATGCACAACGCACGGGCGATGGCGACGCGCTGCTGCTGGCCGCCGGAGAGCTGGCCCGGATACTTCTTGGCCTGCTCGGGGATCTTCACCCGGGTCAGGTAGCTCATCGCGAGTTCTTCGGCCTCGGCCTTGGGCATCTTGCGCACCCAGATCGGCGCCAGCGTGCAGTTCTCCAGGATCGTCAGGTGCGGGAACAGGTTGAAGCTCTGGAACACCATGCCGACCTCGCGGCGGATGGTGTCGAGCGCCCGCAGGTCGTCGGTCAGCTCGGTGCCGTCCACGACGATGCGGCCCTCCTGATGGCTCTCCAGGCGGTTGATGCAGCGGATCATGGTCGATTTTCCGGAGCCGGAAGGGCCGCAGACCACCACGCGCTCCTTCTGGCCCACGCTCAGGGTGATGTCGCGCAGCACGTGCATGGTGCCGTACCATTTGTTCACCTTGTCCAGCAGGATTGCCGGCTGGTTGGTGGTGTCGGCGCGCGGGCGTTCTAACGATGCGGCTTGGCTCATGGTCGTTCCCTCGTTTTTGGGTGCGTTGGGCCTCGTGCTAGCGCCGGGCGGTCCGGCTGAATTCCTGCTCGAGGCCATGGCTGTAGCGGGACATGACGAAGCAGAAGGCGAAGTAGATGGCGGCGAGCACCAGATAGAGCTCGGTGCTGTAGCTCTGCCAGACCGGGTCGGTGATCGCCACCTTGCCGGCGGTCAGCAGGTCGAAGATGCCGATGATCAGCACCAGCGAGGTGTCCTTGAAGAAGCCGATGAAGGTGTTCACCAAGGGCGGGATCACCAGGCGCAGCGCCTGGGGCAGGACGATGAGGCCGGTCTTTTTCCAGTACGACAGGCCCAGCGCGTCGGCCGCCTCGTACTGGCCGCGCGGCAGCGACTGCAGGCCGCCGCGCACCACCTCGGCCAGGTAGGCGCCGGCGAACAGGATGACCGCGACCTGGGCGCGCAGCAGCTTGTCCGGGTTGAAGCCGGCCGGCATGAACAGCGGGAACATGACGCTCGCCATGAACAGCAGGGTGATCAGCGGCACGCCGCGGATCAGCTCGACATACAGCACGCACAGCGCCTTGACCGCCGGAAGCTGGGTGGAGCGGCGGCCCAGCGCCACCAGCACGGCGAGCGGGAAGGCCAGCGCCAGGCCGAAGGTCGAGAGGATCAGTGTGATCGGCAGGCCGCCCCAACTGTCCTGCGGCACATATTCCAGGCCGAATACGCCGCCCCACATCAGCACGCCGATGACGGTGAGCGTCGCGACCCAGATCAGCAGCAGCTCCTTGCGCCAAAACCGGCGCATGGCCGAGACGGCGTACAGCCCGATGAAGAGCGCGACCACGACGGCCGGGCGCCACTGCTCGCCGTAGGTGTAGCGGCCGAACAGGATGAAGCGGTACTTGTCGCCGATCATCGCCCAGCAGGCGCCGACGCCCTTGGCTTCCCGGCACGCCGACGCGTCCGGCCCGGTCGCCGTTTCCGGCACCGTCCAGACCGCGTGCAGGATGGCCCAGTCGAAGAAGCCGATGGCCCAGCGCGCGATCAGGTAGATCAGCGCCAGGGTGACGGCGGTCGAGATCCAGCCGCTGAACAGATTGGCGCGCGCCCACGCCACCGGGGCAAAGGCGGCGGCGATTGGCCGGGCGCGCTCGGTGACGGGCGCTGCGGCGATGCCGGCGATGGCGGGAACCGGGTCGCGGGCGGCCTCGGCCAGCTGGGCTGTGGTGCGGACGGTGCTTTCGGACATGGCCTAGCGCTCCACCAAGGCGATTCGGGCGTTGTACCAGTTCATCAAGAAGCTGATCGACAGGCTGATGACGAGATAGACCAGCATGATCGCGGCGATGCCCTCGATGGCCTGGCCGGTCTGGTTCAGCGTCGTGCTGGCGATCGACACGATGTCCTGGTAGCCGATCGCCACGGCGAGCGAGCTGTTCTTGGTAAGGTTCAAGTACTGGCTCGTCATCGGCGGGATGATGACGCGGAGCGCCTGGGGCAGCACGATCTTGCGTAGTACGACGCCGGGTCGTAGCCCGATGGCGCCTGCGGCCTCCCACTGCCCGGTCGGCACCGCGAGGATGCCGGAGCGGACGATCTCGGCGATGTAGGACGACGTGTAGATCACGAGGCCCAGGGTCAGTGCGCTGTACTCCGGGCTGACGGTGGCGCCGCCGGTGAAGTTGAAGCCGCGCAGCTCCGGCATTTCGACCGCGAACGGCGCGCCGAGCGCCGCCCATGCCAAGACCGGGAAGCCGATCAGCAAGGCGAGCGCCACCGGCCAAACCTTGGGCCGCACGCCGGTCGCCTCCTGTTTGCGGGTGGCGGCGCGCGACCAGGCCACCGTGCCGATCACGCCCAGCGCGAGGGCGGCCAACGCCCACCAGAACGGCGCCGACCACTCGACCACGGGGATCTTGATGCCGCGGTTGGACAGGAACACGCCGGGCAGCGGATGGAATGAGTTGCGCGGCGCCGGCAATCCCTGCAGCGCGGTGTACCAGAACAGCAACTGCAGCAGCAGCGGGATGTCGCGGATGACCTCGACATAGACCGCGGAGAGGCGTGCGATCAGCCAGTTCTTCGACAGGCGGGCGACGCCCAGCAAGGTGCCCAGGATGGTCGCGAGCACGACGCCGACGACCGCGACCTTCAGCGTGTTGAGCAGGCCGATCAGCAGGGCGCGGCCATAGGTGCTGATCGACGGGTCGTAGTCGATCAGCGCCTCGCCGATCGGGATGCCGGCGGTGCGGCCCAGGAAGGCGAATCCGGTGGCGATGCGGCGCGCTGCCAGGTTCCGGTTGGTGTTCTGCACGAGGTACCAGACGATCGCCGCGACCGCGCCCAGCACCACGACCTGCCAGACGATGTTGCGAAACCGTGGGTCGGACCAACTGAGGCTAAGCGGCTTCCTGGGCGCCGCCCGCACGGGCGCTTGGCGGGGATCGATGACGGCGCCGGGCATGAGCGGTTCCTTAGGGGCCAAGCCATGGTGGAGCAGCCAAGGCTGGCGATGCATTGGTCATGCGGCTGGAGCCATGGAGGCATGTTCAAACGGCATGTCACCAATCTGCCCCGATCACTGGCTGGAGGGCAACGGGCACGACGAACCATTTTCGAGAAAAAGGCCACTCCGAGACCGGGGTGGCCCTTTAATTAGGCAGCAATGGCGAAATGACGGGCGATTTAGCGGATCGGCGGCGGGTAGTGCAGGCCGCCCTTGTTCCAGAGATTGTTGATCCCGCGCGGAATGCCCAGTGGCGCCACGGTGCGGTCCCACATCTCGCCGTAGTTGCCAACGCCCTTGATGACGTTGACCGCGAACTTGTTGTCCACGCCCATCGCCTTGCCAAGGTCGCCCTCGGCACCCAGCAGGCGGCGGATGTCGGGGTTGGTCGATTTCAGCATCTCGTCCACGTTCTTGCTGTTGACGCCGCTCTCCTCGGCCTGCAGCATGGCGAACAGCGTCCAGCGTACCACGTCATAGAATTTGTCGTCGCCCTTGCGGACCATCATGCCAAGCGGCTCCTTGCTGATGATCTCGGGCAACAAAACTTGCTCCTCGGCCTTCGGACCCTGCTGGAAGCGGAAGGCGGCCAGACCGGAGGCGTCGGTCGAGTAGCTGTCGCAACGGCCGGTGAGATAGGTGTTCTGAATTTCGGCTTGGTCCTGGATCAGCACGGGGGTGAACTTCAGCTTGTTCAGACGGAAGTAGTCGGCGATCGCGAGTTCGGTGCTGGTGCCGGGCTGAACGCAGATAGTGGCGCCGTCCAGCTCCTTCACCGACTTAACGCCGCTCGCCGACTTCACCATGAAACCGGTGCCGTCATAGAAGTTTATGCCGGCGAACAGCAGGCCAAGGTTGGCCTCGCGACCGAGAGTCCAGGTGGTCGAGCGTACCAACAGGTCTATCTCGCCGGCCTGCAACGCGGTAAACCGGTTCGTGGTATTCAACGGCACGAACCGTATCTTGCCCACATCGCCCAGGATAGCGGCAGCAACAGCGCGGCAGGTATCGGCGTCGATACCCTGGACGATGCCCTTGCTGTCCGCCAGCGAGAACCCGGCCACGCCGGTCGAGACGCCGCACACCAGCGTGCCGCGCGACTTGATGGTGTCGATCGTGGCGGACCCGGTGCCCTGCGCCGCAGCCGGCGCCGCAAAGGCCAGCGTGGCGCCGAGCAGCATGGCGCCTGATAGGATGTGTCGCTTCATACGATGGTCTCCATTGAACCGGGCTCGCGACCTTGCGCTCCGCGTAGGGCAGGATTGTGCGGTGCGCAAGGCTAGAGATCAAGGGTCCGTGAGTACGTCGTCAGAAGGCCGATTTGCGTGGGACCAGCCTGGGTTTACTCCGCAGCCTGGGCGAACGGCATGCCGGTCTCGATCGGCAGGCTCTCGTCGCGGCTCCACTCGTTCCACGAGCCAAAATACATCCGCACGTCGTGCACGCCGGCCTCACGCAGGGCCACCAGCGTGTTGGAGGCGCGTGCCCCCTTGAAGCAATACAGGTACACCGGCGTGGACGGGCCGATGCCGACGGTGTGGGCCTCGGCCATGATCTCGTCCGGCGACTTGAACATCGGGCCGGCGCCGGTCGGCTTCATCAGACGGTATCACTCCAGCCAGCGCGCGCCGGGGATGCGGCCCTTGCGCGGGCAGAAATCCGGGCCGTACGGCGAGGAGCTGGTGCCGATCCACTCGTCCACGTCGCGCACGTCGAGCTTCACGATCGAGTCGTTGCCGACTGCGGCCAGCATGGCGTCGCGGTCGATCATCATGTCGTTGCCGGCATCGGTCAGCGGGAAGGTCTTTGCCGTTGGCTGGGCCGGGTCGGTGCTGAGCGGCAGGCCGGCCGCCTTCCAGGCGTGGATGCCGCCATGCAGCACCTTGGCCTTCGCGTAGCCGAGCCAGCTCAGCAGGAAGTAGCCGCGGCAGGACTGGCCGAAGCCGGAGTTCATGCTCTCCTCGTAGCACACCGCCGTTTCGGCGCCGGACAGCCCGGCCGCGCCAAAGGCGTCGGCGAACTTCTGCCGCAGCTCAGTCATGCCCTCAGGCGTTGACATCGCGAGGAAGGTGAAGATCTCGTGCACGTTCACGGCGCCCGGGATGTGCCCAGCCGCGTAGGCGTCCGGCGATCGCGTGTCGATCACGACGACATCGGGGCCCATCATCCCCTGCAGCTCGGCCGCGGTCAGCAACACTTTGTCGGTCATGCTCGATCTCCTGTTGTTGGGTAGGTCAGGGCAGGCGGACGCGAAGGCCATCCAGCGCATCCGAGAGGCGGAGTTGGCAGCTGAGCCGCGACGTCGACATCAGGTCGAACACGGTGTCGAGCATCGCGTCCTCGTCGTCCGTCGCCGGCGGCAGCTTGCCGGCCCAGGCATCGTCCACGATCACATGGCAGGTGGCGCAGGCGAGCGAGCCGTTGCACTCGCCAAACATCGGCAGCCCGGCGGCACGGGCGAGCTGCATGACGCTGTCGCCCGGCTGGCCCTGCAGCACGGTCTCGCCGGCGGGACCCTCGATGACGGCGTGCGGCATCAGTGCAGGCTCCCCGGCGCCATGCGGAGTTCGGGGCGGCTGAGTTCCTGGCGCAGATGGCGGATCGAGGGGGTGATGATCGCGACGAAGTGGCCCTCGCGGATGCGGCGGTTGACCGGCGACCCCTCGATGTAGCCGCGGGCGCCGGTGTGCATCAGCGCGGCCTGCCCGGCCTCCAAGGTCAGCTCGCTCACGCGGAGACGGGCGGTCAGCACGGCACGCAGGTATTCCGGCGCCTGCTCCAGCGGCGTTGCGGAGAGCTTGGTGATCTCCGCATGCACGGCCGCGAGGTCGCCGGCGAAATCGTCGACGCCGCGCGGCAAGTACTGGTTGCTGTGGCCGTGCGTCACGTCGGCCTCCCGCATCAGGGTGATGCAGGCCTGGATCACGCCGATGCCCATGCCGGTTTGCAAAAGAATAAAGCCGGCCTTGATGCGACGTACCATGTCGCCCAGCGGATCGGCGAGCAGCATCTCGTCGGCGATGAAGGCGCGGCGGAACAGCACGCTGTAGGTGCCGGTGCCTTCGAGGGCGACGAAATGCGCGTTCATCTTGATATCGACGCCGGGCTGGCCGCAGCGGATCATGGCCATGACGCGGTGGTCGGGGTCGTCCGCGTCCTCGAACATCGTGCCGAACAAATGGCCGTCACCGAGGTTGCTGACCCAGGGCAGCACGCCGGAAACCTCGTAGCCGCCGGGCATGCGACGACCGCGGAGCTTGAACTTCTCAATGTTCGAGAGTGATTTCATCGGGTTGGACAGGCCGGTGCCGCCCATGCTGGCGCCCTGTGCCAGGCCAGCCTGCAGCTCATCGCGAAGCGCCGCATTGTCCGACTGCTCCAGGTACCAAGTGCTGGCGTCCTGGCACCAGGTGCAGAAGGCGGTGGACATGCAGGTTTCGCCCACCGCGGCCATCGCATCGATGGCCGCGGCGACGCTGGGGCGCGATGAATGGGCGGCAAGATGGTGGGAAAACAGCCCGGCGCCGCCCAGGGCACGCAACGCCTGGGCGGGATACAGGCCGTCATGGTCGATCTGTTTGACCAGCGGCGCCAGTTCGCTGTCGATGACCGCGCGCAACGCTGCGTCGGCAGGGGACGCCACATGAGCGCCGGTGCGGATTGCGGATTCGCTCATGGCAACGCTCCCCTGTCGGTTCGGTTCAGACAGCCTTGACGTCGACAGCGACCGGCTTGATGAAGGTGTTGGCGACCGGGGACCACTTGGTCGCGTGCGCGATCAGGCCGTCGAGCTCTTCCTGCGGCGCGTCGGCCTCCAGATGGACCTTGGCGCGGACCGCGTCGAAGCCGACCGGCTTCGGCGATGTGTCGCCGGTGCCCCAGACGGCGGTGATGTTGATGTCCGCCTCAAGCTCGATCTCCAGCTTGCGCACCGTAATGCCCCGTGACACCGCATTGGCGTGGATGCCGACGGCGAGGCACGAGCCAAGAGCAGCCAACGACGCCTCCGAAGGGTTCGGCGCGGTGTCGTCGCCAAGCAGGCCCGGCGGCTCGTCCACGATGTAGGGCGGCAGGTCGCGGATCATGTTCAGGTGGCGGAACCGGCCCTCGGCGACAGTGCGGCACTTCAGGGTCTTGATCGCCGTGGGGTCGGCACGGCCCTTGGCGATGAGGCTATCGAGGCCGCCCTTGTCGATCGGCGCGAGGCAGCCTGTCATGGCGGTAGGGGGCATGGCCGGAGCCTTTGTGGCAGCACTCATCCCTGATCTCCTGTTATGCTGGCCGGAACAGACCGGTCAGTCTTACGCTGTGCTAAGCAGAATGCGTGCCAAGCGCGGTTTGACCGGCACAGCCTTTGCGGAGACACTTTGGCGATACAAGAGTCCGCCACTGCCGTAGCGTAATGGTTAATATTGAGGCATCAACTGCCTTGTAAATAGGCATTTTGGAAGATCAGGGATGGCAGACGCGTCAATCGCATTGGAAACAGGCACCGCCGCAATGCCCAGCCCGCGCCGTGCTCCGCCGCATGAGCGGATCATCGAGGCGGCACGCGAGCTGTTTTGTCGCGACGGCATCCACGCAACAGGAATCGATCGTATCCTGACCGAGGCCGGTGCGTCGAAAATGACGCTGTATGGCCGGTTCGGCTCCAAGGAGGCGCTGGTTCGGGAGGTGCTGGCGCGCGAGGGAGCGGAGTGGCGCGAGACGTTCTTCGCGCTGATCGCGGCGGCCGGCCCCGGCCCGGCCGACTGCCTGCAGGCCACGATCCCCGCGTTGCGCAACTGGTTCGAAGGATCGCGGTTCTATGGCTGCGCCTTCATGAACGCCGCCGCGGAGCATGCGAAGGGCGGCAGCGGCGGCGAGCCCTGGCTGCGGGAGATGACCGCGCACCACCATGCCGCCATCATCGCGTTCCTCGAAACGCAGGCGCAGGCGGCCGGCTATGCGGAGCCGCGGATGATGGCCCGGCAGATCCTGCTGGTGCTGGACGGCGCGATCGCCGCCCTGATGGTCAGCGGCGACGCAGGCGTGCTGGACGTTGCCGGGCGCAACCTACGGGCGGTGCTGCGGGCGGGCTGAGGTTCTCTAGGCGCGCCGCAACAGGAATAGCGCCTGCTCGCCGAACAGGTTGGCGAGGCCGGGAAACCGCCGCCACGGCGCCTGGCGGCCCTCGTCGTCCACCGCGAGCCAGCGTTCGACGGCGTAGCTTTCCTGCACGCACAGCGCGAAGAAGTCGCGGATGGTGCAGGGGTGGATGTTCGGCGTCTCGTACCAGGGCCGGTCCCAGGTCGGCGTCATCGGCATGCGGCCGGATCGCACAAGCTGCCAGCGCACCTGCCAATGGCCGAAGTTCGGGAAGCTGACCAGCGCGCGGGTGCCGATGCGCAGCATCTGGCGCAGCACCTCCTGCGGGCGCTCCACCGCCTGGAGGGTGCGGGACAGCACGACGTAGTCGAACAGCCCGTCCGGGTAGTGCGCGAGGTCGGTGTCGGCGTCGCCATGCATCACCGGCAGGCCGTGCGCCACGGCGTGGGTGACCTGGGCCATGTCGATCTCGATGCCGCGCGCGTCGCAGTTGCGGGTGCGGAACAGGTATTCGATCAGCGTCCCGTCGCCGCTGCCGATGTCCAGCACGCGGGAACCCGGCGCGATCATCTCCGACATCAGACGGAGGTCGAAGCGCATCTTGGGCCGGGCAGGCCGCTCGGCGGGGGGAGGGCGCGGGCTCGCGCCGAGCGTTGCGAGCGGGCTCGCGCCAAGCGTTTCGGGCGGGCTCATAGCCTGGCGTGCTCGGCGCAGCCGGCCAGGAAGCCCGAGAGGGTGCGGTGGAAGTCGGGCTCGTCCAGCAGGAAGGCGTCGTGGCCCTTGTCGCTGGCGATCTCGACGAAGCTGACGTTGGCGCCGGCGCGGTTCAGCGCGCGGGCGATGGCGCGGGACTGCGCGGTGGGGAACAGCCAGTCGCTGTCGAAGCTCGCGATGCAGAACCGGGTGACGGTGCCGCGGAACGCCTGGGCCAGGTCGCCGTCATGCTCGGCCGCAAGGTCGAAGTAGTCCATCGCGCGGGTGATGGTCAGGTAGCTGTTGGCGTCGAAGCGATCGACGAAGGCGCTGCCCTGATGGCGAAGGTAGCTCTCGACCTCGAACATGTCGCCAAACAGCGAGGTGACACCCGCGACGGGCGCTTGCAGCCGGCGGCCGAACTTGCGGGTCAGCGCCTGTTCGCTCAGGTAGGTGATGTGCGCCGCCATGCGCGCCACCGCGAGGCCGCGGGCGGGGATCTTGCCGTGCCGCCAGTACTCGCCGCCATCCCAGTCGGGATCGGCGAAGATGGCCTGGCGCCCGACCTCGTGGAAGGCGATGTTCTGCGCGGAGTGGAACGAGGCGGTGGCGACCGGCACGGCGGCGAACACCATGTCGGGGAAGGTGGCCGCCCATTCCAGCACCTGCATGCCGCCCATCGATCCGCCGAGCGCCGCGAACAGGCGGGAGATGCCCAGGCGGTCGATCAGCAGGCGTTGCGCGCGGACCATGTCGCGGATGGTGATGGGTGGAAAGTTCGTGCCCCATTGCAGCGCATCGAGCGGAGTTGCGGCATTTGGCCCATCGTCGCGCGGGCTGCGCGGCCCGGTGCTGCCCATGCAGCCGCCCAGCACGTTGGCGCAAATGACAAAAAAGCGGTCGGTGTCCGCCGGGCGGCCAGGCCCCACGACCTGGCTCCACCAGCCGGGCTTGCCGGTCCCGGGATGCGGCTCCGCCACGTATTGATCGCCGGTCAGCGCGTGGCAGACCAGGATCGCGTTCGACCGGGCGGCGTTCAGCGTGCCGTAGGTGCGATAGGCAACAGTGACCGACGGCAGCGCCACGCCGCACTCGAGCATGAAGCCGCCGTCGAACGTCGCGGATTGGTGGGCGTCGCGGGACGGGATGTCCGGGTGATCCATAATCGAGGTTGCATAGGCCGCGCGGCCCCGCCGGGCAACATCGCCGTGCGCTATTGTGACACGCGCCCTTGCCACGGACGGGTTGCAGGATGTAACGCTTCCGCTATTTGCTTTTTTAGACATCGTGAGGCCGACGACTGCAATGCCCAGTCCATCGCCGATCCTGAACTCGCCCGCGCCGGTCGCTGTACCGGACTTGGCGTCGCTGCGAGCCGAGCTAGACCGGTTAGACAATGCGTTGCACGACACGCTGATGCGCCGGGCCGAGGTGGTGATGCAGGTCGCGGCGCTGCGGGTCAAGGGTCCCGTGCCGCTGCGTCCGGGACGGGAGGCTGCGATCATCCGCCGCCTGCTGGCCCGGCACGCTGGCGGGCTTCCGGCGTTCGGCATCGTGCGCATCTGGCGGGAGCTGCTCGGCACCACGACGGCACAGCAGCATCCCTTGGTGGTCAGCGTGTGCCAGGCCGAGGGCGACACGGCTTATCTGGCTGTCGCACGGGAGCACTTCGGCGCGCTGACTCCGTTGCGGGCCTATCGCAGTCCGGCCGAGGCGATCGGCGAGGTGAGCGCCGGGCACGCTACCGTCGCGGTGCTGCCGATGCCGACGGAGAGCGAGACGCCAGACGCCGCATGGTGGCCCGCGCTGCTGCATCAGGACGCTCCGCGCATCCACGTGGTCGCCCGGCTGCCGTTCTGGACGCCGCGGCCAGAAGGCGCGCCTCGCGTGCAGGCGCTGGTCGTGAGCGCCGCGGACCCGGACCCGAGCGGTCAGGACCGCTCGCTTTTGGGGTTGGAGCTGCCGACGGAAGTTGGCAACGCGCGGCTAGCCGCCGTCATGGCAGCGGCGGGATTCCAGGCAGGGCTGACGATCCTGCAGGGAGGTGCCGGTGCTCCGGTGACGCGTGCGTTGGTGGAGGTTGACGGCTTCGTCGGCGACGATGACCCGCGGCTGTCGGCGCTGCAGATGGTGCTGTGCCCGCCGGTGGTATTGGGCGCCTATGCCACGCCCGTCGGCGGAGAGCCTTGATGAGCCCGCAGCCACGGGCTGGAATCCTTGGCATCGCGCCGTATGTTGGCGGCGAGAGCAAGGTGGTTGGGCAAAACCGGACGGTGAAGCTGTCGTCCAATGAGGGCGCGTTCGGCGTGCCGCCTGGTGCCCGCGCCGCCTACGCCGCGCTGGAAGGCGAGCTGCATCGCTACCCCGACGGCGGCGCGCACGAGTTGCGCCGGGCCATCGGCGCGCGGTTCGGGCTTGATCCCGAGCGGATCGTCTGCGGCGCCGGGTCGGACGACCTGATCTATCAGCTTTGCCTTGCCTATGGCGGGCCGGGCACCGAGCTGATCATGAGCCGGCATGGCTTCAGCATCTATGAGATCGCCGGGGCCTACGCCAACTGCCGGATCGTCAAGACGCCGGAGCGGCAGTTGACGGCCGAGGTGGACGCGATGCTGGCGGCGGTGTCGCCGGCGACCCGCCTGGTGTTCCTGGCCAACCCGAACAACCCGACCGGCAGCATGCTGCCGCAGCCGGAGGTCGAGCGGCTGCGGGCCGGGCTGCCGCCCGATGCGCTGCTGGTGCTGGATGCGGCGTATGCCGAGTATGTGGACCGCCCGGACTTCGACGCGGGCACGCGGCTGGTGGATGCCGGCGACAACACGGTGATGACGCGCACCTTCAGCAAGATCTTTGGCCTGGGCGGGCTGCGCCTGGGCTGGTGCTACGCGCCGCCCGGCATCGTTGACGTGCTGAACCGGGTGCGCAGCCCGTTCAACGTGAGCCTGGCGGCGCAGGCCGCGGGGATCGCAGCACTGGCCGAACCCGGCTGGATCGAGGCTGGGCGTGCCCACAACGCTCGATATCGCGGCTGGCTCACGGCCGAGCTGGATCGCGCGGGCATCCGGGTTTGGCCGAGCGAGGGCAACTTCGTCCTGGCCGATTTTGGCACGCCGGAGCAGGCTGCCGCCGCGCATGCCGCGTTGAAGGCGCGCGGCGTGATCGTTCGGGCGGTAGGCGGCTACGGCCTGCCGCAATGCCTGCGCATCACCGTCGGCACGGCCGAGGAGTGCGCGTTGGTCGCCGATATCCTGGCCGCATTCATGGCGCACCAGCCGGCGCATGCCTGAATTCGAGCCGGCGCAGCCTGGCCCGGTGTTCCAGCGACTGACGCTGATCGGCGCCGGTTTGATCGGCAGCTCGGTCGCGCGGGTGGCGCGGGAGCGTCGGGACCTCGCGGCAGAGGTCGTCATGACTGACAGCAGCGCCGCGGTGCTGGACCGGGTTGCGGCGCTGGGCTTTGCCGACCGGATAGAGACCGACGCCGCGCGCGCCGTGGCCGGGGCGGACTGCGTGATG
>JAABUS010006850.1_pt1 | contig 13514 bp, 4 predicted proteins | sample 5560161 | NCBI WGS metagenome assembly JAABUS01 (sample SAMN10711885, study PRJNA513376) | rock metagenome | isolation source: Antarctica rocks | place: Antarctica: Victoria Land, Trio Nunatak nord | collected 2016-01-04 | reverse complement strand
CCCCTTCTCCTACGGAATAATTTAGTCTCCGTGCCAAATCCACCGCTTCTTTAGCCATAATAATAGCAGAGTCCGGATTCATGAAAAGGTAGAACCAGGCTATGGTAATTATAGCGTTTACTTCAGTAGTATCTTTTCTTTGCTTGCTTATAATATTCCTGAAACTATCTATTTCGTTTTGTTGTGCATCAACAAATTGAACAGTCAATAAAAAAAAGATCATTAAAATTTTGTTTTTCATTGCCTGATGTGTTTAATTTTTATTCTTGAGTGGCAGTTGAATTGTAAACTCCGCTCCTTCACCTTCTATCGTATTCACTTTTATTTCTCCCCCATGCGCTTTTATAATATCGTAAGCCAAGGATAGACCCAATCCCGTACCTTGGCCGGTTGGCTTTGTTGTAAAGAATGGTTGAAAGATTTTATCAACCATGTTTTGTGAAATGCCGCCTCCATTATCTTTTACCATAATCTTTATAATATCATCAACCTTCTTCGTACTAACAGAAACAGTCGGTTCATATATCTCTGTTGCAGTTTTACTTTTTTCATTAACTGCATAAAAGGCGTTGTTGTACAAGTTCAATAACACTCTTCCAAGGTCTTGCGGTACTACTTCTATTTTACCCATGCTTTCATCAAAATCTGTTATAAAGTTTGCATAAAGTCTTTGTCTTTGGCTCTCAGTCCATAGTAGCTTAAACGTAAATATTCATCTGCTAAAGCATTGATATTTGTTGGTTCTTTTTTGCCTGTGCTTGCTCTTGAATGTTGCAGCATACCTTTTACAATCGCATCGGCACGTTTGCCATGGTGATTTATTTTATCTAAGTTTTGTTTTATGTCATCAGCAATCGCTATTGCATCTTTGTTATTTCCCTTTACTAATTCATCTTTCATTTCATCTATCAATTCTGTATTCACTTCGGAAAAATTGTTGACAAAGTTTAAAGGGTTTTGTATCTCATGGGCAATGCCTGCGGTGAGTTCACCAAGAGACGCCATTTTTTCTGATTGGATAAGTTGAGCTTGTGTTGATCTCAATTCTTCAAGAGATTGCTTTAATTCGGCAGTTCGTTCTGTTACTTGTGTTTCGAGTGTTTCCTTTTGGGAGGATAAAATTTGCTGTTTTTCTTTTTCCTGTGCAATGGTCTTTCTAGAAAGGTATTCCACCTCAGCCAACTTTTCTTTTAACGTATGGCTGGTAAAAGCAAAATCAAGCGCCATATAAATGGCGGTTGCCATAGGAATACTAAGGAATGCCAGGTTATAAAGAACATCTCCAAGTATATAATTTTCACTGATAGGGATATCTATATAATTATAGATTGATGTACCTAATACAAAGGCACCCCAAAAGATCGAAAAGCTAATTGCACCGGTTGCAATGATCCATGCCCCCTTTATTTTTAGCTTCAATGCTTTCAGAGCAGTTCGCACTATTTCAATATTAACTAAGTTGCTGATCAAAAACTCGCTTATTTCGAAACTATTAAGAGATCCGAAAACATTTAGAAAAATACCTATAATTATTGCCGCAGTCAACCCCCAATATATCCATGCTCTCTTTTGCCGAAGGAGCGAATAAAGCGCAGTGAGTAAGAACAAGCGTGCCAAATCCCAAAAAGCCAACGTAAGATTATTAAGAAGAAATATGTATTGAAATTCGATACCCCCACTAAAGGAATTCAATTGAATAGCATCACCCAGGATTAGTAGCAATGCATACAGGAAAAAGAATAAATTGGCTTTTTGCTCACGGTAATAAAGAAAAAAAGCGAGGTAAAGCACTGCTAAAATAAAAAAAGCACCTATTCTGATAGTGATAGAGGTTGGAAAACCTCTATCAAACCGCCGCCACTGTTTGGCGGCAGCATACGTATTATTTATGTGGATTTTTAACAAAGGGATTTCGTTCGGATATAAAAGATTTGGTTGGACTGCATATCGGACTGCGAGCAATTGTTCTGTATTCTTATCAAGAGGAAATGAAAAAGGCATACCTAGTGGATCATAAGCTTTGATTTCTTTCTGGTTGGCGCTTACTGTTCCAAATTTGTATAGTAGTCGTCCATTCAAATAAATTTCAGAAGCAACAGATTGAGTGATAATTAAAGCTAATTGCTCTCCTAACAGGCTACTATCTATTACAACATGCAAACGCAACCAGCAAATACCTGATTTAGTACCTTGTGGTAAATCATGAATATCTAAAGTTGGATTTATACTTTGCCATTTGCTGTCATCATAATCAGCATTCGCATAATCAGGATTATCACCTGCCTGAAATTTCCATCCCTTATCGAGCAAAAAACCTTCTGCCGGAAGCGAGTCTATATGAATAACTTTCTGCCCGATGCATAAACAGCTCAGTAAAATAAATTGAAGAATTAAGCAGAAGGTTTTCATAAGAACTCTATTGCAAATTTTCTTTAGTTGGTAAGTAAATAGCAAACTCACTTCCCTCCCCTTCCTTACTCTCCACTCTTATCTCCCCTCCGTGTGCTTTGATAATATCATAGCTTAAGGATAATCCCAACCCCGTTCCCTGCCCTGTAGGTTTTGTTGTAAAGAATGGCTGGTATATTTTATCTAATACTTTTCGAGGAATGCCTGTGCCGTTGTCTCTAACAGATAGCTCTATCTTATTATCAACTCTTTTTGTGGTTACTGAAACTAATGGTTCAAATGGTCCATCAAGCATTTTCTTTTTTTCATTTACTGCATAGAAAGCATTGTTGTATAAGTTCAATAATACTCTTCCTATCTCCTGTGGTACAACTTCTATTTTGGCAATACTTTCACCGAAATTTGTTTTAAAGTCTGCATTAAAGTCTTTGTCTTTAGCTCTTAAGCCATGATAACTTAATCGTAAATATTCATCAGCTAAAGCATTTATATCTGTTGATTCTTTTTTGCCTGTACTTGCTCTTGAATGCAGCAGCATGCCTTTTACGATGGCATCTGCACGCTTGCCGTGATGATTTATTTTTTGTTCGTTTTCTTTGATATCATTTGCTATTGCTCTTACTTCATCAATATTTCCTTTATCAATTTCTTCTTTCAGTTCTGAAACAAGTTCTGTATTTACCTCTGAAAAATTATTGACAAAATTTAAAGGGTTTTGAATTTCATGCGCAATGCCGGCCGTAAGTTCGCCGAGCGAAGCCATCTTTTCTTTCTGGATCAGTTGTGCCTGCGTAGCTCTTAACTCAGTTAACGTGTCTTCTGCTTTTTTCCTTGCCGATTTTATTTCTATCAAGTCCTGTTCTGCCCGTATCGCTAGTGCTTCTGCTTTTTGTAAATCAAGAAAGCGTATATATGCCTGTTCAAAAACTTTGGCGATGCGTTTCAATACATCGAAATCATCTTTAGAGAATAACTGGCGGCTCCAACTGTTAGCACCCAACAAAGAATTTTTTTCCGCAATGAAAGAAGCGGTATAACTATCAGCCTCAAGTATGAAATTTCTTGCTGATTGAGGTAATGTTTCCAGGCTATTGTGTTTAAATACATATTCGAAATATTTATTTTTTTCTTCAAAGGAATAAAACCTGTTGAAAATATTTTCTCCGGTTTCTTTTGCATGCCATAAATCTAATATTATTGGGTTGTTTACAAATGCTTCTTTATCGAATGGAAGATTTACTTGCATTGGTAATGCAAGAGGAGAAGCGACTAATATGACAGCATCTCTTGAACCTTCGCTGAATAAATGAATGGCTGCTCCTCCATCAAATTCTAATCCCAGTATTTTTAATTGTTGAAATAATATGGCAACAACATCTTTAAGTTCATTGGAATGGTGCATTGCCAACGAACGGCCACGAATCCTTTCCAAAGCCAATTGAATCTGAGATTCTCTTGCCTGCGCTTCTGCTCTTTGCAAATCGAGGAAACGGGTATAGGTCTGTTCAAATACTGCTGCAAATCTTTTAAATATTTCATATGCTTCGGGACAAGGTTGATGCGTAATAAACAAAAGATACCCGTTCGCAAAATAGGCAGCATGAAAGATATGAAATGTTGGGAGAGATAAACCGGCTCCGCCAAAAATTTCCTTTACAAAAGGAAGCGAAAACATATACTTGTAATGATCTATCAATGCTTCGCCACCCATTTCTTCTACATGAAAGGTTTCCTCCCTTTCCCTGGCTTCATAAATATGTTTCAAGGCGGGATCTTCTGTAAGAGGCACTTTGAAAGGTGGAAGCATTTCACCCTCAGTACAACTCCAAACAGTAACGGCTTTCCTGTCTTCTTCCCAAAGATGAACCCCGGAAGCAAATGAATGCACACCTAATTCCTGTATATGCTGAAATAATATTAGCGCAGTATCTTTCAGTTCTTCACTACGTTGCATCGCCATTGTTCTGGCTCTCACTCTTTCCAATGCCAATTGAATCTGAGATTCTCTTGCCTGTGCTTCCGCTTTTTGTAAATCAAGAAAACGGATATAGGTTTGTTCGAAAACTTTTCCAAATCGTTTAAAAATATCATGGGCTTCGGGTATCGGTTCATATGTGATAAACATGAGGCTTACTTTTGCGCCAAATACAAAATGGTGATATTGATGTGATGGGAACTCAAAACCCTCTTCCAATAATTTTTCAAACTGTTTTTTATTAGCAAAGCTGCTGAGTTGTCGGTAAGTTTCTTTTAGCATTTCGCCTTCTAAATATTGTACATAAAATTCATCTCCTCTTTTCTTTGCATTGCTTACTTCAATAAAGACAGAGAATTCAGTCGCATCTATTATATAAGGCTCTATAAAGCCACCCCGCGGGTTGGTAACATAATCCGTCCAAGAGTTATTGTCTTCACTCCAGACATTGAAACCTGTTGTCCATGTTTTTATGCCTAAGTCATTTACCTGTTTAAACAGTATTGCTGCCACTTCTGCAAGCTCATCGCTTTTCTGCATGGCCATTGTTCTTGCACGTACTCTTTCCATAGCTGTTTCAACCTGGGCTTCTCTTGCCTGTGCTTCTGCTTTTTGCAGGTCGAGAAAGCGGGTGTAGGTTTGTTCGAAAACTTTTCCGAAACGTTGGAAAATGGCATGGGCTTCTGGCACCGGTTCATACGTAATAAACATTAGGCTAACTTTCGAGCCAAAGACAAAATGATTGAACTGTCTTGACGGGAATTGAAACCCGCCTTCCAGCATTTTCTCGTATTGCCGTTCGTCGCCAAACTTGCTGAGTTGCAAGTAGGTTTCTTTGAGCATTTCGCCTTCCAGATACGATACAAAAAATTCTTTGCCTCTCTTCCTTGCATCGCTTATTTCCTTAAAGGCGGGGAAGCTGGTGGCATTTATTGTGTAAGGTTCAATGAAGCCGCCCTGCGGACTTGTTATGTAATCCGTATAGTAATTGTTGTCATCGCTCCAGACATTAAAACCGGTTGTCCACGCTTTGATGCCCAAATCACTTACCTGTTTGAACAACAGGCCCGCCACATCGGCCAGTTCGCCGCTCTTTTGCATTGCCATTGTTCTTGCTCTTACTCTTTCCATTGCCAGCTCAATCTGCGCTTCTCTTGCCTGTGCTTCCGCCCGCTGCAGATCAAGGAACCGGGTGTAGGTTATTTCGAAAACTTTTGCAAAGCGTATGATTGTCTGCTCTTCCTCCGCAGAAAAAGATTTCGTGGCAATGATCATCAGGTAGCCAGCCGAAAAGTTAGCGCTGTAAAAAACAATGTTTTCAGGAATGTGGGCAAAGATCTCCGTTGAAATATTTGCCGGTACATGTGAAGATAAAAAACGGTGATGTTCTTTGTTCACTTCACCTTCTATCATGGCTTTGTGAAGCGGTTCTTTCTGCTTCCAGCCTTTATACCTGTCATTCAAAATCAGGTCACCCGTTAATGGAAAGACGATATAATCAGGAAGTAGTGTGCCATCGGGCAATGTAACCCATGCGGTTTGCGTTTGTTGTTCTTCATTGATAAACATGTATCCGCAGGAGACCGGGTTAATGTTCAGCGCTCTCAACTCATTGTAAAGCCGCTTTGCTGCCTCGGCCAGTTCATCCGATTTCTGCATGGCCATGGCCCTTGCCCTGATCCGCTCCAAACCCAACTCAATCTGTGCTTCCCTCGCTTGCGCTTCAGCTCTTTGCAGGTCGAGGAAACGTATATATGCCTGTTCAAAAACTTTGACTGCCTTTTTTAGAATTCGGAAGTCGTCTTCCGAGAAAAGGCTGCCATCCCAACTATCTGCAAACAAAGCCGAATTTTTTAGGGGGATAAAACAAACTGTGTGCGTTTCTGCCTGGAGAATAAATTGCCTCGACTCCGAAGAAATTGTGGCTAAATCATTGTTGTCAAAAACGTATTGAAACCATCGGTCTTTTTGCTTGCGAGAATAGACCTTATTGAAGATAGCTTCACCTGAAATCATTGCCTGCCAGAGATCCCTATAACAAGTGTCCTCATTCATAATGCTTTCATCGAATGGAAGTTTTACCAACGGAGGCTCCTCATTTAGCGTATTACCGGGCCAGAAAAAAGAATCTTTGGTGGTAAAATCGAACAATTGAATAGCGACAGTACCATGAAGCACCTTCAATTCGTCGAGTTTTTTAAACATCACTTCAACAACGTCTTTAAGCTCCCCTGAATGATGCATGGCCAGTGACCGACTTCTAATTTTTTCCAATGCAGCTTCAATCCTCGCCTCTCTTGCCTGTGCTTCTGCTTTTTGCAGATCATTGAAGCGGGTATAGGTTAGGTCAAATACCTTTGCGAAACGCAATAAAATATCGAATTGTTCCTCAGTCAGAGGGTTCAGACTTCCAACATTCAAGCACCCGAAATTATTAAAGGAAGTAGATAGTAAGATACGCTCCGGAGTTTTCATTCCTGCTATAACCGGCGCTGGTACAGATGCAAGTTCAGTTTGGGTAAATAAAAACTCATCCCATTCTTTTTTTGTACTTCCCTGTAGTTCGTATTCCCACCGAAGCTTCCTTTCTTTCCATGCTTTAATAAACTCCTGGTAAGGTGTATGTTCGTGGTATCTTATAAAAAAGCTTAAAGGTTCTGACGGGGCATTAGAATTAACCATCCACCATCTGGAAGAATTTGTTTCAGGATCGAAAATGATAATAACGCTGCCTATCAATATCAAATCCAACTTTGTAAGCTCCGTAAAAACAGTTCCAATTAATTCTTTTAATTCTTCAGAAGTCTGCATTGCCATTGCCCTTGCTCTAACTCTTTCCAACCCTAATTCTATCTGTGCTTCCCTTGTCTGCGCTTCTGCTTTTTGCAGATCGAGGAATCGGGTATAGGTCTGTTCGAATACTTTAGCGAAGCGTTGAAATACTTCGCAGGCTTCGGGAACAGGCTTACTGGTAATAAATATTAAATTACCCTGCGCAAAATTGGCAACATGATTGATTTGAAATGAAGGAAGCGGGAAACCTGCTTTTACATGCTTTTCTGCAATAGGCGCAAAGTCTGGAAGCGTAAGCATGTATTGATAATGCGCTGCAAGCGCTGCCCCACCTACTTCTTCTGCATAAAAACTTTCTCCTTTTTTTCGGGACTCATAAAACCTTATAAAGATTGGGTTTTCTGTAAGCGGTATTTTAAAAGGGGGCTGAATAAACCCTTCACTGCTCATCCATCCGGTACACTGCTTTTCTTCTTTCTCCCAGATATTGTAGCCGCAACTCCATACCGGAATATGCAATGCCTGCACCTGAAGAAATAATAAATTAGCAGCATCCTGCAATTCATCGCTTCGCTGCATGGCCATTGTTCTTGCCCTCACTCTTTCCAATGCCAGTTCTATCTGCGCTTCCCTTGCCTGTGCCTCTGCTTTTTGCAGGTCGAGGAAACGTTTATATGTAAGGTCAAAAGCTGCACCCATTTTAAACAAAATGAACTCGACCTCTGCTGATGGAGGAACCAGCAGTTCAATATTCATTCGACCATAATCAAGTTGTATAGCAGCGAACCAGGTACGCTTAATATTGTATTCTTTTATTGCCCGGTCAATATCATCTGCATCTTCTTTTTTAAATTGTCGTACCCACTCAATTAGGATTGGGAAATCATGTTCATCTTGCTCAAAAACAAAATATTTTTCTGTTGCATCCCATATCCTTCTTATATACAAACTGGGATGCATTTCTTCTAACCGGAAATTTAAATCCCAACTGGAATTCGGTGCATTATCATGTACATCATGAATAGTAATGTCCCACAGCCTGATAGTGCCATCATCCTGTTTAAGATGTATTGAAGCTGAGAAAATGCCTTCAATATTCAGGCGGCCGAGTTCATCCCGTAGGGTTTGCACAACATGCATAATCTCTTCCGATCTGTGCATGGCAAGTGCTTTTGCCCTTACTCTTTCCACTGCTACTTCTATCTGCGCTTCTTTTGTTTGTGCTTCGGCTTTTTGCAGATCTAAAAAGCGGGTGTAGGTCTGTTCGAAAACTTTTGCGAATCGTTGCAGGATAATTGCTTTTTCATCAGATATAGCAGAAGGAGCCCACATCAACGCCCCATGGCTCATATAAGCCAGGTTAAAAACTGCATGATCGTTTTCTGAAAGCATTGCCTTTTCTTCGTCAGGTAAATTTCTATAACCAGATTGCGTGAACATTTCTTTCGCATAACTTTTTAAAGCAGACCCAGACAATTCGATTGAAACAAATTTGGCTCCCTCTCTCCACTCCGCCAGTTGAGCCGCATGAAGCGGATGCTCACTATTGTTCACCTGATAACTTTCAACATGGTTTTTTTGAATGAAGCCTGCCAGCCAGTGCTCCATGTTGCCGTTTTTTTCATCCATGATAATTATAGTAGCTGCGCCAAATTTGAAATCCAGCTTTTGCAGCTCATCGTATACAGTCACAGCTACATCCATTACCTCGTCACTTTTATGCATTGCCATCGAGCGGCTTCTTACCCTTTCGAGCGCAGCTTCAATCTTTGCTTCTCTTGCCTGCGCTTCAGCTCTTTGTAAATCAAGAAAGCGAGTGTAGGTTTGGTCGAACACTTTTGCGAAGCGAAGGAAAATACCTGTTTCTTCAAACAGCCTCGTTGCAACAATCATTAGATAACCAAACGTATAGGGCACTGCAAAACGCTGCACCCAGGTTGGTAAGGCAATACCATTTTCAATAATATAATTCCTGGCCTTCTCCATAGAGGGCTGTCTCAACAATTCTTCATGTGACTGCTGCAATTCAACTCCTTCCATGATATCGGTGTATATCTGCTCTTGATTTTTCCATGCTTCATATGCAGCGGTTGAAAACTGGTCAATTGTAAAGGGAATAAATATTGCGTCCATCACCTTGCCATCAGGGGGGCTCATCCAGGTCTCTACTATTTCATTGTCTTTTTTACAGATGGTAAATCCGCATATCCATAGCGAAATCCCCAAAAGACTCAACTGTTCAAACATTACCGAAGCCGCTTCAGCCAATTCAGGACTTTGATGCATTGCCATGGTGCGGGCCCGAAGCCTCTCCAGTGCCGCTTCAATCTCCAGCTCACGGTTTTTTATCTCCAGCTCTTTTTCAAGCTCGGCATTTCTTTCAAGTAGCAAGTCGGTGTGTTGCGTATTCATATCAGGTTGTTGTAATGTTTATGATAAAGCGGCTTCCTTCGCCTTCTTCACTTTCCACTTTTATTGTACCGTTGTGTTCTTTGGTAATGATGTCGTACGCCAGGCTTAAACCCAATCCTGTGCCTTCACCAGTGGGTTTGGTGGTAAAGAATGGTTGAAAAATTTTGTCGAGATGTTTTTGCGCAATGCCGTTGCCGTTGTCTTTAACAATGATTTCTATTTTGGCTTTTTGCCTTTTTGTGCTGACGGAAACTGTGGGTTCAAAGGTTCCGTTCAGTTTTTTCTTCTTTTCATTTACCGAGTAGAAAGCATTGTTGTATAAATTTAATAACACTCTTCCTATGTCTTGCGGTACAACTTCTATCTTGCCAATACTTTCATCAAAATCTGTTGTAAAGTTTGCATTAAAGTCTTTGTCTTTTGCTCGTAGACCATGATAACTTAAGCGTAAATATTCATCTGCTAAAGCATTAATGTCTGTTGGTTCTTTTTTACCTGAGCTTGCTCTTGAATGTTGAAGCATGCCTTTTACAATCGCATCGGCACGTTTGCCGTGATGGTTTATCTTTTGTTCATTCTCTATTACATCGTTTGCAATACAAAGTGCTTCTGCTTTATTGCCCGTATTAATTTCATCTTTTAATTCTGCAAGTAGCTCCGCATTAACATCTGAAAAATTATTGACAAAGTTTAAAGGGTTCTGTATTTCATGCGCAATGCCTGCTGTCAATTCTCCTAGTGATGCCATCTTTTCCCTTTGCACCAATTGAGCTTGTGTTTCTTTTAATTCCTCTAAAGTATTTTGCAGGGTTTCCTTTTGAGCAGTTATTTGAACAGTTCTTTGTTTTACCTGTTTTTCCAAGGTTTCGTTTTGAGCTGCTAAAATCTCCTGTTTTTCCTGCTCCTGGCGTATGTTTTCTTCAGAAAGATTTTTTACTTGTATCAACTGCTGCTCTAAAGAAGTATGGGTACGGGCATATTTCAAAGCAAGATAAATAGCCATGGAAGGAAATGCCACCAATGGAAAAATAATGTCCATATACGGAACTAAATTAATTCCCGTATTTACTGACAGCATACCGCTTATGTTTATAAGAACCACAAGAAAAGCCAGTATGCCTATAAGGCGGTTTTCTCTTTTTCCTGTACGAAGTGCATAGATGAAGAGCCATGAACAAATGGGTATAAATGAAAAGTGAACACAATTGTTTATAAACTCATACTGAGCTTTAAAAAAAGTGAAGAGAATGAAATCAATTGTAAGGATATAAGTTACATACCACCATTGCCAGCGCTTAATCCGGTTAAAAAGAGCAAGTAACATAAACAAGAAAACGTTCATGCCAATAAACCGCCCTATGAATTCAGTTATAATTTGCAATGAAACAAGTTCATTTAAACTATACTGCCCTTCAGCAATGTAAGTATTAGTAATGAGGAGAAGAACAACACCAAGATTACATAAGCCATAAAATAAATTTAACCGTTGGCGGCGGTAAAACAGAAATAACAACAAAAATAGCAAGCCAAAAATTGCATATACAAATCCTACTCCGGTAGCAATGCGGGACTGGTTTGAACTATATTTGATTTCGGCCATAGCGGATGGCAAAGTTTGAAGCCGCACAGAAAGAGGAACTACATTCGCCTGCTGTAATACCCGGTTGGATGAGGGAATGGCACAGGCAAACCGAATAGCTATTACATGAGCGGATTGCTTACTTAAGTAAAACGGAATAGGTTGGTTATGAGGATTGAAATTGATGCGGTCTTTTGAAATTCCTACCTTACCAAGCCGTTGAACCAATTTACCATCTATGTACACTTCTGAAGCACCGTATTGATTAATTGATAAAGCCAGCATTGAGTCCTTAAGGGAAGCATCAAGTGCAAAGGTGAGTCGCAACCAGCAAATATTCCCTTTACTAATTTGCAGAAACCGGGCAAGGCGCTGATTAATGTTTATAGCTGTCCAATCTTCATCATTCAGATTAAGACTTATCCACAAAGGATTATCACCGGCATGAAATCTCCAGCGACTGTTTAGAAAAATTCCTTCAGCAGGTAATTTATCAATCTGTAGTGTGTTTGTATCAATGTTTTGAGAAAAACATTGTAGACCAGAAAAGAAAATAAAAAAGAGAATGCCGTACAGAATTTTCATTATTGCTTATTTGAATTATTTAAAACGCAATTCAATTATAAACTCCGCCCCATCACCTTCTTTCGTCTCCACCTTCATTTCTCCTCCATGTGCTTTTATAATATCATAACTTAATGATAACCCCAAGCCTGTTCCCTGTCCTGTTGGCTTGGTAGTGAAGAATGGCTGAAAGATTTTGTCTAATATTTTTTGAGGAATGCCAACGCCATTATCTTTTACTGATATTTCAAGCCCCCCCGCCCCTAAAGGGGAGCTAATACGTTTTGTGGTTACCCAAACTGTTGGTTCATAATTTTCTCCCTTTAGGGTCGGGGCTTTCTTTTTTTCATTTACTGCATAGAAGGCATTGTTATATAAGTTCAATAATACTCTGCCAATGTCTTGTGGTACTACTTCTATCCTGCCAATACTTTCATCGAAGTTTGTTTTAAAATTTGCATTGAAGTCTTTGTCTTTTGCTCGTAGACCATGATAACTTAGGCGTAAGTATTCATCCGCTAAGGCATTGATGTCTGTTGGTTCTTTTTTGCCTGTGCTTGCTCTTGAATGTTGCAGCATGCCTTTTACTATGGCATCGGCACGTTTGCCGTGATGGTTTATTTTTACTTCATTTTCTTCAATATCATTTGCAATAGCTTTCACTTCTTCAATATCTCCTTTGTCAATTTCTTGTTTCATCTCTTCAATTAATTCTTTATTCACATCCGAGAAGTTGTTTACGAAATTTAAGGGGTTCTGTATTTCGTGTGCAATGCCAGCGGTCAACTCACCAAGGGAGGCCATCTTTTCACTTTGTATCAATTGGGCTTGTGTGGATTTTAATTCCTGTAATGTGCTTTCAATTTGCTGGTTCTTTTGCTGCAATAAACTATTTGTTTTTTTTCTTTGCCGGTTATTTATTAGGAGAATAACAGCTATTATTAAGACTAAACCTAACCCAGCAAGTAATGAATACACTTTTATTCGATTTTTGACTGCTTCAACCTCTTGCTGGCGCAATTGCTCCTCAACATCCTGACTTTGTAAAATCCTTTTTTTATCTATGTTATTAATAATATCGTCGTACGACAAGGCTAATTCATAATATTTAGTTGCACTATCAGCATTGCCTCTTGCTTTATACACTTTTGCCAGCAGTACGCTTACCTTTTGCACATCAGCAGGTAAATCGAATATTTTTACCTGTTCAAAAGCTTTTCTTGAATAATACAGGCTTGAATCAGTAATTCCCTTTTCAAAGAAATATTCAGCTATGGTATGATAGGGCGCCCAATTTGGGGCCATTGGAGACTTTGAAGAGGTTTGAATGGACATTCGGCAAAATTTAACAGCCTCAGAAAAATTTCCTTTTTTAAAATACATAGTTCCGATAATGCCAAGGTTAATAGGGGCAAATCCAGAGTTTGTCTGCTTTGCCAGGTCATATGACTTTTGTGCATACTGAAGACAGGAATCGTATTGATTTGTTGAGGCAAAATAATTTGCGATACCATAATAGGTTACGCTGAGATCGGATAAGTCATTACAGGACTCTAAAATATGGATAGCTTTATAGGAATAATATAAGAGTTTTTGCTGGTTTGAAATTGTGCTGCCATAAGCCCCTCCCAGATCATTATACAGGCTTGCAAGAATTAGCAGTCTGAAAAATTTGGGGTTCCATTGGTTCTTAGCCAATACTGTACTGAAGTTATCGCTCCAGTAAATCATCATTCTCAGGTATCTTTCCGGCAAAATATTTTTTTCAGACCTTGCATCTTC
>JAABUS010006849.1_pt1 | contig 13514 bp, 14 predicted proteins | sample 5560161 | NCBI WGS metagenome assembly JAABUS01 (sample SAMN10711885, study PRJNA513376) | rock metagenome | isolation source: Antarctica rocks | place: Antarctica: Victoria Land, Trio Nunatak nord | collected 2016-01-04 | reverse complement strand
GTGAGCGCAAGCAGCCGGCTTGGCCGGGTGCGCAGCGAGGCTCTCCCGTGAGCGCCACCGCCGCGCTCTACCCAACCGAGCTCCAGGAGCGGGTGGACGCCTACCTGGCCCGGGCCCCGCTGGGCACCGACGCCGGTGTGCAGCGCCTGCGCGATGCCATGCGCCACTCGCTGCTGGCCGGCGGCAAGCGGATCCGTCCGGTCCTGGCGCTGGCCACCGCCGAGGCCCTGGGCCGCGAGGCCGACGAGGTGCTGCCCTTCGCGGCGGCCATCGAGATGATCCACACCTACTCGCTTATCCACGACGACCTGCCCGCCATGGACGACGACGACCTGCGCCGCGGGCAGCCGACCTGTCACGTGGCCTACGGCGAGGACGTGGCCATCCTGGCCGGCGACGGCCTGTTCGCCGAGGCGCTGCGCCTGGCTTGCGCCGAGCAGCAGTCCGATGCGCCGAACCTCCTGGCCGCCGTGTGCGAGCTGACCGCCGCCGCCGGCGTGGACGGGATGGTGGGGGGCCAGTTCCTGGACGTGACCGCGCCCGGCGATCTGGGCGCGGAGGAGCTCCGGCGGCTGCACGAGCTGAAGACCGGGCGCCTGATCGCGGCGTCGGTTACGTGCGTACTGCACCTGTGCGGTGCATCGCCGTCTGCCAGACTGAGCTACGGCCGGTTCGCCGCGGAGCTGGGCGTCCTGTTCCAGATCGTCGACGACATACTCGACGTGACGGGGGACGACTCGGCACTGGGCAAGCCGAGCGGATCCGATGAGCGACACGGAAAACGCACGTACGTGACCGTATTCGGCCTCGATCGAGCCCGGGAGCTCGCGCGGGAGTCGCACTCTGAGGCGCGCGCGGCGCTGGCCGAGTCGCACGGCAGCACGGAGACCCTCGAACGGGTGGCCGACCACATACTCACCCGCCAGAACTGAACGGACGCCCTCTTGGCAGCACTGCTCGACGACATCGACGGCCCCGAAGGGCTCAAGCTACTCGACGACGACCAGCTCGCCCAGGTGGCGCAGGAGGTCCGCAGGCTGATCATCGAGACGATCGGCGAGATCGGCGGCCACTTCGGGGCCAATCTCGGCACCTGCGAGATCGCTACCGCGCTGCACTCCCTGCTGGACAGCCCGCGCGACAAGATCCTCTGGGATGTCGGCCACCAGGCCTACCCGCACAAGATCCTGACCGGTCGCCGCAAAGAGCTTGCCACCATCCGCAAGTACGAGGGGCTGGCCCCGTTCTGCTCGATCGCCGAGTCCGAGCACGACATCATGGGCGCCGGCCATGCATCCACCTCGGTCTCCTACGCGGTGGGGCTCAAAGAGGCCATGCGCCAGGGGCGCGGGCCCGACGGCAAGGTCGTGGCGGTGATCGGCGACGGCGCCCTCACCGGCGGAGTGGCCTACGAGGCCCTGCACCACGCCGGCGGCATGGGCCTGCCGATCGTGATCCTGCTCAACGACAACGGCATGTCGATCTCGCCGAACGTCGGCGCCCTGAGCCGCTACTTCAACCGGGTCCGGATGAATCCCAAGCTCTACCACGCGCGGGAGGACATGGAGTCGAGGATCACCCGGCTGCCGGCTGGGATCGGCGACCGGATCGAGCGCCTGGGCCCGATCGTCAAGGAGTCGCTGAAGGCCTACTGGGCCCCGGGCCTGCTGTTCGAAGAGCTGGACCTGGCCTACATGGGCGTGATCGACGGTCACGACATGGCCGCGCTGCGGGAGGCTCTGCGCGAGGCGCTGGCGGCCGATCGCCCCGTGGTCGTGCACTGCAGCACGGTCAAGGGCAAGGGCTTCTCGCCGGCCGAGGAGGGCGGCCTGGAGGGCATGGAGGCGTGGCACGCCGCCAAGCCCGCCTCGATCGTCAACGGCGCTCCCGCCCTAAAGCCGGTGGCACCAGCCAAGGATCCCAACCCGGCGCCGGCGCAGTACACCGCCGTGTTCGGCAACGCCCTGGTCCAGGAGGCGAGGGCGGACGAGCGCGTGGTGGGCATCACCGCGGCGATGAACAGCGGCACCGGGCTGGACATCCTGCAGAAGGCGATGCCCGAGCGCTACTACGACGTGGGGATCGCCGAGCAGCACGCGGTCCTGTTCGCCGCGGGCCTCTCCCTGCAGGGGGCCAAGCCGGTGTGCGCGATCTACTCGACCTTCCTCCAGCGCGCGTTCGACCAGATCGTGCACGACGTGTGCCTGCAGAACCTGGACGTGGTGTTCGCCATGGACCGGGCCGGCCTGGTCGGTGACGACGGGCCGACCCACCATGGCGCCTTCGACATCACCTACCTGCGCGGCCTTCCCAACATGGTCCTGGCCGCGCCGCGGGACGAGGCCGAACTGGTGCACCTCCTGCACACCGGGCTTGACCACGGTGGCCCGTTCGGCCTGCGTTATCCGCGCGGGGCGGCCGAGGGCGTGCCGCTGCCCTCCACGCCGGAGGTGCTGCCGATCGGCTGCGGCGAGGTGCTGCGCGAGGGCGAGCGCGTGGCCCTGCTGGGCTACGGCTACGGCGTGCCGGTGGCGCTCGGCGCGGCCGACGTGCTGGCCGCCGAGCACGGCGTGGAGCCCACGGTGGCCGACGCCCGCTTCGCCAAGCCACTGGACGCCAAGCTGATCGACTCGCTGGTGGCCGAGCACGACGTGCTGGTCACGGTGGAGGAGAACGTGTTGTCCGGGGGATTCGGGTCGGCCGTGCTCGAGCACCTGGCCGACCGCGACCTGCTGGGCGACGTGCGGGTGCTGCGGTTCGGGCTGCCAGACCGCTACGTGACCCACGGCAAGCCGGGCCTGCTGCGGGCCGAGGTCGGCCTGACCGGCCAGGACGTGGCGGCCAAGGTGGCCGCGGCGGTGCTCAGCCCGGGGCCTGCGCTGGCCTGACCGCGTCCGCTATGCCGCGGACGCGGCGAGAAGGTTCCCGACCCACCGGACGAGCACGAACGTGACTACGACGGAGACGACGAACCCGCCCGCGATAACCCACCACATCCAGGGGTCGAGCTTCACGTCATCGTCATCGCGTTCGTGGCGGTGGTCCTTTACGTGGTCATCGACCTGGCTGCGGATCTGATCGACATCCGCAGCCGGCGTTGGATCTATCGGACGCCGATGGACGCCGAGTACTGCCAACGCTGGTTGAGGACCGACCGTGCCGTAGGTGCGTATGGGCTCGCGGCGATGATCGTCATCCTGATGGTGCGGTTCGCGTGACATGGTCTCGCCGCCGCGCACGAGGTGATGGTCACCATCGAGGAGAACGTGCTGTCCGGCGGCTTCGGCTCCGCCGTCCTCGAGCACATGTCCGACAAGGACATGTTGGGCGACACCCGAGTGTTGCGCTTCGGGCTGACCGACCGCTACGTGACCAACGGCAAGCCGGCGCTGCGGCGCGAGGAGGTGAGGCTGACGCCCGAGAAGGTGGCGAAGCGAGTGGCCGAGGAAGTGCTGGCGCCCCGTGGCGCGCTGGCCTAGCGGTGAGTGACGACTTGTTCGCCACATAGACGGATGACTCGTCGCTCGATCCAGGCTAGTAGCGGTTGCGCTTGATCGCGCAACCGCGGCGCACGTTCACCTCGACGGTCAGCCGGACCAGCGCGTTCGCACGAAGCCTGATCCCCTTGCGACAGCGTGGCAGGGCGGCGCCGTGGCAGGACCGTTTCCCGCACGGCCGCTGAAAGGCCGTGACCGTGTACCGGCCGGGGAGGAAGGGATAGAAGACGCCGCCTTCGAGATTGCGGGCAACGATCCGGCCGCGGGCGTCTCGCACCGAGGTCTTGCCGCGGTAGCCATGGCTCCCGGCCGTGTACCGCTCCGTCTCGGACAGCTCGAGCCCACCGCCGAAGCTCACCGTGGCCACGTCGCCGCCGTCTGATTCCTCTAGCAGGCACGCGCTGGCCCTGCCCGACACATCGCCGGGAAACGGGAAGTGCATCGACTTGGCCGTCGACGGCCAAGTGGCCTTTGCCGACACCCGGCCGACCACCCGCGGATAGAAGCGTTCGGCGCAGAGAACCGTCACCTGCTTTCCCTGCACGTCCTTCAGTGCCGCCATGGAGCCCCGGTCCGAGCCCATGGAGCCGGGAGCAGGAAAGCTCACCGACAGGTCGGCGCCGTTCAGGACGAAACGCGCGCCGGTATGGGGTCCCGTGCGGTCTGGGTGGCGGCGATTGCAACAGCGGGGGTCAGCGCTACGAGGGCGGTGCTCGCCAGCAGCAGCCTCAGCTGAGTCGCGACCAGGCTGCACACCCTCACCATGGCCGAAGCGTAACCAGAAACAGAAACGACCCGCCGAAGCGGGCCGTTTCCGAGGGAGGAGTGATGCGATATGGATCTGTTAGAGGAAGTCTTGTGAGAGTCCGGCGATCTGGGCGGCCACGCTCAACTGCAGGGCCCACGCGGCCGCCGGGAGTGCCACGCCGACCACGACCAGGAGACCTGAGCGGGTGTCGGCGGATATGAGGCGGGTCGGTGTCACGAACTTCAACTTAACCCGGCATCGACTCTTCTCTGTGAAGGTCATCACAGAGGTCCCGAGCGCCTTCGGGGGCCGGCACGGGTGCCTCCCCGCCAGGGGCACCGGTACTCTGGCCGCGTGGCTAAGCGGAGGCTGGATGCCCTTCTGGCCGACCGCGGCCTGTACGAGTCGCGCTCGCGCGCCGCGGCTGCGGTGATCGCCGGGGACGTGCGCCTGGCCCCGGGGGGTCAGTTGGCCGACAAGCCGGGCCGCATGGTGACCGACGACGTGGCGCTCGAGGTCGCCGAGCGCCCCGCCTTCGTCTCCCGTGGCGGCGTGAAGCTGGCCAACGCGCTCGACGCCTTCGCGCTGGACGTCGCCGGGCGTCGCTGCCTGGACGCGGGCGCCTCGACCGGCGGCTTCACCGATTGCCTGCTCCAGCGGGGTGCGGCGGCCGTGGTCGCCGCCGACGTGGCCTACGGCGAGCTGCACTGGAAGATCCGCCAGGACGAGCGGGTGACCGTGATGGAGCGCACCAACGTCAAGGAGCTCGATCCGGCGTCACTGCCCTACGCGCCGGACTTGATCGTCGCCGACCTCTCGTTCATCTCGCTGCACAAGGTCCTGCCCGCGCTGACCGCCGGGGCGGCTGTGGCCTTCGACTGCCTGATCATGGTCAAGCCCCAGTTCGAGGTCGGTCGCGACAAGGTGGGCAAGGGTGGGGTGGTCCGCGATCCCGGGCTGCGACGCGGCGCCCTGGTCTCGGTGGGGGAGGCGGCACAGGGCCTCGGCCTGGAGGTGCTGGGCTACGCGTCGTCCGGCCTGCCGGGGCCCAAGGGCAACCGCGAGAGCTTCGTACGGCTGGCCGAGGCGGGCCGCGCCGGGGCCGTGGATGACCTCTACAACGCCGCGCGAAGGGCCGAGCCGTGAGGCCCCCTCGCAAGGTCGCCGTGTTCACCCGGCGCAACCCGGAGGCCACGGCCGACGCGGTCCACCGCCTCGCCGAGCTGGCCCGCGAGGCGGGCGTCGAGCTGCTGGTGCCCAGCGAGGAGGTGGACAAGCACGGTCTCGAGGATCTGCCGGGCGCCACCTTCGACGCCGACCCCGACACGGCCGACCTGGCGCTCGTCTTCGGGGGCGACGGCACGATCCTGACCACCATGCGCCGCTTCGCAGGGCGCGGAGTCCCCGTCTTCGCCGTCAACTTCGGGGCCATCGGCTTTCTGTCCACGGCGGAGCGGGCCGACCTCGATGCCGCGCTGCGCCGGGCGCTGGCGGGCGACTACGACGTCCTGACGCTCCCCGCGCTGACGGCGCTGACCTCGATCGGCGCCCGAGTCGCGGTCAACGACATCTCCTTTCACCGCCGTCAGGACTTGCGGGTGGCCGAGCTGGGCTACTCCGTCGAGGGCCAGGAGCTCGGACAGGTCCGCTGCGACGGCCTGGTTGTCGCCACCCCCGCCGGCTCCACCGGCTACAACCTGGCCAACGGCGGGCCCGTGATGGCCTGGGGGGTCGCGGGCTACGTGGTCTCCTTCATCGCCCCCCACACGCTCACGGCTCGCGCCCTGGTCGTGGCCCCCGGCGACGTGCTCGAGGTGATCAACCGCTCCCCGGACGAGCCCGTGGACCTGACCACCGATGGCCGCCGGGTGTGTGGGTTGGAGCCCCGCGAGAGCATCGAGATCCGCTTCGAGCACGACCAGGCGCTGCTTGCCCAGGTCGATGGCGCCGGCTTCTACGAGCGCCTGCGCGAGAAGTTCGGCCGCTTGAGCGATTAGGTTCGGACCGATTGGGCATCCTGCCCAATCGGTAAACGGCTGCCCCTCGTCTGTGGCCGCGGGAATGCGCTGCGGACCGATTAAGCATCCTGCCCAATCGGTAAACGGCAGCCCCTCGTCTGTGGCCGGTTCGATGGCGCCGTGTAACGACTCGGTACCAACACGCGCTCTCCGTCGGGAGTCGCTGGTAGACAGGGACCATGCTCTCCGAGCTGCGTATCGAGAACTTGCTGCTGATCGAAGCGGCGCAGCTGCGCCCGGGGCCCGGGCTGAACGCCATCACCGGCGAGACGGGCGCCGGCAAGACGGTGCTGGCTCACGCGCTCGACCTGCTGCTGGGGGGCAAGCCCCGCCCGGGGATCGTGCGCCCCGGAGCCCGGGAGGCCTATGTGGAGGGCGTGTTCGACCTGCGGCCGGGGATCCTGGACGAGCCAGAGCTGGCCGACCTGCGCGAGCGCCTCGACGAGAACGAAGGCGAGGTGGTGCTCGCCCGCCGGGTCAGCGCGGAAGGGCGCAGCCGGGCCTACGTCGGCGGTCGCTCGGCTACGGCGGCGGACCTGCGGGAGCTGGGGGGCCGGCTCGTGGCCTTCTTCGGCCAGCACGAGCATCGTCGGCTGACGGTCGCCTCCGCGCAGCTCGAGCTGCTCGACGCCTTCTGCGGCGAAGCCCACCTGCAACTTCGCGACGACGTGGCCGCCGCCCACGCTCGTGTCCGGGAAGCCGAGCGAGAGCTGGAGAACCTGCGCGGCCGCGCAGGCACGCGGGAGCGAGACCTGGGCCTGCTGGCCTTCGAGATCGGCGAGATCGAGGAGCTCGACCCAAGCGAGGCGGACGAGGAGGCGCTGGCGGCCGAGCGCGCGCGTCTGCGCCAGGTCGACGGCCTGCGCGCCGCCGCGGCGGCCGGCAGCGAGGCGATCGCGCCCGACTCCCCGGACGCGGCCGGGGCGGCGGCGCTGCTGGCCGAGGCCGAGCGCCTCGCCGACGGGGTGGCCGGGGCGGACCCGCACCTGGACGCGCTGGCCGGCCGGATGCGTGCGCTGCGCCTGGAGGCCGAGGATCTCGGGGTGGAGCTGCGGGCCTACCTGGATGGGCTGGAGGCCGACCCGGGACGCCTGCACGAGGTCGACGAGCGCCTGGACGCCTACGAGCGGATCATGCGAAAGCACGGAGGATCGGTGGCCGCGGTGCTGGAGCACGCCGAGCGCTGCCGGGCCGACCACGACCGGCTGCAGGACGCCGACGTGGCGCTCGAGCGCGCGCGCTCCGCGCTGGCCGAGGCCCAGGGCGAGCGGTCATCGCTGGCCGCCCGGCTGACGGCCGAGAGGGCCGGCGCGGCGCCGCGACTGGCCGAGAGGGTGGTCGAGGAGCTCGCGTCGCTGTCCATGGCCGACGCGTCCTTCGAGATCGTCCTCGAGCCGCGTGAGGCTGTGGGGGCCTCGGGCGCCGAGCGTGTCGACTTCCTGCTGGCCCCCAACCCGGGCGTCCCCGCATCGCCGGTGCGTGACAGCGCCTCCGGCGGCGAGCTCTCGCGGGTCATGCTCGCCCTCATGACCGCGGCCGGCACCGGGGCGGCGGCGACGCTGGTGTTCGACGAGGTCGACTCGGGCGTGGGCGGTCAGACGGCCCGCGCGGTGGGCGAGAGGCTGCGGCGCCTCGGCGGGGACCGACAGGTGCTGTGCATCACCCACCTGCCCCAGATAGCGGCGCTCGCCGACCGCCACTTCCGGATCGAGAAGACGCCGGAGGGCGAGGTGGCCACGGCGAGCGTTGAGCAGCTCGCCGACCCGGCCGTGGTCGAGGAGCTGTGCCGGATGCTGGGGGCCGACGGCAGCGACCAGGGCGCGCGCAGGCACGCGGAGGAGCTTCTTGCCGCCGCTTGAGGAAATGGTGCCCGCTCATCTGGCCGCAATTGCCGGGCTTGCCGTTTCAAGAGCGGACATGGATGTCCGCTCTTGCCGGGGGGCATCCGTCGCTGCCCTTATATTCGAAGCGTGACCGCCACCCGCTACATCTTCGTCACCGGGGGTGTCGTGTCCTCGCTGGGCAAGGGCATCGCATCGGCCTCGATCGGCCAGCTGCTGGTGGCCCGCGGGCTCTCGGTCTCGATCCAGAAGTTCGACCCCTACATCAACGTCGATCCGGGCACGATGAGCCCGTTCCAGCACGGTGAGGTGTTCGTCACCGAGGACGGCGCCGAGACCGATCTGGATCTGGGTCACTACGAGCGCTTCACCGACGTGAACGCCACGCGCGGATCGAACGTGACCACGGGGGCGGTCTACGACAGCGTCATCCGCCGCGAGCGTCGTGGCGACTACCTCGGCGGCACCGTCCAGGTCATCCCCCACATCACCGACGAGATCAAGAACCGCATCCGCCGGGCCGCCCAGGCCGACGACGTGGACATCGTGATCACCGAGATCGGCGGCACCGTGGGCGACATCGAGTCCCTCCCCTTCCTGGAGGCGCTGCGCCAGTTCAAGGTCGACGAGGGCAAGGAGCGGGCGATGTTCCTGCACCTCACGCTGGTCCCCTTCCTGGGCCACGCGGGGGAGCTGAAGACCAAGCCCACCCAGCACTCCGTGCAGGAGCTGCGGCGGATCGGCATCCAGCCCGACATGGTCATGTGCCGCAGCGAGGAGGTGCTGTCGCGCGACATCCGCGACAAGATCGCGCTGTTCGTGAACCTGCCCGTCGAATCGGTGGTCTCCGCCCGCGACGTGGACAACATTTACAAGGTGCCGCTCTACTTCCGCGCCGAGGGCGTGGACGACCAGATCCTCGACCACTTCGGGATCGCCACCGATCCGCCCGACCTGTCGGGATGGGAGGCGCTGGTCAAGCGCGTGGACGATGCCCGCGACGTGGTGCGGGTCGGGCTGGTGGGCAAGTACACCCAGCTCGAGGACGCCTACCTGTCGGTCATCGAGTCGCTCAACCACGGCGCCACCCACCACGGCGGCCGGGTCGAGGTGCGCTGGATCGAGTCCGAGGGCCTGGTCAACGCCGAGGGCCTGGCAGAGCTCGAGGACGTGGACGGGATCCTCATACCCGGCGGCTTCGGCGTACGCGGGATCGAGGGCAAGATCCGGGCGGCCCAGTACGCACGCGAGAACGGGGTCCCCTACCTGGGCATCTGCCTGGGCATGCAGATCGCCGTGGCGGAGTTCGCCCGCCACGTGGCGGGCATGGACGGCGCGAACTCGACCGAGTTCGATCCCGAGACGCCGTACCCGGTGGTCGATCTGCTGCCCGAGCAGAAGGAGATCCGCGACATGGGTGGCACGATGCGCCTGGGGGCGGACCCGGTGAAGCTGCACGAGGGCACCCATGCGCGCGAGGCCTACGGCGAGCCCGTGATCTACGAGCGCCACCGCCACCGCTACGAGGTCAACAACCACCTGCGCCGACGGCTGGAGAAGGAGGGCCTCGTCTGCTCGGGCACGTCGCCCGACGACCGGCTGGTCGAGGTCGTCGAACTGGCCGACCACCCCTTCTTCGTGGCCTCGCAGTACCACCCCGAGTTCAAGTCCCGCCCGCTGCGCCCCCAGCCGCTGTTCCGCGAGTTCGTCGGCGCGGCACTGGAGCGCGCCCGGGCGCGGGAGCCGGAGGTCGTTGCCAGCCGCGGGCCCGGGGAGCACGCCGACGCCCGGGCCTGAGGCCCGTCCCGCCTAGACTGCACGCCATGGCCGACCTCGACCGCCGCAGCTCCCACGTTCCCCGCCGCACGCGCGAGCGGCGCGCCTACCAGCTCGCGGTGGCCGGCGGCGTGCTGGGGGTAGTGGGCGTAGTCGGCCTTGTGCTCGCCATGATTGGGATCGTCGGGGCCGGCCTGCCGATCCTCGCCCTGATCCTGGCCGCGGTCTGCGGCTTGCTGTTTCGGCGCACCATCGCCGGGTGAGCGTCGCCGGCGCGCACGCCCCACACGGGGGCACAGGCGAGCGCGAGCGCCTGGTCGAGGACTTCGTCCGCCTGTGCGAGATCGAGAGCCCGTCGCTGCACGAGCGGCCGATGGCCGACGCCGTGGCGGCGGAGCTGAGCATGCTGGGCCTCGGGGTCACCGAGGACGCCAGCGCCGCGGCGACCGGCTCGGACGCCGGCAACCTGATCGCCCGCCTGCCCGGCCCCGCCGGGGCTCCGACGATCCTGCTCTGCGCCCACTTGGACACCGTCCCCCTCGACGGTCCGGTGGAGATCCAGCGCGACGGCGGCGTGTTGCGAAACCGCCATCAGGCGATCCTCGGCGCCGACAACAAGGCGGCGGTGGCGGTCATCCTGGCCGCGGTGCGCCACCACGCCGAGCGGGGCGGGGCCCCCGTCGGACTCGAGCTGGTGTTCACCACGGCCGAGGAGCCGGGCCTGCTCGGCGCGAAGGAGCTGGATCGCCGCGCCCTTCTCAGCGACTTCGGCTTCGTCTTCGATCACGCCAGCCCGATCGGCGAGCTGATCACGGCCGCGCCCACCTACTACCGCCTGCTGGCCCGGTTCACCGGCGCGGCCGCCCACGCGGGCATCCGCCCCGAGGACGGCCGAAATGCGATCGTGGCCGCCGGCCGAGCGGTGGCAGCCATGCGCCTGGGCCGCCTGGACGACCAGACCACGGCCAATGCGGGGATCATCGAGGGCGGCACCGCACGCAACGTGGTGGCAGAGCACTGCCAGGTGGAGCTCGAGGCGCGCAGCCTGGACGAGGGGACCGCCGACCGGGCGATCGCCGAGATGGTGGATCGCTGCTCCGACGCGGCGGGGGACACCGAGTGCGACGTGGACACCACGGTGGAGCAGCTGTGTCGTGCCTTCAGGCTCGCTCGGTCGGCGCCGCCGGTGCGCGCGGCGGCCTGGGCCCTCGAGGACCTCGGCATCGAGCCGGTCTACCGGTCATCGGGTGGGGGCAGCGACGCCAACGCCCTGATCGCCGGCGGCCTCTGTGTGCTCAACGTGGCCAACGGGACGGAGCGAAACCACCAGCCCGACGAGCGCGTGACCGTGGAGGCTCTGGAGACCATGCTGGACGTGACCCTGAGAATCATCGAGCGCAGCGCGGAGGTGTAAGTGGGCTTCGAGCGGATCGGAAGCGAAGACATCTGGGAGGGCAAGATCGCCAAGGTGCGGGTGGACACCTTCCGCTACGACGACGGGGAGGAGGCCGAGCGCGAGATCGTCAGCCACCCCGGCGCCGTGACGATCCTCCCCTTCGACGGTCAGAGCATCTGGCTGGTCCGCCAGCCGCGCGAGCCCGTGGGAGAGCAGTCCCTGCTCGAGCTGCCGGCCGGCAAGCTCGACGAGGAGGGCGAGGAGCCCGAGGCCACAGCCCGCCGCGAGCTGGCCGAGGAGATCGGGAAGGGCGCCCGCGACTGGCGCCACCTGGTCACGTTCTACAACTCCCCGGGCCTGCTGACCGAGGAGCATCATCTCTTCCTGGCCACCGGCCTCTACGACGAAAGCGCGGAATCGGGTGAGGAGGAGCGAATCGAGATCGTGACGCTCGACGTCGACCGGCTCGACGAGACGATCCCCGAGGTCCGCGACGCCAAGACGCTGATCGGACTGCTCTGGTTCCGCGCCTACTTGCGCGACTGAACCCTGCCGGCGCCCGGTGAGCGTCGCGTTGCACGTCGAGGGAAACGCGCGGGCCGGGCGAAACAGTCGGGGTGGCCACCATCGCCCAGCCCGTCGCCAGCCGGCCCTTCGAGCATCTGGTGCTCGACTTCCTGTCCTACCTCGAGTTCGAGCGCGGGCTGTCGCGCAACACGCTGGAGGCCTACCGCTCGGACCTGCTCCAGTTCGGCCGCTTCCTTCACCAGCGGGGGATAGCCGCCCTGGACGTCTCGGCGGTGGCGCTGGACGACTTCCTGGCCGAGCTGTCGGGCTCTACCGGTGGCTCGGCGTCACCGGCCACGATCCACCGCAAGGCCGCCTGCCTGCGCTCCTTCTACCGCCATCTGCGCCGCGACGGGCTGCTGGACACCGATCCCACCGTGAGCATCGCGGCGCCCCGGCGAAGCCGCCGGCTTCCCCACGTGCTAACACGCGGGGATGTCGACAAGCTGCTGGGCCAGCCGCGCGGCACCGCCCCGGCCGACCTGCGCGACCGGGCGCTGCTGGAGCTGATGTACGCCTGCGGGCTGCGCGCGTCGGAGGCGACCGGCCTGGAGGTGGCCGACGTCGACACCGACGAGGGCATGCTGCGGGCCCGGGGCAAGGGCTCGAAGGAGCGCGTCGTGCCCGTCGGCGCGCAGGCGGTCTCCGCGCTCGCCCGCTACCTGAAGCGCGGACGGCCCGTGCTCGTGGGCACTGGTCAGGAGTCGCACCTGTTCGTGAACTTCCGGGGCGGCGCGCTGACGCGCCAGGGCCTCTACAAGATCGTGCGCCGTCACGCCACTTCCGCCGGGCTGGCCGACCGGATGAGCCCCCACACGCTGCGCCACACCTTCGCCACCCACCTCCTGGCGGGGGGCTGCGATCTCCGTGCCGTGCAGGAGATGCTGGGCCACGCCGACGTGGCCACCACCCAGCTGTACACCCACCTCTCCAGCGAGCGGCTCAAGGACGTGTACTTCCGCGCGCATCCGCGCGCCGTCGTGCGCTGATACAACCGCGGTCGTGCGCGCCCGGGAGACCTCGCTCTGCGCCCTGTGCGCGGGGCTGCTGATCCTCGCCGGCTGCGGGAACGACCGCCCGGCGGTGATCGAGGAGGCGCCTGCTCCGAGCGCCCGCACGCGTGACTTCCGCTCGGCCCGGGCCGGCCTGGAGGTGCAGCTGCCCGCCAACCTCCAGGTCGTCGCCGCCGACCGCCCCCCGGCTGTCTTTCGCGCCACGCTCGGACAGCCCTTCGTCTCCAGCTACGCCTACCGGCGCAAGGAGCAGCTGCCGCGCGATGCGAAGGAGCTCGACGACGCCCGCAAGCGCCTGGCCACCGCGGTTCGGCGGCGGGACGCCGGCTACCGGCTCGCCTCCGCCCGCTCGACCGAAGTGGACGGGGCCCGCGCGGTCGAGCTGGTGGGCGAGCAGACGATCTCACGGCGGCGCGTCAGAGTCCGCAGCCTGCACGTTTTCAAGGGCGAGGCGGAGTACGTGGTCGAGATCGTTGCTCCCTCGGCCGGCTTCTCCCGCTTCGATCGGCGCCTGACTCCGCTGGTCAAGCGCACGCTCAAGGTGACAGGCCGGGTGCGCGGGTCCTGACGGGGCCGCCGCTGGCCGGGTTGCTGGGGACGGGCCGCTGATGCCCGAGCTGCCGGAGGTGGAGACCGTACGCGGCCAGCTGGCGCCGCA
>JAABUS010006848.1_pt1 | contig 13515 bp, 16 predicted proteins | sample 5560161 | NCBI WGS metagenome assembly JAABUS01 (sample SAMN10711885, study PRJNA513376) | rock metagenome | isolation source: Antarctica rocks | place: Antarctica: Victoria Land, Trio Nunatak nord | collected 2016-01-04 | reverse complement strand
TAGAATCAGTCATAGAGCTGTTCTCCCCCAGTGAGTCAGACACAGCCTGGCATGGAGGCTGCCTTGCCCTTGCTGAGCTGGCGAGGCGAGGGCTTCTGCTGCCTTCCAGATTGAGCGTGGTAGCCCCTCTGGTTGCAGAGGCCCTCCAGTATGATGTGCGCAGAGGCCCCCACAGGTCTACTGACTGCACACTCACATCATCAGCACTGGCAATTCTGAAGGATGGCCAGCTTGCCTTGGACTGTGCATATGTATGTGTCACAATGCCAAGCCTGCATTGCCTGCTGCTTCATTGCCAAGGCATCACCTGCTCTTTGCCAGCTTGTTGTTGTGCCTTGTGGTACTATTTTAGGTTGAAAAGGGGGAATGACCTTTCCATGGGTCATGAACTCTTTGCAGACTTGCTTCAAAAGGCCTGTCTGCACGTCAGCCATGCCCTTTGGGGACCAGCCACAGTCAGGTATCAACGGACATTTGGTCCATGATAGCGCGCACTGATATTGTTTGTTGCAGTGTGGGTGCACATGTCAGAGACGCAGCTGCTTATGTTTGCTGGGCGTTTGCAAGGGCATACACAGCAGCTGATATGCTGGAAAGCATTGCCGTCTTGGCACCTGCTTTGCTGGTGACAGCTTGCTATGATCGTGAGGTGAGTTTTAGGGGTGCTTCTGCCATCCAATTCAACTCATTGCAATGTTCAGCAGCAGCAGCAGCAGCAGCAGCAGCAGCAGCAGCAGCAGCAACATCTACTGTCAGGCACCCTGCATTTGCATTTTGCAAACATGGTGCTAGCTGGGCACATTTGATGCAATGATCAGTCATGCCTTGCTTTCCTGACTGACTGCTGCCTTGTAAGACCAAGCAAGCACGAAACCCATTTGGCAACTTCTGTATGCTTGGATGTTCCTCGCTGTACCTTGCACAGTTACACACAGGTCTACAGGGAATCCTGGTTCAACTCACTCTGGGTTTTTTTTGCAAACTGAGGCAGACGGCGTAAGTTGTTCCGTTGATGTATAAACAGGTGAACTGTAGGCGAGCAGCTTCAGCTGCATATCAAGAGAGTGTGGGCAGGCAAGGCAATGTGCCACATGGCATTGACATCCTCACAGCAGCAGACTACTTCACCCTCAGCTCTAGAACGCAGGTATTGCCACGCCGTGCTCACTTTCTGTCACAATAAGTCATGCATAAGACCAGGGCAGCACATTTTGTCACTGGGTCATGATTGTTCACTGCTATGCTCACCATAATTTCTGTCAGGCGAGAGTGCAGCACTTGGTCACAGTGCTCATGAGTCTCTTGTCGTTGATGTTGACTCTCCCACAAAGCAACCTGGCTACCCAACATGGCTGCTTTGGTTGGCCGCAAACCGTGCAACCTGTGCAACAGTGCATAGTCAATGCAGTCTAAGAGTGTTGTCAGTGTCCTGTGACTTCACAAACCTGCCGATTAGATTGTCTAGCATGCGGCAAGGCCTCAGCTGCTGCCTTTTGCATCAGGGGTATTGTTCAAGGCTTCACGGCATGTATGGCTTCAAGAGCATTCAACACATCTGGTCAAGCATACACTTTGTGCAGACGCTTTTCCCAAAAAGACCCGACAAGTGCCTTTTTTCAAGCAGAAGCTGGTTCACTTACGCACAATGATATCCGCAATGTATGTACTACAGGCTTACCTGACAGTGGCGCCCTTCATTGCCCAGTTCCCTGAGTACCAACAAGCCCTGGCCGATCATCTGCTCTCCACCAAGCTCAGCCATTGGGAGCGCTCTCTGCGTGAGCTGACCTCAAAATCTCTAGCAGCCCTAGTCCCCACGCAGCCAGCGTTCCTCCAGACCACAGCTGTGGACACCCTGCTGCCGCTGTGCCTGAACAGCATCCTGGAGGTCAGGCATGGGGCGGCATTGGGGGTGGGGGAGCTGACCCTGGCATTGCACAGTCTGGGTGAGGCTCTGGACACAGAGAGGCAGCGTGCTGTGGCGGGTGTGGTGCCAGCCATTGAGAATGCTAGGCTGTACAGGGGCAAGGGCGGGGAGCTCATGAGAGGAGCTGTCTGCAGGTCAGCCTGGCAACAAGTCTTTCCTGGAGCTACCTTTGCTGCCTAATGCACAGTCTAGGCACTCCTGAAGACACTCCTGCACTCTGTGTATCTTGAGCTGCAGGACAGCATTCGTGTGAATTGCCGAGAAAAATTCCATGCAGCTGAAAGGGGGGCAGTGAGCTTGAGAGGTGCATTTCAGTCAAGCATATCTTTTGCCCCTGGCGATTCAGCCTGCCCCTGTGCTTGACACCTCTGCATTCATGTTTTTGTTCATGCATCCATATCTTTGCTGACATGTGCTTCCTGTTCTGCAGGCTTGTGGAATGCCTAGCGCTTGCCAAGCTGCCTCTCAAGCCAGCCCAGCACAAGCAGCTGCACAGCTCCATCGATGAAAATCTTCGGCATCCTACTGCATCCATTCAAAGCGCAGCGTGCTCAGCGCTGGCAGCCTTCACAGCCACCTACATGCCCACAGGGGACGCTGAGGCAGTCAACAGGACGTCTGACAAGTACCTAGGGTTGCTGACAGACCCTAATGTGGCCGTCAAGAGAGGGGCTGCAGCTGCGCTTGGCGCCTTGCCCAAGTGGCTGTTGGAACCTCTCTCCCGCCAAATCCTGGCAGGGCTGGCTGCTGCAACACAGGTCTGGCACTGTGGACGTCACACCACACATTGACCACAAGATGCCTATGGCAAATGGTGCTTTCAAAGTCCATCTTGCTGTCAGCCCTGCTCAGCCCAAACACTGGCAAAGTCAACAAAGCAAGACTCAGTTGGCACGCATTCAGAATCATGCTGTGCTGCTGTGCAAGTCTTGGGCCAATCAGCACTGGTGTTGCTGCCTTCGTACTTAGCTTGTACTTCAGTGCAAGTCTTGGGCCAGTCAGCGCTGGTGTTGCTACTTTCATGCAAACTAGATTATTCCTTTGTGGTGCCCACAGGTAGAAGAAGACCCAGATGATCGAGATGCAGAGACCAGGGTGGCAGCTGTCAAGGCACTTGCCCTGGTTGCACACAAGCTGTATGGCACCTGCCAGGAAGCTGCCGGCTGTGATGCCAGTCATGCGGCCACAACTGCAGTGGCAGCTGATCCAGCAGCTGCTGTGCTGGTGAGGGAGCATGTGCTGAAAGCACTGCTGGCAGCTGTTGAAGATTACAGCACAGACAACAGGTCAGACCTTTTCCCCACAGCAATCACAAGATAGCTGTGCTAGCAGAACACACAAGAGGCTGTGCTATGATGCAGAGGATGGGCTGGTACCTACAAATTGCTGTCTGCATGGTAGGTGGCAAAATTACTGTCAATGAGCGCGGACAGTAGAAGGAAACCGCAGGCAGAGATGTTACGTTTGTTGCGAAGCTCTTATCATAAGCATATTCAGCCAGACTACAGCGCACACATACACACTCTTCTATCCTTCCTTGTTGCCCTCACGAGGACTCGAGGTCGTCTGCCTCATGCTAAATGCTGTCCTAAATTAGTTGCAGGCCTCAAAAACAAGAATTTCTGCAGGTGACACCTGGGAAAGAGAGGCTGCAGTGACCATGCTGCCAACATGCCGTGTCCTGCCAGCTGTGCACTCTAACCATGTAGTGCCCGCCGCTTGCTGGTGACATACAAAAACACAGATGCTGCTGAATTTGCACAGGAGGTGCTGCTGCTGCACATGCCACAATACACACACAACTGCGTGTACAGGGCAGCTTTTGCTGCTACACATGCCACACTGCAGACGCTGCAGAGTGTGCAAAGAAGTTATGGCTGCTCCACATACCAAATTGCAGATGCTGCTGACTGTGCAGGGGGGATATTGGCAGCTGGGTGAGAGAGGCAGCAGTGCAAGAGATGCCACGGTGCCTTGTGCTGCTGTGCACCCTAGATCAGGAGCATGTCAAGGTGGAGCGTGAAGAGCAGGCTTCAATCACACACATGGTCATCCAAGCCCTGTTGAAGCAGTCTGTGGAGCGCATTGCACGATTGAGAGAGGTCAGCTGCTGCTGTCACTGTGTCCTAGTTGTAACTTTGCACAGATACACCATACATCTGGTAGTACAGGTTATGGAGAGCTTGACAGCATATGTTGTATGGTCACACCATACACCTTATGTACAGGTCATGCAGAGCTTGACAGCATACATTGGTATGCTTATAGCATACATACATAGGTACTGGCCATGCTGAGCTTGACAGCACTTGCTTGCTGTCGTAAGTGTCTGCTCAGTTAGTGGACCCCTCAATCACTGTATCAGCTGCTGCTTTGTCATCTGACACTATTTGCCAACCTACATGACATCGCAGGGTGGTGTTATTGGCCAGCGTTATTTCTCATTGGTTCTCAGACCCTAAACCGCAAAAATACAAAAAACCGCTAAAACCCTAACCCCTACAACCTATCTATCAACCCTAACAAAATTAAAAGTGTGAAAACTTTTAGGGTTTCGAAAAACCCTAACAGTGACAACCGATGAGAAATAACGCTGGGGGGGGTTATTTTGGGGGCCACCGCTGTGAGAGATGCTGTCATGCTTCAGTGCGACGCTACCTTGTCCGTGTTGCTGGCATTGCAAAACAAGCTGGCCGGCATGCATGCCAGGCTTGCAGTGTGCATGTATCATGACACATTGCTTCATCGTGGCACAGCTTTGTGCTGCCACAGTGTCTGCTGCCATGTCATCTGAAAAAGGTGCCTGCAACCCAGCCCTGTGTCTGTGTCTACAGGCAGCATTGGACAACCTGCGCGAGCTCATCTTCCAGCAACACCATTTGCCGCCAATAGCAGCTGTGCAGCACCTGCAGACAGCAACAGCAACACCCGAGGCTGAGACCGCAACTATGTCCAGCGTCGATCAGGTGCAACATACACTGGCTTTCACGCGCGCTGCAAACTTGGTGTCAAGTCAGGCTTTTTCATCTTCAAACAGTGGTTTTATTAGCAACACCTGCTGGCATCAAGGTCCACTGCTTTGCTCACTATGGTAGTTTTTTTGGCGTCAAGTTGATTCAAAAAACAATGTAGACACAGCAGAAAATGTAGGGTGGCTGCTGCAAGCATTAACATTGAAGACAATTGTGACTGTGTCAATACAATGCATGTGTGTGACATGAGATTGAGCTGTTTAGGGTTTCCTGCAGGGGCTGCTGGGCGTCAGTGCCCTCCTGGCTGTACCAGAATACAGGAGGGCTGTTCTGGAGGGGCTGGTGGCCAGCATAGGAGGCCTTGATGCATCCCTGTGCAAAGAAGCCTCTGCAGCCTTTGTGCAGACCTTGACTGCAGCAGACCCTGGTAGCCTCGCTGCACCACCTGCCTCTTACACTGATTTGGCCCTCAAGCTCACATTCAGCATCATGGCGTTCTTCCTGTTGTGCTCACACCATTTGTTCAGTAAGTACGGCAGGGTTTGTGAATGACGTACATGACTGAGCTTTCTTTCGTTTCCCATGTCACCGGTCCATGTGACTTGCATCTGCACACACACCAACCACAAAGGTGGTGTAATATTTTCAGCTTAGGCCTTTGACAATTCTGCACAGGATCTTGATCTACCAAGACATAAAAGACACTTGACAGTGGTCTTCTTGACCAGTTCCATAACTCTGACACATCTGTACAACTTAATTGGTTGGCTGAAGATGTCGATTCTCTTCTTTCTCAGTCAGTGAGTGGTTGTCATGCAGAAGGGGAGGGATGTCAGCTGTTGACTGATGTTGCCCAGGCGCTGACAGACCTGTGGGGCCAACATGCAAGAAGCCTCCGGCTTGCCACACCGATCCTGCGCACTGCAGAGGTGCTGCTCTCTCAGACACACATTCTTGCGCTGGAGAAGGACCTGAGCAACACACTCGGTAGGTGTATTCATGCATCTTGTTTGCCATTTCCTGTTTTCTGTTGTTCAAGTCCAAAAAGAAGTACAAATACACACAAGCAAAATGGCTTTCATGAGGTTGCAGTCCTGCTGACATTTTGTTGCAATGATAGGCCAGCAGGTCTGGTTATTGCTTGGGCAGTTTTGGCCCGATTCAGCCATTGAAACATGGTGTTGATCAAGGCTACAATTCCTCACAAGACATGTGTGCATCTGCAGGCACAATCTTGGACTTGACAAAGAAGGAGTGTCAACAATGCAAGGATGTCCCTCGCCTGTGTGCAGCAGTGTCCCTGCTGTGTCAACTTATCTCCTGTGCAAAGCCTGTGAGCTCAACAGCGCTTCAAAGTCTGTTGGCACTTATGGTCAATCGATATCCAAAGGTATGCTGTTGCCTCTGTTTATTACAGTCTTGTGCACTTCGCTGACTTCAGAGACTTGCGTAAGTTGTGCTGCACAGTGCACTGGAAGCTCCACATTATCAATTAGCAGCAACAGCCAAAGGATGGGGCACAAACACAGTTGGTTATGACAGGCACAGAAGCAAGCTGAGAGTTTCATCTTTTTGGAAATGATTCAATGTGGATTCTGTAGGTTCGCAAGCAAGCTGCAGAGCAATTGTATGTGCGATTGATGACTGTTGAGGATACTGGGCTGTACTCTGAGGAAGCGCTGGACCAAGCATATGATGTACTCACAGAAATTGCATGGGATGGCTCCTTGGAGAGCGTGAAGTCAGCCCAAGCGCAGCTGCTCAATGTTTTTGAGCTGACATCAAACGAAAATGGTGCATCTGATTTGCAGCGGCCAGATGTGTCTTCTACCAAACGAACTGACGAGAATGCATCGTATCAAGCACTTATCAACGATGGCAGCAGACTTTGATGGGATGCAATAGCGGCAGCACTTTCCATTTGACTAAGTAAAATGTCATGTCTACATTGACATGCACATTTGCGGTCCGAGCGATTGTGCAGCCCAAAACGTATGAGTTTGGCAAGCAAGGTATGTCAGTTTGCTCAAACATTGATGTGTCGAAAGGCAAGTTGTTTCTAGCACACTTTTGCATGCATGTACTGGCAGCAAAGCTGACCTATAAAGAGGGCACAATGGGGAGAGACACTACCTGGCAATGTGACTCAAGGCAATAAGCAGCACGCTCAATGTCAGAACACAAAGTCTCGCTGAAGCAAAAACAAAGTATGGCGCATGCCAGGCATGTAATCTAGTCTATGTAGTATATAAGTCTTCAAAATACTACAAATGAGCAAATGCAACAATGCTGAGACAAGACTGACTACAGTCACATCTGCTGTAGCTAGCGCCTGCCGCTTGCCTGCCTGCTTCTGCTTTTTACTTCTGCATCCTGGGGCTGATGAAGCAGCACCAAGTTCTTTGCTGATGTAGGGTTGTGCTTGGCATGCCCTTCGTTCCAGTCATAACATGCAGCGTAAGCGTAGATGGTGCCTTCCTTATTGAAAGCAGCGCAGGGAATTGGCAGGCTGCTTCTGGACATAGCTTTCAGCCTCTGCTTGCTGTCCTTGTCCCAGAAGTTGTACTGACCATCTGAACCAGCAGTGACAAATGTGCCATGCACAGGATGAAACTCTATGGAGTTGACTGCCCAGATGCCATCGCCACCGCCTGTTGAGTCACGATGACATTTGAATGTGAAGTTTTTGCCTTGCAGGTTGTCATCCACATGATGCACTGCCACACGACCCTCGATTGAGCCAATCAGGTAGCCAGTGGAATCTGGGAAGCATGTTATGCATCTGGTCTGAAACTTCAGTGGGGATTCCAGCTCCTTGACAACAGCACCAGGGTTGCTGAGGTGGAAGATCTGGATACGCCTGTTGGCCAGACCAACAACAAGCAAAGGGTGGCGCACATCCATGCCATACACTCTTTCTGGCAGTGTCTGGGTATGGAGAGGATTAGGTTGGCGCAGGTCCCAGTACTTGAGTGTCTTGTCCCAAGACCCAGTGACAAGCATGTTGTTGAAAAAGTGCATGTGTCTGATAGGAGCATCATGTTTGGCTACTGTTTGCTGAGAGTTGCTGGCAAGATCCCAAATTTTGGCTTCATTGTCACAGCCTGCTGAGAAGACCTTTGATCCATCGCTGCTCCAGGCGCTACACAACACTGGGGCTGCATGTGAGAAAGCTGCTTTTGGCTGCGACTGCCCGTTCGGCTGGACCTCGTAGCATCTGACCTGGTTGTCCCAAGATGTGACAGTCAGGAAGTTGGAGGTAGGACTGAAATGGAGACTGCTGATGGCATCTGTGGGGGGTGATACTAGCTCTGCGTCTTTGTTTGGGTTGTAGTTGCCAGCTCCAGAAGCCGCTGCGCCAAATGAAGAACTGCCAAAGGCTGCCATGCGTTGCCACTGGCTTGAGGCTTGAATAGACAACCTGCGGGTTGCAACATCTCAGTAAGACAGTCGCCTGTAGGCGCGAGGCCTCGCACGACGCCATCGAGCTAGAAAGACTGTCAGGTGACGTACCTGGGTACCTCTACCAAAGCGGACGCAGCGCGCCAGCGGTTCGCAAATCCAGATCACTCATAGAACTGGATGTGTTCAGCACACCTTGACAGCGACGTGCAGGCTGTCGTTCCAGTACTCACAGGCGGTTGCTGAAGATCACAGCAGTCCACAGTGAGATCCGCGCGGTCCAGAGCCCGAAATGCCAGAGACCCGAGGCTTGGACAGTGCAATGCATGCTACAAACCCTTGATGCGAATTCCGAACCTGATGAGACATGAATTCGCCATTATGATGCCAGGTGCGATTGCATGTGTCAGCTATGCTCTGTACAAGGAACAGACTTTTTGGCAAACACGCCCAGACATGTTATGTGGTCAATCAGCAGATTTTGCGTGAAATCACTACTCTAAGTTTCATCAGCTACAGTTGCTAGCACCAGCAGACACTGTTTACGCCCATTCTCGGGGGGTCAGGCAAGCATCGAGCAGGTCAGCTTCCGGAGACCCAGCCTCAGGTTGCACATTGTACTCCCATCGTGACGTCAAAGGCAATGACATGAGTATTGATTCTATTCTGCCTCCAGTCTTCAGCCCAAAAGTGGTGCCTCTGTCATACACCTGCACACATTGACGTGAAGTGTCTTGAGACCCTGCCTGACACCTCCTTGGCCGAATCGCATGCAAGCAATCTCTTTCACATGCTTGTTTTGCATGCAAAAAGACACAGTATACTTCACTGACAAGGGAAGCACTCACTGACAGCAGGAAGTGATGGCTATGTTGCCAACTGTGACAGCAACTATACAGCAAGGTCCTCATGTACTACAACCAATTTGGGCCCTCATGAAATTCAATACCACTCTGTGCACTGACATCAAGTGAGGCTGAGTTGCATACCAGGTTGAACTCAACATATCTGCCTCGCCGCATCTGCTGCCAATTCTTCTGTTCCTCAGTGAACTTGTCATCTTTATGTTGAGCAACAATGGGCAGATACGAGTCCACCTGCACGGCAAGCATGACCCTCATCTGATACCATTGCCTCATCAGGCTGACATCTCAAGTACTGACAGAGGCAAGCAGATATGCTGCCACTGACATTCTGTAAAGATCCTGCAACACTGCAGTGCAAGCATACAATCGTGTCTTGTATGCTATGAAGTTCGTGCACGTATAAGCCAACAGATCACTGGAACATACCACAGCTTTCTGGCAGTCCTGAGAAAAGCTGAAGATGGTGTCTGCATCCTTGTTGTTCAGGTCGTCGAAGAAGATACCGCCACAGCCTCTGCGCTCATTGTTGCGGTGCTTGATCACAAAGTAGTCATCACACCACTTCTTGAACTTGGGCCAATACTCAGGGTCATGCTTATCACAGACAGCCTGGGGACAACATGAGGCAAACATGAGTCTAGAATGTTCATGCCTCAGTGACAATGCCATGTACAGTGCTGTGGTAACATGCTGCCATGCAGCAAGCTCCTCAGCGCTATCACAGGCAAGACAGCGATTAATGCATGGCAGGCAGCCAATGTAGAAAAGCAGCCAAACATCAAGAAGTTTTAACCCACCAAATGATGCCACATTTCCGTGCCTGTCCTGGTTTGTTTGGACAGAGCAATGACTGACACCAGTTTGATGCAAAAGGGTAGTTGTGAACGCCGTGCTTTGGAAACGCTCAGCTATGCTTTTGAGATGATTCAGAAAATGGTGCTAGCAGCAAGCCCTGAGTACCTTAGTTGAGTACCAAGCTGACAACAATGTGTCATAGGGAATGCCGCCTGTGCTCAAGCTATCTACACATCTGACAAGACAACTGCATCTCTACAGTTTGCAGTAGACGTGTCGGCAGGCAGGCCCTTACCTTATACGAGCCGTGGAAGTGCTTGAGGTCGTCTGCATTGACATATGAGGGGGTGATGTCGGTGCCGCCACCAAACCACCATTGACTGGGGATGCCATTCCACTCCTCTGTCTCAAAATATCTGCATCATGGTTCAGTTCATCACAATAGGTACTTACAATAGGCAGATGAACTGATGCCTTCAGCATATATCCTGTCAAGCATCATGACTAGGAGTGCATAGCATGATCTGGAATTGCCAGCGTGAAGGCAGGATAGCTGTGTGCATGTCACTACTGCATACTTTTATCTGGGTCGCACTGCACTGCACTGCACAGCACAGCACAGCACAGCACAGCACAGCACAGCACAGCACAGCACTGTCATGAAAGATGTTGCGCCATCTACAGCATCATGACTGTCATGCTTCAAAGGTTATGCAATGGCTACGCGCATTCTGCTTGCATTTGGTAGTCTCACCATTGTAGCAGCAGAAATCAAGATACTTGGCAATACGTCACAAGAGTGAGAGCATGTGGCACAGTGACAGCTTACTGAAGCAGTCTTTGACCATGCACTGTGTTCACCTGTAGTTGAAGTGCATGGTGGGAGCAAAGGGGTTGTGGGGATGCATGACAGAGCTGATGCCGCATGCAAAGAAGGGCACTCTGTCTTGGGCTCCATTCTCTTTGCCTAGGTTCTTGGTGGTGCCTGTGGCTGCTCTGTAGGCCTCAGGAGGCATGCTGCCATACACCACAGACACATTCACTCCAGCTTTCTCCCATACATTGCCACCCTGTGGGCGGAGTCAGGTGAAAGTGTGCCTTCTGACGGACATGTCTTATGATCAAAAATATCTCAAAAATGACAGGTGCAAAAAAAGTCGAGCTGCAAGGCTTTGCTAGTGACAAGTTGCACGCTGTTTGTATTGCAGGCATGCTTTGCTAAGTGCAAATGGCAACTACCTGTAGGACTCTTGACACGCCACCACCACCTCCTGGTCTTGTCCAGGCATCCTCATGAAACTCTTTGCCGTCCATGTCTGAGACTGCTTTACAAATTTCATCCTGAGCTTTCCTAACGGCTTGTTCGAATTTGACCCGCATACTCTCGTCGCTACTTGCATCTTCCTTACAAAGAGTAGCTGGCGCATTTTCCACAACTTCTTCCTTTTCAATAGCCTGCAAAGCCTGTCATGACTAAGCCAGGCAAACAGATACTGAACTTTCACGCACGGCTTGAGTATCGTCTCAGCACATACTGGGGCTGCTTGCATCTGGATAGAACTTCGTTTGTGACTTGATCTGTAGTGTCGCTGCTTCAACGCCTGCAAGAGTTGTCCGTCTTTTAACGTACTGGAAGAGCGAGTGATCGGGCTCAATAGTCTTCTTGAACGCAAACTTGCCTTGCGATTCAGATGTCTGTTGCCGTGTGCAGACGCTGTTAATCCGGGATGCTCCTGATGTATTGCCTGGCACGGTGGCAACCTATGCAACTGTCCCAAGCCCTGCCCGTTGACTAAAAGCATCCCTTTGGATGTCACGCCTGCACGAGATTTGGTGCAGAGCCACACAGCAAGGCTGCAAAGGAGCTGTTTATCTCAGACGCTAAAGATGCTCGGCGATGCTGCACTTTGGCAAGCTCTGCTGCGCAACTGCATGCAAGCTGATACTACGAGCGAATGTCTGAAGCCAGATCCGATCGGATACGACAAACCCTAAGACTGCAAGGTGATGCAACCCTGGCAAAATCAAGCTGTGTTGACAGATTAGTTAACAGAAAAATACATAAGCACCCTGCTGACTATTGACTCTGATCCGGCTTACATGGAGTCTTGACATTGCTTAGTATATAGGTTTCGGGATGTGAAAAGAGCGGAAGTTTCCTCCAGCAATCTGTAGCTTTGCATGGAGCATCAGCTACAATCCATAACATGCTGGCCGAAATTTGCTGAGAATTCAATACCGCTTCAGTGCATCCTATCTAGACAGCACAGCCTTGCAGACTTCAAGAAAATAAAACTGCTTACTGCAACAGTTTTGAGTCAGGTAACCCAAAGAATTGCATGGAAAAACACAGCCAACAAAAACTTTAGTCGTTTCGGCAATTGCAAAGCACTCAACACTTTTTTGTCATCTGTAAGAAGTTGTTCAAAGGTTTAAACAAGCAATGCTCTGCAAACTCTACTCCTATGTTTACATTAATGATATATAAAAGATGCAGAACGAATTCTATATTACCTATACAGATGCATCCTAGTCCTTGTGCAGCTCAATAGGAATGCCTTTGCTAATTGACTACCTGTCTGATTCATAACAACTACACAACTCATACCAGTAGCACATTTGTACAGCTGAAACCTGAGTAAGCCTTGGCATCGTATGTATAGGCGACAAAAGCCTGCAAATTATAATACAATTATTCCCATCACGCCATGTCAATGTGTTATTTCTGACATTGGCACATACTCATGCATGTTGTTCATTGTTATCTTTTGCAGGTATGTCTCTGCTCCCAGTTAGCTGCATGCTGCAAGCCATCCACTGATGTGTCAGCTGCTAGCTGTTCCATAGAGGGTTCGCCTCTCTCCTTGGCCAGCCTTTCCAGCAAGTGATAGCTAGGTGTGTGCGGATATGCATGTACCATGGCAGCAGCAAGCTGTCTGGATGTGTGAATCTGCACATCACACAACAACGCTGACTCAGCACTCGCAGGGCTATTGCATGCAGCACAGCTTGTAAACTATACAACTGTGCTCACATCACTGCCTTGCATCCAATGATGAGGCTTGCATACCATCACGGGTCACAATCCAGGTTTGCCTATTTTGACAATGTCATGCTTACCCCGCGGTAAAAGGCTGCAGCAAGCTGAAGATACATTTGGAACTCTGCTGCAGCTTGGTTGCGCAGCTGTGTTGTGAGATGGGTGAGCTGTGCCAGCCTGTCATTTGCATACATCAGCACATTGACATCAACACAGTTGACACTCAGCAACTTGTTGAGCAGTGCTTCTCTGTCCCGAGCCAGCTGTCCCATTTGAGCACAGAAAAGGCGGCGCACAAGCATGAGGTCCTGTAGTTGCTCATTTGAGTGGCCCATAGCTTCCTGCAGACACACATTTCCCATGAAGTGTGCACAGTTGCATGCGTACTCATTGCACAGCATACATTTGGTCACATCACACCATGGTTGACAGTTTGCAGCAAAGCCTTTCTGTATGAGAATAAAGAGGCGTCTGAACATTGGCAGTACAAGCATTCTCAAGCTTGTTCCTGGG
>JAABUS010006846.1_pt1 | contig 13515 bp, 20 predicted proteins | sample 5560161 | NCBI WGS metagenome assembly JAABUS01 (sample SAMN10711885, study PRJNA513376) | rock metagenome | isolation source: Antarctica rocks | place: Antarctica: Victoria Land, Trio Nunatak nord | collected 2016-01-04 | reverse complement strand
AAAGATCAGAATTTGATTTGAAAGTGTCATTACAAATACATCGCTCTGAAGCAGCTCAACAAGCTCTTCAGCTCTTTTTATTCAGAATTTACTAGAATATTCAGCTTTCTGAACTACAATAATGTCAGTTTGATGAATGACATTCAGAATAAAATCAACAATCATTTTCAGAACGCATTGTCAATTTGTCTCATAAAGTTTAGCTCATTTGATAAGCTCAAGATCTTGCTTCAAGATGTAAATAACAAACAATGAGTCAATTATCAGCTACGTGATGAGCAATGAACAGTCAAATCAATAGCAGCTTCGAAAAAACGTTTTGTTTCTTTGTTAACATCAACTTCAGTCTCAACTACTAACTATGTTTGACTTACTACTTTTTTCATTCTCAAATCTGAATGATCAAGAATGTCAATCATTTACTTCAACTGCAAAGTATTAAGTCATCTTTCAAAGAACTGCTTTCAGCTGAAGACTAGTACTTTAACATCTCATGCATTCATCTCTTGTCTCAATGAGATCATCATGTCAAAAGAAGAGAAGAAATTATTTACAGAGAAATTGAAGAATGAGACAAAAAACTAGTGACTTTCATTAAAAATATGATGAAAGATGTGTTAATTTCTTCAACAATGAGCAGCTTAAATGATCTCTTTGCTTCAAAATCTTTGACTACTGAATGTGTATTATCTAGCAATGAAATTAGTTACTCATTAAAGTCATTGATTGACATTGAAGCAGCTGACTATTTGTTCATTGATAAATTAACTGCGCAGAATGTTTGTGATTATTTGCAAATTGAATCTTTATCTTTAATCAAGCTCAAATCAATAAGAGAATTCGATGATCATTATGCAAAAAAGCTCATTACTCATGCAATTTATCTGAATCTAACTGTTTAAAATTATATGAAATGTTTCATCTTTATGCTGATCACTTAATTAAATCAACATCAGATGATTCTTGAAAAAACATGAATGAACAAGATCAAGATGACTATTGATATGAAAGATAATCATCTTCAATTTTCTAGTTTCAAAGCTCATATCAAAACTTTTATCAAAGCTCATTCAACTGTTCTTTCAAGCAAGAAAATCACGATAGAACAGAAAAGTTCAATTTCTATTTAAATATTAAAGAGATCTATCTCTTCTGTTGTTACTCAACTCAGCGAGAAGTCATCTTCATTCAGTAAAATCGTGAAATTATTTAATTCAGTCAACTTCGCTTCGTCTTTTGATTCAATGAACATAGCAATGATAGAGACTGCAGCATATAAATCACTAGTCAAATGATTGAATGTGACTACTTTCGCGATCATCATCACGAAAATCGATCGACTTCTAAAAACAGCTAGAAATAAACTTGAAGATGTAAATCTACAAGAGCTTTCACATGAAGAAATCTTGAAAGAAGTCAAAGCTAAGCTTTCTTCAAAATATCATGACTATCTAGACGTGTTTGATTGAGCGATAACTGATCAACTATTCTCTCATCATCTCTACAATCATAAAATTGAGTTGATCAACGAGAAAATATCTTCTTGAAGTCATCTCTATCATATGTTTGACTACAAGCTTCAAAAGATGAAGAATTATCTGATCAAGCATCTGAATAAAGACTTTATATCTTTTAGCTCAGCTTTATACGTTTCGCTCATACTATTCATTGAAAAAAAAAATGATAGCTTGCGTTTCTGTATAAACTACAGAAAACTCAATGCTTTGATTAAACGAGATCGCTACTTCTTATCGCTAATAGACGAAACTCTCACTTGTATTCAAGATAGCAGATATCTGACTTGATTGAACATTATTATCATCTTCAACAAACTGCGTATGCATTTAAGCAGCAAAGATTTAACTATCTTTATCATCTCTTTTAATTTCTACAAATATCACGTAATGTCTTTTGAATTCAACTTTCTATCAACATTATATGAATGACGTGCTATTTAACTATCTTCATCAGTTTTGTCAGATTTATTTAGATGACATTATCATTTACAGCAAAATACTGAAGAAACATAAGCGACATGTACAATTAATTCTACATAAATTACAAGAGACTGATCTTCAAATGAATATAAACAAATGCAAGTTTCATGTTCAGAAGATTTTCTTTCTGAGACTATTGCTATTCATTGAAGAACTAAAGATGAATCTCAGAAAAGTATAAGCAGTAGTTGAATGATCTACTTCTACAAACCTCACTCAGATGCAGTTCTTCATTGACTTCTGCAATTTCTATCGACATTTTATAAAGAACTTTTCGAAGATTGTTCATTCTTTGATTCAACTAACTCAAAAAAAGATGATATTTGAATGAGATCAAGCTTGTCAAATGATCTTTGATCATATGAAGAAATGAATGACTAAAGTTTCTATTCTTCGTCATTTTGATCAGAATAGAAAGACTATTCTTGAAACAGACTCATTCAACTACATCAACGATGACATACTTTCTCAGTATGATGACGAAGAAACATTGCATTTGATGATCTACTACAGCAAGAATCTGAGTCTCGCTGAGTGCAATTACGAGATCTATGACAAGAAACTACTAGCAATCATTCATGTCTTCAAGCATTGATGATCTGAGCTGAAACTGACTGAACTATTCATTAAGATGTTTATTGATCATCAAGCTTTAACATCATTAATGAAAGATAAAGAGCTAAGTAGACGTTAAATGCGCTGAGTATAAAAGCTCGTTGACTTTAACTTTAAAATTATGTATCGCTCAGACAAATAAAACATCAAAGTTGATGCATTGACTCGTCAAGTTGATTCAGTTTCTAGAAGTCTTAAGAATGAATGATGTTGCTATCAACAAACTACGATTCTCACGTTGAATCGAATGAAAATCGCTGATTTAGAAGAGAAAAAGAACAATGAATCAATTTATTGATTGATTCTAAAAGCTAACAGAATCAACGAGAATTGTATTCTACTTCATGAAGTTGTATTAAAAGATGAAGCTCAATATGAAGATACTAAATTAAGAGATTGTTAAGTTCAGAACAAAATACTATATTGAAGTGATCTTTTATAAGTTTTCTTCAATGAGCATCTTCAAATGAAGTTAATTCAAAAAGTTTATGATCAATTTTTTATTGATCATTTTGAAATTCTCAGAATGATGAAGATTATAAGAAGATACTACTATTAATTTTCAATGCAAAAGACAATAGAAAAATATTCAAAACTGTTACATTTGTCAGCAATTAAAAACTTCTTGAAATGAATTCAATGAACTACTACATTCTCTATTCATACTTGAACAGTAATGAAAAAACATAGTCATGAATTTCATTATCAACTTATCTTTTTTGAAAGGCAAAAACATCATACTAACAGTGATATGTAAATTATTAAAGAAACGACATTATATTTCTTACTTCACTGATGATGAGAAGATCATAGCAGAAAAAACAGCTGAGTTAATGCTTCAATGAATATATCAAATACATGATTTACTCAATTTCATTGTTTCAAATCAAGACTTTCAATTTATCTTTATTTTATGAAAGTCGCTTTGCAAAAGACTAAACATTAATCTTCAACTTTTTACAGTTTATCACTCTCAGATCAACAATCAAAGTGAATAAGTTAATCAGAATGTTGAAAGATATCTTTAATTCTTCTGTTTGTACATGCAGAATGACTGAACTAAGCTACTACTCATGATCAAGTTCATTAACAATAATGCTCTGTTTTCAATCATCTTCTTCATTTCTTTCTTTCTAAACAAAGACTTTCATTCTTGTATGAGCTTTGAACTCAATGTCATCAAATATGAAAGTTCTTATGAATGCTTGCAGATGACTAAAGTCAAGAATATATTTAAACATATGAACAAAACATTGAAGTTTGCTTGTAAGTCACTAGTCAAAACATGAAAACAAATGATGAAACAAGTCAATAAGCATAGAAAAGAAGTTGATTATGAGATTAAATCAAAGATATTTCTGAATGAAAGAAACATCATTACAGCAAGATCTTTTAAGAAGCTAAATGATAAAATGCTCAATTCTTTCATCAATTTAAATCTCATCAACTCTTTATATAAACTGAAATTATTAAAGTTTATGCATGTTCATGATGTATTTCATTCTGATCTGCTTCGCTCTGTCGTCGATGATTTCTTCTCTGATCAAAAGAATGAATCTTCAGATTCAATAGTGATAAACGATGAAAATGAGTGAGAAATCAATGATATATTGAATTCTTGTTGATATTGAAGATGACTTCAGTATAGAGTCAAATGAAATGACTATGACAATGATTTCAATTGATACAACGCTGATGATGATGAATTTATAAATACTCAGAAGATCATTAATGATTTTCATATTTGATACTCAAACAAATCACGCTAATTAACAATTCAATTAATCATGATTTAACAGATCTGAGTCTGTGAAATCATGATTGAATAATCAATCGAGTTGAACAGAAAATACATTCATGCAAACATGAATCATCAAAGAAAGAGAGTAATGTCACGATTCTAGTCTTGTCAGACTCAATCTTTTAGTCTTGTCAGATTTATTCTTGCTTCATCATCTTGACTAGACTTTATTGAGTCTAGCGTCGACTGAGAAACACACATATGTAGTCAGCTTCTTTTCTGTAGTTATCTTTCTTTCTTAACATTTATCTTCTAGTTAAATGACATCTTTATCTGACTCGCTTTAGACAAATCTCTAACAGTGAAAATTCAACAGCTATTGCTTATACATTGAAGCTCACTCTAGCTACATACTAAATGTCTTTAAAAGACATCAAAGATAGTCACTTTCGATCAGTCAACTAGAGTCAGTTCTCATTGATCTCGATACTTCGTATTGACGTTTCTGAGATTTGAGAGTGCTTGACATCTCAGAGCGACTTTCGGGGCAAATTTTAGCTCTGAAGATCATCAGAAATCATCGAGTTTGCTTAAATACATATAATATATATTCGTTCAAACGAAGATGATGCTCGATAGAAGGTTCAGCTTGACTGAAGACTATCGACAAGCGAAGATGACTGCTAGCCGACTTGACTCGACCAATGTCGATCGCTAAAGAACAAGAAGATTAAGCAGGAAAAAGAGAATAAATAGATTGTTTTCTCTTCTGTTTTTCTCATCATCTCTTTCTGTTTCTTCATTTCTTAGAATTCAGCCAGAAACGCGCTTTTGCCTCACTCACTCACTTCATAGACTCAGTCGCTTAGATAGAGAAAGTGCTTGGCATCTCAGAGCGACTTCCGAGGCAAATTTTAGCTCTGAAGATCGTCAGAAATCGTCGAGTTTGCTCAAACACATATAATATATATTCGTTCAAACGAAGACAATGCTCGATAGCTAATTCGTTGCGCGACGTACACTAATCAATATTATATCACTACGCGAACTCGTTAGTGTGACGCAAAGATAAGCGTCAGACGCGAGTGAGACTCTACAGAGCTGATAGAGAAAGAGCTCGAAATGAGTGAAAATGAAATCGAGGCATCAATTGAGACTATGACAGCTGAAGTCAAAGCGAGCTATAATGCACGTGAAATAAATGATCATGATCAGAAGAGCTGCTGCTTGATTATGATATCGAAGGTCTTGCAGATCGCTGAGAACGTCGTTAGCAGAAGTCGCTAGCAAAAGTCGCTAGAGCAGGCAGAGAAAGTCGCTTATTCGCTGAGATCGCTAGAACTTGAAGATGTCGCTAGCATAAGTCGCTAGAGTAGAAGTAGTCATGCGTTCATCGCTAAGACTCAAAGAAATCGCGTAATGCGCTAAAGAATATCGTCAAAGAGGCAAGATAGACTAGTCGTGATGTCAAAAAGTATAATGTCAACACAGCAATTGCACATCGCAGCAGCGACTTTGTATTTTCATATTTGACTGATATGAGAACATCGTGAAATGAAAGACAAGATTCATCAACCAGTCTATGTGATTACGAATTTGAACTTTCTCATCTCGACACAATGCAGAGGCGAATCTCTAGCGCGAGATTCTCGATCTTTGACTCTCATGAAATATTGACTGTTTTGAGCGACTTCAGAAGATTTGACACTATGAGATGTAGGTTGAGCTTCTCATATTCTATAATTCTTCTTGTCAGTTTCAAAACTGTACTTTAGTACAGAGTGTTTGCACTGCGAGTCGAACATTGCATTAGCTCAGCCACATTTTCAAGAATTTCTCAGTATCAATTTTCACCAATCATTAGGCCGTCAGTGAGGCTGAATAAGCTTTCATATTAGGCAATAACTGACGTTTGATGCAGATTAGCTGAAGGTCTGAAGCTATCAAATCATCTTTCAAATCATCTTTCAAATCATCTTCTTTCTTCATCAACATCGCTACTTTTCACCAAATTCTACTTCTTACCTCGTCAACAATCTCTACATAGACACGTCTTCAACTAAAGATGCTTGTTCTTGCTGTCGCTACGCTCAACGATGAAGATTGTGAAGAAGCTCTCGACCTGAAATGATCATCTTGACACGAAAATTGTTCAACAAGCTCGCTGTTGCTATGAGCTTTGAGTTTGAGACGTTATTGATGTTGAATAGCTTCAGAAAGATGAGTCGAGAAAATGAGTAAACAAACAGATCAAATTTGAGTATAAAGTGAGCTTTTCTCTTGAGCAATTTCTGATTCATGCTCTTCAGACTTTCATCAACTAACAACGACAGCTACATCTACATCTACAGCTACATTTACAGCTACATCTACAGCTACATCTACAGCTACATCTACGATTACATCATGTCTAGCTTTAATACTTTCTCTATCGTGATCTTTGATTCTTTTTCTGATGTCAGCTATCAGACTCTCGACAGTTTTACACGTTATCGAAGCTCGATTCAAATCTCTATCTATGTGAATTTGTCTCAATCAATTGACTTTCTCGTCAAAAATGAACTCGATATGAGCTTTCAAGATCTCGTTCTAGTCGAATCACATGAATTTATCTTTTCGAATGTTAATGATGCAGAGAAGAGCTTTCAAAGCTTCGTCTTTGAAGATATCAGTAACATCGACGTCATCGACATAAATAATCTCTTTGACATCTGATTTGATGTCTCACAGACTACAAACACTACTGATACGAGTGAATTCATTGTCACGATCAGAATCACCTTCAGAAAGCGCATTACTGTAAAGACTCTTCGTTATTTCGATCATATGACTCTTCGTCATATAGTCAAAGTCACGAATTTGCCTTTGATTACTGTCATCAACATAGTCAATGAACCAGAGATTCTTCGTCGAGAACGTGATCGTTCTCGACTTATCAATACATCAATCAGAATGCGAATAATTGACTGCGTCATCGTCAGCGTCGAGAAACGTCAGATGATCTACTCGAAGGTGAGTCAACATCTAGGCCTGAATATGGCTGAGAATACTATTCATCAAACACTAAACAAGTATGAATATCATCGTCGTTTAGCTATAGCTAAGTTCTTTCTGACGAAGAATAACATGAGGAATCGACTTGCCTTCGCTCAGAAGTACGCTGACTACGATACATTGAACTGAGCTCGTGTTATCTTCATCGATGAATCGACTGTTCAAAATGAAGGCACTAATCGTAGATTTGTGATCAGATAATCTGATGAGCAGTATCACAAGCACTGTCTTTGACCTAAGTTCAGAAAGTCTTTCTACTGTATGATCTGAAAGGCTATTTGCGAGCAATTCAAAAGCTCGTTGATTATATGAGATTGAAAGAACGAAACTATCAATTTCAAGATCTTCGTTGAGCATATCTTACCTGTACGTAAGTTATGTCTAAAACTTCATCAAAATCACTGCTAATATCAGACAGATCTTACACGACTTTTGAAAGAACTGCAATGAAGACTACGAGTCAATCAGCGCTCTCGATCAGCAATGCATCGTACAAATGAATAAAGCTTCAGCTCATAACGCTAAATTCATCAGAGCAGCTATCGTCAATATGAGAATAAAGCTACTTGACTGGCCTGGCAACTCACCTGACTTCAATCCTATTGAAGATGTTTGGTCACTGCTCAAAGAATGAATCAACAAGCTACGTTCGAAGCCATACACTCGAAAGCAGATAGAGAAAGCTATTCAGAAGGAGTGAAACTCTCTGAAGCCTATGAATATCGAGACCCTCATCGATTCTATGCCGGCGCGTATTCAGGCCGTTTTGGCTGCTAACGGTGGCTCTACTCGGTACTAGATCATCTATTCCGTACATATCTTTGCTTTCTGCTTTCAATTCGCCCGATTAGGCCTAGTTTTATATAATATCCTTGTACGTTAAGCAAACTGATATTCTTGCGTACCTACCATTTCCGGTTACCGTTGGTGTAAAACTAATGCAATGTTCGACCCGCAGTGCAAACACCCTGCACGGACCCCACACCTCGCTTAGAGGAAAGTATTGCCTGAGCCGCACTCGAAACATTCCGCTATTTACCATGTTCATGTTCCAAGTCTGATGGTGGGGCGGCACAGCACGGGCAGTTCGTTATTTTCACTTTGCTAAAGCGTTGTCAGGTGTGAGATTTGAGGATTGCATGCTTCTGGCTTCGATGGTTATTCGATGACCCGCTTTTCGTATATTCATTATAATTACCACCATTTGCGAAGTTTCGGTAAAGATTCGCCAAAGGTTTATCTTACGTTCGTTTGCCAAAAAGGGCCTTGTTCTTCGTTATGCTTGCATCTGATCTTTCCGTATCTGTATTCCTGTCTTTCTCATTGGTAACATAAGTAGCTCTGGTGGTGTACTTGCGCGAGAGAGTCGAAACTTGCAGAGCACGTGACTAGCATACCTGAACCGTAAGAGGGTGGTCTAGAAGGTCGAAGCAATGTTACGGGTATCTTCGATGAAGCTGGTTCTTACGTCAACACTCGGGAGCTATTCACTGCCTTTCATACTATGATCTACAGATGTGACCCGCTGCTTGGCCTCACGTTTCCAATCCATCGAGCAATCACCTTGCGCGAGACCCGTTCATTGGGCAATGAGCTGTTCACGGCCACTTCTGCCATAGCTGCATACGTCCGTCATGCCCCCCCCACGCAGAAATGCTACACGGGAGCCTCCGTCCACAAGGGGTACAACTACATTGAGCGGGTCAATGGCGTTTCGAGCTAACCAAAACCGAAGCGAGGGTTCCCCATATAAGTCCTCTCAACCACATCATTCCACCTCACGCTCTCTGGCAAAGAAACAACCCTCGTCCTCCACTCTCATCCCAACACGATCATTCCCACAAAACCACCACGGAACCAACTACAAACCCCTTGAACCCCCAAACCTCTAATCCAACACCACCACCACCACCACCACACAAACAAAAACAATGCACCCCACCCACCTCCTCCTCCCCCTCATCCTCCTCCAGCCCCTCGCCCTCGCCATCCCCCTCCCCACGCCCCAATCCTTCAACCCCGCCCAAATCACCGGCCTCCTCTCCAGCATCTTCGGCAGCATCGGCCCCATCATCAGCTCCGCCGGGGGCATTGCAAAATCCGCTGGTGTCGGCAACGGTGGCACCGGCAATGGTGCTAGCGCGAATACGCAGACGGGTGGGGGCGGGCAGGGGGGCGCGGCGTTGGCTGGTGGGTTGGGGGGCTTGGTTCCTGGGGTGGGTTAAGGGGGACGATGGAGGAGAGGGAAGGGAAATGGGAAGCGGGAGCGGGAGGGGTGGGGGAGTAAGGTATTGAGGCACTCCTGGTAGTGTTGTGAGGTGTAAGGATTATGATGAGGATGAAAACTGAACCCGGTAGTAATATATCTTCAGTTCCTTGGGTTTCAATGTGTATATCTATCCAGACACATCCATCGCATCTACCTTTGATCCATCATATCCAACCCCCAACCTAGCACCACCTCGGCTCATCTAGATCTCCCTCTAGCCCCATCGAAGCCCTCCTCTCCCCTCCCCCCAGTTCACCATCATGGAAACCACGGAATCACCTCTACTGTAGACTCGTCTTCAGCTCCACTAAGAAATCCTCCAGTGCCTTCCTCCCTCCATCCCACCACGATCAAGAACGCCGCAACTGAAGCATTCTGTCACCTTGGTGTCGTATGTGCCCCATGCCGAACTCCCTGCCTTCACGCACCAGGCCTTAATTTCATTCTCACTACGACGGGCTCTTTCTGGATGATAACGTAAGTCTTGAGCTTAGTCCAATCTAACGGCGGGCCTTCAGACTGGACATCAAAAGCCCAGAGAAATCTCGCCATGAAAATGCGCATTTCCGCCCACGCTAGGTGACGACCCATGCAATTGGCCCAGCCAATGCTGAATGGATAGCTGGCTTCCAGTTGATCGTTGACGTGGTCTGATGGTCGACCTTGGTTGATAGGTAGCCAGCGCTCGGGAATGAAGGCGTTAGGGCGGTGGAAGTAGCGCGGGCTGCGGCTTACAATCCAGGGACGGACGGAGATTGTGGTCTATGAGTGATGTCAGTGAGCATTAGCGATATTCCACCTCGCTGTGGTCACGGTTCTGACAGTGGTGTCAGGTCCTGTCATGTCATGACTTACAAACTCTGGAACAAAAACATTGCAGACTGTATCCCCGCCCTTCCCTACAACACGGGGGAGGCCTCCTGGGACAGGATTGCAAAGCCGTAATCCTTCATTTATAGTAGCGTTGAGATAGGGAAGCTCTTTGGTCGTAGCGATGATAATGTCCTCCTCTTTGTTAAATCTGGCACGAATCTCGGCTGTGACCTTCCGAAGAGGCTCTGGGTTCTGTAACAGATAAGTCATCAGTCCGGCTAGCGTGGTTGCGGTCGTCTCCGAGCCGGCCACCATGAGAATTGCAGCGTTGGACTGGATCTCCTCAACACTCATGTTTTTGTAATCCTGATTGTCTTTCATGATTGGAGTTATGAAATCCGGACGATCCGTCTCCATGTTAAGGCGCCTATTGATTCGCTTGTTCGCAAACTCTGTGTGTCGTTTTTGCATTTCGATGATGCTTTTGGGAAGCAGTGCAAAGAATAAGTATTCAACTGATGGATAGAAACGGGTGGCTGCTGCAAAGACCATCCCTTTCAAGAAGTTGTGGAGCGTTTTGACCCAATCGTGATATTGACTATCTTGCAGGCAATTGAAAGACTCTCCGAATCCAAGGTCGCCGATTATGTCGATGGTGAAGAAGTTCAGCCAGTCGAGCATGTTGATTACCACACCACTCTCCTTTGCGTCGCTAGTTGTGGCCATGGCCCGGAATCTGGTCATTACCAGATGCATGTACGACTCAATGACCGGCTCTTGGCCTTGTAAGGCTCTCTCGGTGAATGAGTTGGTCAGCATTTTGCGCATGCGAGAATGATCAGGAGGATTCGTTGCGGTGACGATGTTCTGGGGCATTCCTTGGGGAGCTACACAATGGTATCTTAGATCTGAGTCCACAAATTGGTTCTATGAACCAACTTAGCTACCTTTGTACCATGTTTCGCTCTTGGTGAAATTATTGTGGCCCTGACGGTGCACGTAGATCTCCTGCCAAGCATCTTTGGTTGCAAAGGAGAGTTCATCCGGTGCCATTCGAACGATGTCGCCGTACTGCTCATGGATACTCGTCATGTCGTCGAGCAGTCCCCCTCCGAGGAGGGACACCACGTATGGTAAACGACTCATGGTCCATGTTTTGGGGCCAGGGAATTTGGAGAGTGGGTGAAAGTAAAGATTGCGAATGCTCGTGTACAACGGGTACTGCATCCACAAACACTTAGCAACATCCATCTTCCATGGACTTTCAATTAAGCCGGGCTCACTAGACACGTACTGCAAACAATATGACCGCCGCAGTGAAAAAATGACGCGCAGTAAGACCTATGGTCCCCTCGCTGCCTTGCAGGCCCATGGACGTGGTTGTATTCAGCGACATAACTTTGTAGTTGGGCACTTGCACAGCTAGCAGGTCGGATAGCACATAGAATGGACTGAGAATGGTGATGAAGTGTAAATCTGATGATTGCGTAAAGGGGTGTATTCTACAGTAGGAAGCTATCTACCTAGGTTGACGCAAGCCCCAACCAGGCTAGCGGGCAGTGTAATGACAATGCAACAACTATGTTCCTACTTTCGGATTAGATTTTGTAAGCGGCCTAATTTTAGACCGAGTCCCGAAAGTAAATAAACAAACCGCTCAACAGAACTATCCGTACCCCGCACTTTCGCTCATCCTTCGCTTAATGAGCGAAAGTGCGGGGTACGAATACTATTAATCCGACCTCATTACACATTTTTTATCATGTCTTATAAGTAGATGTACGATAGAGCCGGCGGTGGAGTGTTGAAGCTGGAGGATATACATCGTCACTGGCTGTGCACAAAGCCGCCTCGGGCGGCGGCAGCGAGGGGGACAAGAAGGTGCCCGAGGGGGCACTGCAGAGGGTCAAATTGGCGATGTTCCGGCCTTCTGCATGAGCAGTTTTCAGATGTAATTTAGAGAAATAAAAGTCGATTCTGAGCATGCAAAAGACATGTTTCAGGTTTGAATTTGCATTGAGAGATCAGCGAGAAAATACATTGAATTCGATAATTCGATTGTAGACAGGCCCAAAACTATGTATATCCCATGGTCTTCCTTTGATCTTGTTGATGTTGTTTGTTTATGGGGTCAGTGGTCACTGAACCCTGAAAATTACCCTATTAGGCTTAGTGCAGGGTTATACCTCAGTTGATTGTCCATGTACATATTCTGGCCGTCTACGATTATATTTGATAATGCTCTTGAAAATTTCGGCGATTCTGCTGGCAAACCTGGCGGGGTGCCTCTCTACAATCTCCAAGCGATGAGGCATTGCTAGAGCGAGGAATATGCGCCGGCTTCTCATATTACGACGGCACGAGCGTCTCAGAATGACAGTCGTAGAGTCGTAGTGAAAGGACGACTGACGTATCGACGTACCAAATGTTACTGTTGGAATATGACTGAACTAGAAGGTTTCGCAGCATATGTAGGATGTGTGTTTGGTATTGTTCTATGAAGGTTCGAAGCTTCGGTTAACTACAGTGCGTTATGTGACCTCGATAGGTCCGAGCATAACTCCCGTTTTAACAGTTAGGTATCGATCGCGAGAGTATGGCGAGATGAATTATTAACGGTCTTTAAGCAAATCATAGTCTTTAAATACCTGGGTTTAGATTATAGCGAGGTTCGATTTGAAGTTGGAGTTTCGTTCAAAGGTTTTAGCATATGCAGAAAGCTTGCATTCACTTGGCATCGCATTTGTCGCGCACCCCGTCGATTATCGAATCAACGAAACCTCGATAATTTGAAAAGAATGAACATGAACAGATTCAGTAACCTTTAAGCAATCAAGTTGTTCAAGAAATTTCATAAACGAAGCAATTTTGATGAGGAAATCGATCAAAATCTATAGCGGGGTAGGAGTATTCCCGGCCCGATGCACGTTCCGGTCCCGTGCACACCCTAAACCCGATTAGCAACCCATACTTTTTTTATTATTATTCAACCACCATTCATAGAATCAAATTGCAATTAATATAGA
>JAABUS010006845.1_pt1 | contig 13516 bp, 12 predicted proteins | sample 5560161 | NCBI WGS metagenome assembly JAABUS01 (sample SAMN10711885, study PRJNA513376) | rock metagenome | isolation source: Antarctica rocks | place: Antarctica: Victoria Land, Trio Nunatak nord | collected 2016-01-04 | reverse complement strand
CTCGCTCGCTGAGCACCTGAACGCCGCGCTCGCGCAAGGCCGCCAACTGTGGTCCGCGCGCAATGAGGTGTACATCGACACCCGCACGGCACAGCGAGGCGCCCACGTACGCACCGATCGCACCCGCTCCAAGCACCGCGACTCGCATCAGATTGCCTCCAACTCAGTCGGACCACCCAACGGCAGTGTATGCAGTATTCGGCATGCGGCAGTGGAAGCCGTCAGCTACGTCACAACCATTCCATGATGGACAGCGGCGCCTAGGATTTCGCATACCATATGCCAGTGTGCTTCAGGGTTTCATCGATTCGGGAGGTAGTGGGCAAGATGAGCACTTCGGTAGATGGCGTCGACGGTCCTGGCCGAACCACCCGTGTCCGTTCGGCGCCGGCACCGCTAGTCCGGCCCGCGCCCCTTCGTCAGGCGGTCTACGAATCGTTGGCCGAGATGATCATCAATCGTTCGCTGCTTCCCGGGGAGCATCTCGTCGAGAATGAGCTGGCGGCGCAGCTGGGGATCAGTCGGCAGCCCGTCCGAGAGGCGTTGCAGCGGTTGCAGTCCGAGGGTTGGGTCGATTTGCGACCGGGCCTGGGTGCCTTTGTGCATCGGCCCACCGAGCACGAGGCCGACAAGCTGCTGGCGGTGCGCACCCTGCTGGAGGCCGAGTCGGCTCGGCTCGCTGCGGGCGCCGTGACCGAGCATCACGTGCAGCAGCTGTGGGAACTGTGGCGGGCTGGCCCCGACGCATTGGCACGCGCCGACGACGAAGCGCTGGTTGCTGCCAACGTCGATCTGCACGCTTACGTGATGTCGATGGCGGGAAACTCGGTGCTCGCCGAACTCAGTGCGTTGGTCGCACGCCGGGTCCGCTGGTACTACGCGCCGTTGGCCAAGGCACGAGGCCAGGAAGCCTGGGACGAGCACGCCGAGTTTATTCGCGCGATCGCCGCCGGCGACGGAGACCAGGCGTCCGTTGTCATGCGTCGGCATACCGAGCGAACCAGGGCGATGTGGCACCCAACACCCGAGTGATCCGTCCGCCCGCCCACACCAACGGGCGGACGGATCACCGCATTCGGAGCGTTCGCTAGGGGGTTTCGCCCAGTCCCCGACGGTCAGTGGCATATTTCTGCTTTCCACCGGCCACCGAAGGCGCCGTCGCCTTCATCGCAGGCAGCTCCTCCACGCCGTCGGACGACATCGCGTGGTCATGCTGACGACCGGGCTGACGGTAGGTCAGGACGACCGCCGCGCCCACAAAGGAGACGATCCCGCCGATGATGTAGGCCTTGGTGAACCCGAGGCCGCTGATCAGGCTGGCGCCGAGTCCGATGCCCACGATTGCCGATGCGAGCTTAGCGCTGTAGACAAGACCATAGTTCGACGCGTTGTTATTCTCGCCGAAATAGTCGGTCGTAATCGCCGCGTACATCGGGAAGAACGCGCCGCCGCCCACGCCAGCGAGGACCGCGCTCAGCAGGAAGAATGCCTGATTGTGCGCATTGCCGGACAGGAGCAGCCCGAACTGAGACAGTCCCTCGACGACCATCACATAGAATAGCGCCTGCTTGCGTCCGACCAGGTCTGAGAACCAGCCCACGGCGGCGCGACCCGCACCGTTCACCACAGATAGGACGCCGCCGGAGGTCGCTGCGATGAGGGTACCGAACCCCGCCTGTTTGGCGAAGGGAATCTGGTAGGCGCTACCGAACAGTGAGACGGTGGCGATGATCAGAAGACCCAGCCACAACAGCGGCAACATCCCAGTCTTGATCGCGTCGAGCGGCCCGAACTGGCCGGCCGCAGGCGGGTTCTTACGGAGGCTTCGCACGGCCTTCGCTTTGCTGTCCTTCTTCCATTCTCTGGGGTCTACCTCCGCGGGCCACCAATCCTTGGGGGGATCCTTGAAGAAGATCGCGCACGCAAACAGCACGACGAACATGTACACCGCGATCGCGGTCAGCACGGGCGTGAACGTCTTCGGAGTGAAGAAGTAGCTGAAGATGTAGATGAACGGCACGGCCCCGTAAGCAAAGCCGCCATTGACGAAACCGGTGCGCGCCCCCTTCTTCTCCGGGAACCACTTGCCGACCATGTTGATGCAGGTCGCGTACACCAACCCGGCGCCGATGCCACCCACCACTGAATAGCCGAGTAGCACCACCGGAATATTTCCGGTGTTTGCAATGGTCAGGAAACCGATTGCGGTGAACACGGCCCCGGTAAGCATAGCCGCCCGTGCCGAGAATACATTCTTCTCCCGCAACCGGCCGGCAGGAAACGCGATGCCAGCCTGGAAGACCGCCCAGATCGTCACGATCCAGAAGGCCTGGCTCAACGACCAGCCGTTCACTTGCTGCAGCGTCTTGGCCGCGGCGCCGTAGCCGTACTCGAAGACGCTGATGCCCATCATGGCTATCCACGGCAGCCACACCATCCAGGAACGGGAGTGACCCGTCAGGCTGTGAGGCGACTCACCGACTCGGTAGCGTCGTCCCGTCTCGTCGACAACTATAGTGTAGTTGTCAGTTACTGCGGTCATGATGCCCTTCTCTCTCAGGGGTTGTTGCCTGGCTCACGGTCTTCTGCCAAAGGATCGCCGCGCTGCCAGGTTGTTCGGATCGGCTGTGACTGATCGGCGCCGTTCGCACCGGAATGTCATTTCCAGTACGAACGGCGCCGCAGTTCAATTACCCAGAAGACCCGCGCCGCGGGCCCATCGGTATTTGGCGCCGAGCACTTCGACCGGCTTCTCTGTGGTGTAGGGATAAGCGACCACTCCGTGCTCGTACAGGTATGCGCTTGCCTCCTCCACTTCCACGTCGCCCGACAGCGACGCCACGACTGGCTTGGTGATGCCCTTAGCTCGGAACTCCTCGACAACCTCGGAGACGAGCTTGGCGAAGACCATAGGCGGGGTCACGATGGTGTGCCAGTAGCCCAGGACCAAGGCGTGCACACGGTCATCCTCGAGTCCGAGTCGGATGGTGTTCTGATAGGTCAGCGGCGGCTCACCCCCGGTGATGTCGACAGGGTTGCCCGAGGCACCGAACGGCGGGATGAATTTCTTGAAGGCCGCGTCGAGGTCGGGCGGAATGGTCATCAGCGACAGGCCGTTGTCCACGCAGGCGTCGGATAACAGGACACCGGAACCGCCGGCGCCAGTAATGATGACGACGTTCTCGCCCTGCGGTGTTGGGAGCACGGGCAGACCACGGGCGAACTCCAGCATCTCGTTGAGGCCACGAGCCCGCACGACGCCACTTTGGCGGAGGATGTCGTCGTAGACCTTGTCATCCCCAGCCAATGCGCCGGTGTGGGAACTGGCGGCCCGGGCACCCATGGCCGTGCGTCCCGCCTTCAAGACGATGACCGGCTTCTGCTGCGAGACGCGTTTGGCGACTTCAACGAAAGATCGGCCGTCCTTGAGATCTTCCAGGTGCATCGCAATGCACTTGGTGTTGTCGTCCTGCTCAAAGAAGGTAAGTAGGTCGTCCTCGTCTATGTCGGCTTTGTTGCCGACGCCGACGATAGCCGACACCCCCATTTTCGTGGAGCGCGCAAAGCCGAGAATGGCCATCCCGATGCCGCCGCTCTGCGAGCTCAACGCCACGCTTCCCTTGACGTCATAGGGGGTGCAGAAGGTCGCGCATAGATTCTCGGGCGTGTAGTAGTAGCCGTAAATGTTTGGTCCGAGGATGCGCACGTTGTGCTTACGCGCGACGGCCAGCACCTCGTCCTGCAGCCCCTGTTCGCCCGTTTCGGCGAAACCCGACGGAATCAGAATCGCGCCGGCCGCCCCCTGCTGTCCGACCTCCTCGAGTGCCTGTGCGACAAATTTCGCCGGAATCGCGAATACGGCAACGTCCACGTCGCCCGGCACCTCGGTGATGGACGAGTACGACTGCACGCCGAGAATCTCGACGGCCTTGGGATTGATGGGGTAAATCGCGCCCTTGTATCCACCGTTGATGAGGTTCTTCATTACCGAGTTGCCGATCTTGCCGTCCTCGGCGGATGCGCCGATCACCGCGATCGACGTCGGCCGCATGATTCGGTTCATCGCCGTGAGGATGGCGTCCTGGGAGAAGCGATCCGGGGTCACCGGAGCGTCCTTCTCCACCAAAATTCGGACATCGACGGCGGTAGCACCCTCGGGGGTGGACAGCACCGGGTTGAGATCGACCTCGGCGAATTGCGGAAAGTCGATCACCAGGTCCGACACTCGACCGATCAGGTCTACCAGGGCCGACTGGTCCACTGGCGCAGCACCCCGGACACCCCGGAGAATCTCGGCCGCAGCGATGCCCTCGACCATGGATTGGGCTTCGGCGCGGTCGATCGGAGCCATGCGAAAAGTGACGTCCTTGAGGACCTCGACCAGGACACCGCCAAGCCCGAATGCGACAATCTTGCCAAAGGTCTGGTCGGTGACTGCGCCGATGATGACCTCTTGGCCAGTGGTCATCATCTGTTGCACCTGGACGCCCGTGATGTCAGCGTCGGGGTCGTAGGATTTTGCGTTGCTCACGATGGTGCGGTAGCCCTCTGCCACGGCCTCAGCGCCGTTCAGGCCAACGAGCACACCGCCCGCCTCAGTCTTGTGCAAAATATCCGGCGAGACGATCTTCAGGACAACGGGGAACCCCATGCTTTGCGCCAGCTCGACCGCGGCCTCGCTGGAATTGGCCAGCCCTTCGCGTGGAACTGGTATGCCATAAGCCTTGCAGACCTCCGCTCCCTGCAGGGCGCTCAGCGACGAACGCCCCTCGGCGAGGGCTTGGTCGAGTATGGCTTGAACGGTTGACCTGTCGTATGCCATTCGTACTACCTCCGAATCGACGGGCGCGTGCGCCCGGACTGTGCACGGTTGGGTTGCCCGCGGACGGCGGGCCTAGATGACGCCCGCTACCCGCAGTTCATCGATCCGAACAGCGCTGTACCCCAGGCCGCTGTAGACGGACTCGTTGTGCTCACCCAGCAACGGCGATGTGGTCACCTTGACCGGGGAATCAGAAAGTCTCAGCGGGCAACCGACGGTCTTGAATTCACCCCGCTCGGGGTGCTTTACCGTCACCACCGAGCCCACCTCCGCGAGCGTGGTGTCCTCGATGAGTTCCTTGGTGCTGAGGATCGGCCCGCACGGCACGTTGCGGGCGTTGAGTAGATCCATGACTTCCCACTTGGTGTGCGTCTGCGTCCAAGCCTCGATGAGCGCGAACACCTGGTCGAGCTTGTGCAGCCGTGCCTCGGGGGTCGCCCACCCCGGGTCGTCGACCAGCTGCGGCTGACCGATGAGCTCGGCCAACGCCGCCCAGACCGGCGGCTGGATGATGACGTAGATGTAGTCATTGGGCCCGCCAGGACTACAGCGCACCGCCCAACCCGGCTGACCGCCGCCGGAGGCGTTGCCCGACCGCGGGACCTCGTCACCGAACTCCTCGGTGGGATATTCCTTGAGCGGGCCATGGTCCAGCCGTTGCTGGTCGCGCAGCTTGACCCGACACAAGTTCAACACCGCATCCTGCATCGCGACCTGTACCCGCTGGCCACGTTCGGTGCTCACCCGCTGGAACAACGCCGCAAGGATTCCCGCCACGAGGTGTATGCCGGTCCCCGAATCGCCGATCTGCGCCCCGGTGGCGACCGGGGGACCGTCCTGGAAACCTGTAGTGCTCATCGAGCCGCCCATTGCCTGCGCAATGACCTCGTACGCCTTGAAATCGGCGTATCGACCCCCGCTGAAACCCTTGATCGAGGCGTAGACGAGACGCGGATTAATCTCTTGCAACCGCTCCCAGGTGAACCCGAACCGATCCATCACCCCCGGACCGAAGTTCTCCACCAAGACGTCTGAGCGAGTGATCAAATCGGCGAAAACCTTCTTGCCGTCGTCGCTTTTGAGGTTCAAGGTGATGCTGCTCTTGTTGCAGTTGAGCATCGTGAAGTACAGGCTGTCGACATCGGGAATGTCGCGCAGCTGAGTGCGGGTGATGTCACCGCGCCCAGGGGGCTCGACCTTGACGACCTCGGCCCCGAGCCAGGCGAGCATCTGTGTCGATGACGGGCCCGACTGCACATGTGTCATGTCCAAAACGCGAACGCCATCTAGTGCCTGTCCCATGGTTCCTCCTTAGAAGGGCACGCCGGTGGGTGCGCCGCGGGTGCTGCGCTACCCACCGGATGCGCGCGGTAGTGACCGGCTTCCGGCACGGTCGTCTCATTGACGGGCACTGAACCGTCCAGGATGTCGCGGGGGATCTCCAGGAAGGATGGCCCCGGCGCGCAGTTGTAGCACTCGCGAAATGCCATCGACACCATGTCCGCCATTCGGGCGGTGGGTGGAACGGCCGCCGCGAACTTGGTAATGGGCGTCATCATGTCGACGTGGGGAGGTTCCTGCAACGACCCCAGCTTGTGTTGATCGAGCGCGCCCTGGCCGCCGATAAGCAACATCGGGCTCTCCGCGCGGAACGCGTTCGCGATCCCGGTGATGTCGTCGGTGGTACCTGGACCCGCGGTCACCACGGCACACCCAGGTTGCCGCTGATCCGGGCGTACCCGTCGGCGGCATGTGCTGCGACCTGCTCGTGGCGGACGTTGACCACCTTGATGCCCTCGTCCACGCAGCCGTCGTAGATGTGGCCGCCGCACAGGGTGAAGATCGTGTCGACGCCTTCAGCCTTCAGCGCCTTGGCGACGAGATGACCCCGCGAAATTCGAGCCGGCCCTGGGTCGGCCTGATCCGCATCGATGCGGTCGACGACCTCGGTCGTGCTCTGAGTCATAACCAACTTCTCCTCACCTTGCTCGTGGGACCTATCGATCCGGCGGGCGTATCGGGTTGTGCTCGGTGCGCTTGGCGGCGCATCGAGGTGCGGACCACCTCCATGTGTGTCCGGCATCGGGGATTGCATACCGTATGGAGTAGGCAGTACCCTCATCCAGACGCGACGCTGTGTCAAGTCGTCTGCCACATTTCGCCCGCCAGTCCCCGCCGGGGTCGGCCGGGCGATTGATGCCTCCCGGTCGGCCGCCCACCAAAACGCGCCGCGGAGCTTCGTCGGGGCAGCACGGCGTGCCAGGTAGACGCCACATCGAGAGGAACCAGGATGGACCTGTTCGAATACCAGGCGATGGAACTGTTCGCCACCCGCGGGGTGCCGGTCACCCCCGGTGGCGTGGCCACCACACCGGCCGAGGCGAGGGCATTGGCCGAGGTAGCCACAGGCACGCTCGTCGTGAAGGCACAGGTGAAGGTGGGTGGTCGAGGCAAGGCCGGCGGAGTGAAGGTCGCCAGCACGCCGGCAGAGGTGGAGGAGGTTGCGGCCTCGATCCTCGGCATGGATATCAAGGGCCATCGCGTGCATCGCGTGCTCGTCACTGCGGCTGCCGACATTGCCGACGAGTTATATCTATCGTTCCTGCTGGACCGGTCCAACCGCACCTTCCTCGCCTTGGCGTCATGTGAAGGGGGGATGGATATCGAGCAGATCGCAACGGACAGTCCCGACGCACTCGCGCGGATCCCGGTCGATGCACTGTCCGGTGTGGATCTGCCACTTGCCCGAGAGATCGCCGACGCCGCAGGCTTCCCCGCCGACCTGCGAGAGGAACTCGCACGCGTGATCGTGGCTTTGTGGGATGTGTTCGTCTCCGCCGACGCCACTCTCGTTGAGGTCAACCCACTGGTGCGGACAACCGACGGCGCTGTCCTGGCGCTCGACGGCAAGGTGACGGTCGATGACAACGCCGGGTACAGACAACCCTGGCACGGCCTTCTCGCCGAGGACTCCGACAGCGAACCGCTGGAAGCACGGGCGCGGACCAAGGGCCTGAACTATGTCAAGCTCGACGGCCAGGTCGGCATCATCGGCAACGGCGCCGGGTTGGTGATGTCCACGCTGGACGTCGTCGCCTACGCCGGTGAGCGGCACGGAGGTTGCCGCCCGGCGAACTTCTTGGATATCGGCGGCGGTGCCTCAGCGCAGATCATGGCCGACGGTCTGGAGATCATCGTGGGCGATCCATCGGTGCGATCGGTGTTGGTCAACGTCTTCGGAGGCATCACCTCGTGCGACGCGGTGGCCAACGGCATCGTGCAGGCGTTCGGTCTCCTGGCCGAGCGTGGCGAGTCCGTCAACAAGCCGCTTGTCGTGCGCCTGGACGGAAACAGCGCCGCGTTGGGTAGGCACATCCTCGCCGACTCGGGGCTGGTGGGCGTGGAACTCGTGGACAACATGGACGACGCGGCCGACCGGGCCGCCGAACTAGCAGCACAGGGAGCTTGAGCACCATGGCGATCTTTCTCACCGAACGCAGCCGGGTAGTGGTCCAGGGCATGACGGGTTCGCAGGGCCTGAAACACACGGCACGAATGTTGGCGGCCGGCACCCAGATCGTGGGCGGCGTCACTCCTGGCAAGGGTGGCCTACAGGTCGACGTCGACGGCCACAACGTACCCGTCTTCGACTCCGTCTCACAGGCGATGGAGCAGGTCGACGCGCAGGTCAGCGTCGTGTTCGTACCGCCGCGGTTTACCAAATCCGCCGTGGTGGAAGCTGTCAATGCCGGTATCGGTCTGTGCGTGGTGATCACCGAGGGCATCCCGGTGCACGACGCGGCGGCGTTCTGGGCACATGCCGGATCGTTGGGCAACGCCACCCGGATTCTTGGTCCGAACTGTCCCGGCCTCATCAGCCCGGGCAAGTCGAATGCCGGCATCATTCCTGCTGACATCACCAACGTTGGCCCGATCGGATTGGTATCCAAATCCGGCACCCTGACGTACCAAATGATGTACGAGCTCCGCCGCATCGGCTTTTCGACGTGCGTAGGAATCGGTGGCGATCCGATCATCGGCACTACGCACATCGACTGCCTACAGGCATTCGAAGAAGACCCCGAGACGGAGGTGATCGTGATGATTGGCGAGATCGGGGGCGACGCCGAGGAACTCGCCGCCGATTACATCGACAAACATATCACCAAGCCCGTAGTTGGTTACGTCGCAGGGTTCACTGCGCCTGAGGGTAAGACGATGGGCCACGCCGGGGCGATCGTGTCCGGTTCGAGCGGCACCGCCCAAGCCAAACAGGACGCCCTGCAGAAGGCCGGTGTCCGGGTCGGCAAGACACCGAGCGAGGCCGCCAGGATCGTCACCGCACTGGTCGGCTCGCGGACAAGAATCTGACGAAAGGACCTCGGGTGCGGAAACCTTGTGCACTGAACCAGACCGCGGGAAGTCAAATACAGGAACTCGTCGGCAATGCCGACCGGTACCATCAACATTTTGACAAGTCCGTCGCACCGAAAAAGCCCCGAACCGGTGTCGCGGTCGTGACCTGTCTCGACGCGCGGCTCAATATCTACGGCATGCTGGGCCTCGGTGAGGGCGACGCCCACGTCATCCGTAATGCAGGGGGGGTAATCAGCGACGATGTCGTGCGGTCACTGGCCATCGGCCAACATCTGTTGGGCACGAGCGAGATCATGCTCATCATGCATGACGACTGCGGTCTACGAACCACCACCGACAGCGAGTTCGCCGACAGACTTCAGGCCCGTGCCGGATTTCGGCCGGATTGGCGCGCGTTGGCCTTCACGGATACATCGCAGGAACTCCGGCGCGGCTTGGACGTGTTACGAACCAACCCGTTTCTGCTACATTCTGCGCAGATTCGCGGCTTTATCTACAACGAAGGCACTGGAAAGCTCCGCGAGCCGCAGTGAGACGCCACCCAGTCGTTAGCACGTAACCCTCGGGATGCTGCCCCAACCGACGTCCCACACTACGCGGAGGCCGTTCGTCGAGTTCGCCTGCGGCTGCGGAGATCTGTTCCACACTGGGCGATGATCGAATCAAGGTGCGCACCTCGTGCCCATCCCGCCAGCATCCACACCCCAAGCCAGGGCTGCCGAACCGGGAGGTAGATAAATAGCGAGCGAAATTCGGAACGTCAGCTCTAAGTGAGGGACTGCATGAAATGGTGCGCGCTGATTTCGTAACCAGCGTTGAAGTACACCCGATGAGCGGCTCTGCGGCTGGTGCCGACGCCGGAATCGAGGTGGAGTCCGTCGCAACCCAGGCGGTTCGCCTCGATCTTCGCCCAATCCAGCAGCTGCGGTGCAAAGCCGCGGCCGCGCCCGGCGGGGAGGGTGGACAGGTCGCTGACGTGAAGGTAATGACCCCAGGCCAGGCTATGGCCGACCCGAAACCCCAATACCGCCAGCGGATGCCGCTCGGCGGCGTCGAACCCGCCGACGATTCGGTAACCACCGGGGCGTAGCACGTCGTCGACCTCCCGTACCAAGGCGGCTTCATCGGTCCAAGCGGGGCGCAAGGCGCTCAAGGCGGGGAACGCCAGGCCAGTCTGAGGGGGAAGCAATTCGGTCAGCATGACGCCAGCATACTGTATGCGAACAGAATGGATGCAAGATACCGCCGTGGATACTGCGTGATCCGCCTGAGCCCACGGCCGCTTCCCGTCGGGCCGGTTGTCTGGCCGACGACGGCAAGGTCGCGCCCGGGTGCGGCGGGTCGCCGCCCTGCCGCCGTTGCGCGTCGAAGGCGGGGAACTGAAACACTGGTTGGATGTTGAGACTGTTGCGCTTCCTTCCGTTGGTCCTGGCTGCCTACCGCAAGTACCAGCAGCGCAAGGGCCGTGCGCCCCGCCGCTGACCCCGGTCAGAGTCCACCAAGGCGCAAGCCCACCCACAGCGCGAGCACCGCGGCCACCAGCGTCAGCGGCACCGTCACGGCACCTAGCTTCGTGAACGTCTGCACTGACGGTGCCGCGCCGCGGTCGGTGAGCACCCGACGCCACAGCAGTGTCGCCAACGAGCCGACGTAGGTGAGATTCGGGCCGATGTTCACCCCCAACAGCACCGCAAGCACCAACCCGGGTGGTGCGCCCGAACCGAGTGCAGCCAGCAGCACAAGCGTGGCGGGCAGATTGTTCACCAGGTTCGCGAGGACCGCGGCCAGGGCCGCAACACCGAGCAGCCCCACCAACGACGGCGCGGTTGGCAGGACCCGGGCCAATGCGTCGCCCAACGGACCGTCGCTCACCCCGGCGACCACCACGCCGAGCCCCAGTACGAAGGCGATGAAGAGCGGCGAGGCCTCGCGCGCGATGCGCAGCGGGCTCGTGGTGCGCTGCCGCAATGCAGGTACGGTAAGTACGGCGGCCCCGGCGACGGCCACCCACACAGGTTCCAACCCGACCAGCCCGGACCCGCCGAACCCCGCCAGCGTGAGCCCCAGGACGATCAGCGCGGTGCGGGGTGCGGCCACGGGCGGCTGCGGCGTGACCCGATCCGTGGGGCGGCGCAGATCAGGGCGGAAGAACACGAGGAATACCGCCAGTTCCAACGCCACCACCATCAGCCACGGCAGCGCCATCAGTGCGGTGAACCCCAGGAAACTCAGCCCCGACGCGCTGAAGGCCAGCAGGTTCGTCAGGTTGGAGACGGGCAGCAACAACGAGGCCGAGTTGGCCAGGTGCACGCTGGCGTAGACGTATGGGCGCGGTGGCAGGCGCAGGCCTACGGCCGTCGCGAGGATCGCGGGCGTCAACAACACCACCGTCGCGTCCAGGTTCAACACCGCGGTGCACACCGCCGCCACCGCGAACACCAGCGCCAGCAGTCGCTGCGGGTCACCAGTCGATCCCCGGCCCAGCACCGACGCTAGCCAGGCGAATACGCCCAGCGCATCGGCCAGGTGCGCTACCACCAAGATCGCGGCCAAAAATCCGACCGTCGGGCCTAGTGCACGCAGCTCGGCGAGTGCGCGGGAGGGGGTGACGATGCCCAGCGCGAGAGTGAGCCCCGCTGCAGGCACGGCCACGACCGCCTCCGGCAACCCGCGTGGCGCGGCGATCGCGAACGCCAGCACCGCGGCCAGCATGGCCAGCGCCACCACAGTCATCGCAGCAGCAAGTAGCTGCCGACGGCCACCCCCAACACGACCACCAACCAGCACAGCACAGCCTCGTTCAGCCGTTGGGCGACCTTGGCGCCGAAGAACCCGCCGATCAACGTGGCCGGGGCGACGGCGAGCACATATGCCCATTGCGGGGGCGCGCCGATCGCGAACACCACGATGGCCACCGATGCAACCACCAGGGACAGCACAGCCTTGGTGGCGTTGCTGCGTCGCAGGGTGTCGTTGGCGGTGACCGACAGGAGCGCCACCAGGATGACCCCAAGCGCACCACCGAAGTAGCCGCTGTACACGGCGGCGAAGAACACCGCAGCTAGTAGGTATGGGGTGCGGTCGGCGTCACCGGGTCGCTGCTCACCCGTCCACCGCTTGATGTGCGGGGACAGCGCCATGAGCGCACTTGCCCCCAGCACCAGTAGGGGGACGACTGTGTCGAACACCGCAGACGGCAGGGTCAGCAGCAGCAGTGCGCCGCCGAGCCCACCCACGGCCGCGGTGGGCAGCACCAAGCGCAAACGAGGCCCCAGTCCCCGCAGGTCGGAGCGCTGTCCGACGCTGGCTCCCAGGTAGCTGGGCCACTGGGCGATCGAGTTAGTGACGTTGGCTGACAGTGGGGACAGTCCGGCGGCGAGGAGCGCCGGGAACACGATCAGCGAACCGCCGCCGGCGATGGCGTTCACCGCACCCGCGACCAGCCCCGCGAGCGCGAGCAGCAGGATCTCCGAGGCGGCGGGCACGAGCGGGGACGCTACCGCGAAGGGCCACTGACGAGGAGCCGTCGTCCCTGGCGCTACGCTGCCGGGGCGGACGAGTTGGCTGGGCGGCCGCGGCAGCGGGAACCGGTGGTCTCCTACCATCAGGCCCGGGGCCGAGGAAAGTCCGGACTTCACAGAGCAGGGTGGTTGCTAACGGCAACCCGGGGTGACCCGCGGGACAGTGCCACAGAAAATAGACCGCCGGTGCTCGCACCGGTAAGGGTGAAACGGTGCGGCAAGAGCGCACCAGCGCCCCGGGTGACCGGGGCGGCTCGGTAAACCCCACCCGAAGCAAGGTCGAATGCCGCACTCGCAACGGTGCGGCTGCGCAGGTGCTCGAGGGCTGCTCGCCTGAGCCTGCGGGTGGACCGCACGAGGCCACCGGCGACGGTGGTCCCAGATGGATGGCCGCCACCCGGTGCTCGCACCGGGAACAGGATCCGGCTTACAGGCCAACTCGTCCGCCCCAGGCTTTTGACCAGCATGAATACCTTCATGGTCGGGAGCTCGGCCCGCTCGGGATCGAGGAGTTCATGAACAAGAAGGCCATCCGCCTGTAGGCAGCGTCCGGCGGACCACGGGGCAGCAGCGAGGAATCATGACAGCTGCAATTTAGCGTACTGCATACAGTATGCTATATTGGCTCGACCGATGAGGGGAGATGACATGCGAGTCGCGGTGCTTGGTGCGGGTGCGATCGGTGCGTACGTGGGCGCCTCGCTGTGCCGTGCGGGTGTCGATGTACACCTCATTGCGCGCGGACCACAGTTGGCGGCCTTGCGCGAGCGCGGCGTTCAGGTGCTCAGCGAGCGAG
>JAABUS010006844.1_pt1 | contig 13519 bp, 17 predicted proteins | sample 5560161 | NCBI WGS metagenome assembly JAABUS01 (sample SAMN10711885, study PRJNA513376) | rock metagenome | isolation source: Antarctica rocks | place: Antarctica: Victoria Land, Trio Nunatak nord | collected 2016-01-04 | reverse complement strand
CCATCTGGACACAAGCAGCACAGTTTTGAGAATCACTAGCCAAAGTCTTAAGCACTACCTCACTATTGTCATCACGGCATATTCATTTGAGCAGGTCTGATTCATTCAATTGTGCCTGTTGCAATGAACACAAAATGCCAAACAAAAGAGCACCAAATGGTGCTTACCCTTGCACAGCAGCTGAATGGCATCCAGCACCGGTACAGGTCCTATTCCCATCTCCAGCAATGTGTGCAGGACCCCTGTGACCAGAAGCAACAGACCCCACAAGCACAAGCAAGCCCAGATGCTCTGGGGTGCAATGGGGTGAGCGCATCACATGTGACAGGCATCAAGCATGATCATGCGCAAGGCAGTAGAACATTGCAGTATATGCGCCATATAATGTACATCAGAGCTTTCTGAATGTTGGTGCAGCCTCATCTGTTGGTTGATGAAAAGATTTTGTACAAATGGAACACTCTCAGCAATCTTCTGCTGACATCTCACTGTTGTCACGCATACCATCTTCTGTAGCAGCTGCTGTCTGAAGCTCCAGTCTCTGCATTGGAGCATACAGCTGGTTAGGCATTTGCCTTGCTTCCTACAGTCAGCCAGTGGGGCAGACAGGATTGCAGCCAAATAAGCCCAGCATTGCTACTCATACACATGCCTGGCATGCAAGACAAAACTGCAAAAGTTGCCATGACAATAGCATACCTCTTTCAGCTTCTTGTTCTCATCATACAGGCTCTCAATCTGACCAGAAAGCTTCTGAAGCTGATTCTTCACTGCAACAGGCAATCGTTTAAATGCTTCGCTGGCAGGATCCAGGACCTGGTCTTCATCTGTGTCACTGTCACCAGTGCTCAAGTCATTTTCATCCTCGTCTTCATCAGTGTCATACTCTTTCTTAAGGAGCATACAACTGCCTGCATGCGAAACAAAAGCTTGGTTCAAAATGCAGAGCCAGGCTCAGTTGCTTGAAGCGCAGTCACAAAACCAGTGTATGGTGACCATCCAAGCTCTACAAGCTGTGCTTACCAAGAGGATCGAAATTGCTGCCCATAGCAACCTCAGCACTTGTCAAGGTGTCTGAGCCTGCTGTCCAACCAGCCTGAGTCGCTGGCACACGAAGACGCTCTGAAACTGTGTCTGGAGTCTGCTGAATGGTGCTCGGGGTCTGCTCGCGGGCGACATGCTCGTTTCGCTTGCGGACAAGGTGGTGCCTGCCTCGACCCCGGTGAGGTTTCCGACGAGCTGCATTGGCGAGACAAGTGTTAGCAGAGACCTTCAAACTCGATAGGGGAGCACCGTGTGTGCATGTGCGATGGACTACCTGACTGCTCGCACAGATAGCTGTTGGAATTGTATGGAGCAGGAGGTACACTTCTGGGAGTCTCAGACCGCGGGCCTGCAACTCAAAGATTGTCAGCAACGTTAACTTCACTTTATGACAGAACAGCCACACTAGGTCAAAAGCAGACAGCAAACTCACCCTTGAAGTGATTACGAGCTCCTTTGGCGTTCTGCTGACGAATCTTCTTGATGTTTACCTTAGTAGAGGGCACCCTGAAGTTGTGCTTGTTACTATATCCTCCGCGCTTGCCCTGCACATTTTTCGTCTGTGTCCATTTGGGAGGAGGTGGAGGCTGAGACACAGGTACAACTCCATACACAGCAGCAGAGTCGTAAGCTTGCTGAGCAGGATACATGGGAGCAAAGGGCTGTGCCATAGGATGCACGAACGCGTGTGGATACGGAGGGTCCATGGTAGACATGACAACGCACTCTCACAACAGGATTATTTGAGCACAAAACAAACGCAGGAGCAGAATGCAGTCCACACAGTGGCAGAGCGATGTGAATCCTGTGGAGAGGTGTCTCAAGATTCGCTTTTGGCGCCTCGGTATTACGACCGTCACGAATGTGGTAACAGCGAAGTTCTCCCGGCTTTGGTTCCGGAGCAATTGAGAGCGTAGGACACCGTTATTATGCCTCGCCGGACCAAAGAGAAGCATTGACCCGCGCAAGCACCGCAATACGCTGCTACCTTGCTTTGTATGGCCTACGAAGACCCATACGCAGCTCTTGGCGTTCAGAAGGGTGCCAGCAGGAAGGAAGTTCAGAAAGCTTTTCGTGAGTTGGCTTTTAAGCACCACCCGGACAAAGACCCTTCTCTGGAAGCCGCACAGCGATTTCAACGCATCAGCAGAGCAGCTACTACAATATTGAAGGAGGTAAGATCTTTTGCAACTGTGGCGATTTGAATCTGGAGGCAGTCACATGCCACAAACTTGGTGCATGCTGAGATTGCAAGCAACATTGCAGGGATCCCTCAGCACTTCAGCAGCTGCTGCTGCTAGGCAGAGGTGGCAAGAACGCAGCCAAAGCTCAGGTCAGCCGTGGGTCAGATCAACAAGGTGAGTCTATGCCTGTACGCTGCCGTGACAGTAGGCAACTCTGGCAAATCTGCGACTGCGTGTGTGCATGTAGCTCTGCTCAGACTGCAAGTGCTTGTGCAGGAGCACAAGGTTGCCATCGCTCTTCATTTCAGCCTGCCTAGTTGGTGGATGTGCCCTCTTTGCAGGAGCTTTGCAAGTGCATCAGGATATGTAAGTCTTCCACATAAACAAATATTCAATGAAGTCCGCAATTTTGCATTCACTGTTTGGCACAGCCTTGTGCAGTACCAGCGTGAGAACATGAGTACTGCCAAGAGGCAGATCAGCTTAATGTCCTTCAGCTTGTTCTCCAAAATCATCCTAAAGCAAATGCTGTATTTCGCAACGCACAAGTACATTAGCCAGCTGTATACACACGACACATACTTTGTTGCCAGCTGCATAGAGAGGTGATGTGCCAAGTGTTGTTTGGCAGCCCAAGGCACCTTTGATAGTACACACGCTCGCATCACAAAGGCGCAAGTTACTTTTTTGTCTGCTTTGTATGCTGCAGGAGCAGGCGTGGAGCAACATAACAAGCAAGTTTATTTAGCACTAGTCAAGGAGTAATGTCGGCATCTCAGACCTTTCATCCATGCCTTGCACAGGTACTCCTATAACATAGCAACCAATGCAGATGAGCGCAGAGAGAACCCCACCCCAGCACAGCAAAGAATCAACGAGCTTCTGCAGGAGAAGCGGGAACAAAAGCAGTTCAGTCAGCATTGAATGAAAGGCTGCAAGAATTTCCTTTCTGGTGGTATTGCCAGATGCGGCATGTTGGCCTTTTGAGGAAGGAAGGACTCGGCCGGCCAACATTGGGATCCGGCAGATGTGGCATCTCCAAAAGGGAAATGCTAACTGGAACTGGTCAGCTGAATCAGTGCATCAGAAGTCCTGAGCAAATGCCCAGGGGCAATGTGCAGTGCAGTGTATGCAGCCTGCACAGGACAGCAGAGGGATGTAGGTCTCAACCCACCAGCTGCACCTGTCATGTGGGTACAGTATGACCTGACACCCAGATGTATGGCTGGCAAAGCAAAGGCATGTACAGCTGACGCAGTAGCCACATGACAGAACTGTTGTGCTGCGTGAGTTGCATCTGTGCAGCAAGCGCTCTGGTGATGTCCAAGAGGTTGGCAGCATTTCACAGTGTTTCATAATTGTCTGCACCTATGTGTGGAACTTTTAGGCTGAATCGTCATTGAATTCTTTTGAGGGTGATTGACCAAGCTTTCTGAGCAAGTTTGTTGTGTGAAATAGGTCTGAAGTGACAAGGCAAATGTCGTAGGCTTGGCTCCATGTTGAACGCCTTAACAACTTGTATACCATTTGTGTTACTTTCTGATGCTTCAGTTGATTGATTTCAGGCTGCTGTTCTCCGGCCTGCAGCTACAGGGCTTGTGCAATGACACAGCACAGATGTCATCAAAGGTTCAATTTGAATAGTCACCGTGCACACTTCCTCTGCAGGAGCTTTGTAGGTGCATCTGATATCAATCGATTCAGAACATGCATGTAACATATGTGAGCCCCACAAATCATCAGCAGGAAGCACTCACCAGGCAGGTGAACGAACAGCCGGACCCTGCAGCAATTCGGCGGCTGATGTACATGGGCTAGCTGGCAGCACAATTGTGTGATGCACAATCACGCAGTCGTCCAGTGGGCGTTACAACTTTGGTAATTTTGATTTCAGCGGTGGCCAGAAAGCATGTCACGCCGTGCTGTGCTTCATCTGCTGCAGACATCCACAGCGAACACACGGTCCGTGTCTGGGCCCGTAGCTGTGGGTGCCAGCACCTCAGGTCATCGTGTGTGCGAGGGCAGCTGTCACGAACTTGGAGCCTCTGCAAAAGTAGGGGACCAGCAGGCCTTCGTTTGCGAGTGCCGTGTTAGCCCAGGAGCTGATAGAAAGGTAGCACCCTGCTGCTGTAGCAAACTCTTCACACAGGCGCTAGCAGCATCTGGCTGTGAGTGCCACTGTTCAGCGCAAGCGACCAAGCAGCACCTGGTCACGGGTCTCAACGCTTGCAGGCTCATAGGCAGCCCAGCAAGTACCATGGACTCGATGGCTGTGCTGCTCGAAGCAGCTGCTGAGGATATCAAGCTGATTGACTGCTTAGGGCCAGAAGACCTGTGTCATGACCCAAGTTCTGCTGATGGCCTCAAGCCTGTAAGAACTCTGCTGTTGTGTTGAGTTAAAAAGACCACCTTGATCTGCAGCACTACAAGCACATGCTGTGCTAGTGTTGCTAGCAGTTCTTCCAAACCTGCAGCAGCTTGGCTTGCTTTCAGCTGCTCTTGCTGTAGATATGATGCACTGTGTGCACTTGCAGCTGCACATTCATGGTCTCAGACCTAGATCTGCCAGAGCAGCAGCTGCAGGAGTGGCAGCAGTTGTGCAGTCTGTGTTGGAGTCGCCTCCAGCACCAGCCTTGTACCGCAGAAGGCCGAGCCCAGCCGACCCAAAGGCTGTGGCAAAGGAGCAGGTACATCTGCTGCACAGACTCTCTATGTTGTCTGGCCTGTCCTTAGCATGCTGAAGGTTATCATCTGCTGCTCAACCTGTACAAAAGCCCATTTTCAAGGTTTGATCCAGTGACAAGAATGATGAGTCTTTGAACAACTTGTCAAGTCAACAGCCCCACTGGCACATTTACCTACTGGGCTGCTGGCAGCTGATGCATCCCCCCCACCAAGTGACAGCAGTACCTCTATGCAGATTTTGCCCCCAGTGCAGCCTGCGGCACCTGTGCAAGTGGCACAGCCACCTGTGCATGGCTCCGCCAATGCTGTCTTGGCTGCAGCCCTGTCAGCTGGTGACTTCTATGCTCCCACATCTCCTCCTCCAATGTCAAAGCGCCCTGACAATGAGGTAACACACCTGATACTGTGCTGCATCATTTCAAGAGTCACCATTCTGCTGTTGCTAGGCTGCATTGCCTCATGCCTCCTAACCTAGCCTAGCACAGATAGCATGCAGTTCCCTGCAGTTACCTGGTGGACATTCACCTGCTCAAAGCTGTATCCTGTTCTCTTGTGAGAGCTCCATAGCATGCATAGCATGCTCAGCATACCTCTGTTGGGTCCAAGCAGGCTCCTGTATAACTCAAGAGCCACTGATTCACGTCTGTTAGTTGGTAGTGTCATATTCTCTTGTCCTCAAAGCACAAGTGTTGAGTGCAATGGTGTGCAGCCAATCAGCACTGCAGTCACCCCAGTCATCCCCAAGAGGGCCAACAGACCCTCAACCAGGAAGACTCCCAACAGGCCTCAGCCTATGCCCATGCAGCCTGATCCCACCCCTACCGGCAGTGCCAAGGTACAACATTACCTTTCTGTCACTGCACCCACAATGGTGTGCAGAAAAAGTGCTGCGCATCTCACAGCAACTTGGACTTTCAGGCAATTCTGCTACAGCTGCTGCTGCTCCTGTTCATGACGCTCTTGCTGTTATTGTAACTACACTGCATCTGCTGTAACAATCACTGTCAAGCGCTTGTTGCATAGTGCTGGCAATGAACTCAAGACTTGTTTTGCAGCCTCCCAGTAGAGGGTCTTCAGCACAGCCTATGACCAGGGTACAGCGCTTTGCAGCTACCATACTAAAGTACATCCGAGACAACCTGAAGGCTGGCAAGACTGAGACCTTCGAATCTGTGATCAGGTGTGTGCTCCTGAACTAGAGGCTACTGTGGCATTTGGGCCCACCAGCTAGCTCAAGACTTGCTGCCTTTCATTTATGTGGGAGAAAACATTCAGCTGCTGATTGGCATTATTTCCTGCACTGAGGCAACTTTGTATGCTGTCTACAAGCAGTTGCTTGGCACACACGCTGCAGGAGGCATGCATCAAAGTATGGTATGCCTGCATTGCAGAAAGGAGTTTGGCAACAACCCAGACATCAGCAAGGCGCTGCGGCTGTTGGTCAGCGAGAAAAATGTGAAGAGGGCCGGCAAGGGGGGCAGGATTGACCCCTTCACCTAAAAGGTGGGGTCAGCATTACCTCGATGCCTTGTCACAGGCAGTTTCAGCAGTCACTTTGTGAAGTGCTGCATCAGTGCAACCACCAAACAGTGCTTGTATGCTTTCACTGTCAACTTCACCTGGGTGTAACAAACCAAGTGAGCTTCAGCAAGCTTTACCTTAGATGTCTGATTTTGGATATGCAAGCTCATCGACTGAATGGGTCTTTTTCAATGTCCAGCCCTCACACTGTAAATCTGAAGGTGCAAGCTTGATATGCACATTGTCGCACAAAAACGCCGCTTTGTGGTCACATTGTTGCTTGACCTTGCTGCTCAATAATCAATTGTTCCGACCACGCTCTTCAAGACAAACAATGAACTGCATTGACTGCATAGCGACAGCATTTCCAGGTGTGGGAAGGACCCTTTTGCACCCTGTATCATGACATTCAAGAGTGCAAGCACATGCTACTTGACTGAAGCGTGAGGGTGTGATTGCACTATGTGTCTAACTCACATTTCTATCACTCCCAGCTTAGCATTACTGCGTTGTCCAGATGGTGCATTGACTGGCTGCTGGGCTGTGTGCAGCTTGCTCCCAAGGCAAGGAACTCTGCTGAAGAGGATGAGCCCATCTCTGACACTGACGGTGAAGAAGAGGCTGTCTCAGACAACATTGACCCAGCTGCTCCCCCTGCTGATTCAGCACAAGCTGCAAATGAACCACCTGTCACACTGGGGGCAGCAGAAGCAGCAGCTGCAGCAGCAGCTGAGCCAATACTGCCAGCAACAGCAGCAGCAGCAGCAGCAGCCTCTGTTGAGCTGTCTATGCTTTCAGATGTGCCACAGCATGCACCCTCACTCAGACGCTCAGCCTCCCTTCCATCCAATCTGAGCAACTTGGCTCCTGCCTTTCTGCCTGCTGCTATCAAGGCCAGCTTGCCTGAGAAGCCCAACAGTCAGGACAGGAGCATCACCAACACAGTGAGCAAGTCAGAAGAGGTTGCACCGTCAGAGCAGCCATACACAAAGCTGGTGAGCAGCTCAGGCAAAGCAGGACTGAAGCCCATCATGGTGGCTGGTCGAACAGGATCCCATGGTCAGGCAGCATCACACCCCAAGCTGGCAGCTGCCGCCATGGCTTCTGGGTCAGGCCATGCTGACAGCAGCATGAGTAACTCCCCTAAGGAGAGCACTGCAAGCATTGCATGGAACAACCCCTTCCAGCCTCGCACCAACACCACTGACAGCAGCGCCCCCAGGGGTGCCGCCAAAGCTGAGGTCACCCACCCCAACATGGGCTCAGGTCCTGGATGGGATTCCAGCAATGGTTTAGTCAGCAAGCAGACCGGCGGTGTCAGTAATGGTGCTGGAGACAAGGAGAACAATTCACCAGAGAAGGCAGTCAGGGGGGTCAGGGGCTACAACCCTAGGGTGTCCCAGGGGTCAATCAGCATGTCAGGGTATGGCAGCATGGGACCGCCACCCTGTGTGCATCTTGCACGCACAGCTGGACAGACTGGGGATACCTCAGGCACAGCTAATGCCATGTCTGCAACTGCCTCTGCCCATGCGCTGTCAGGGAACAATGGCATAGTGATGAGGGCCTACCCCAAGGAGCCCCATGGGTGGGATGTGAGTCAGGCCAACCTGCGTGAGGGGGGTGTTCATGCTGACACAACAGTTCAGGGCCCCATGATGGCAAAGACTTTTGGTGGAGAGGACCCTATGGAGGCTACTGCCAGCAAGCGTGCCAAATTTACACATGGCCCTCACTGACTATGCAAATTGGTTTCTTTGTAAAGGCGCAGTGTCTGTTAGGTAGTGATTTGCTTGTATAGATGTGGTGTTCAGCAGGTTATGCAGTCATACTATGTGCAATTTCACTTCTTTGCTTAGGGAACTGAGTTGTCTGTAGCTTGCAGATACTGTTAGGGCAATTCCTGCTTGTTCTTGTACATGCTCAGCAAGCGTAGACCAGATTTGGACTCCCGTACAGGACAATCCCCTGCTGCAATATCGGGCCCTGTAGCTTTGACAGCACAAGTGGATCATGAACATAACTCCCGGTGCAGCACGCGCTGTTGTGCATCCTCCTGTCCTGCACCTGCCTTTAGCTGGACCTAGATGGAGCAGCATAGGTAGTGTGCAGTGGCATGCTACACAATCACAACTCAACAATTCGAAAATTCGTGTTACTTGCTTTGTACTGCAGAGTGCACTGTCACCACAGACCAGCATGTGCCACATGAGTAGCTGAACATGAGCAATAATGAAAGCTGCTTAAGCTCATTGAGCAATACATCAGAAACGGTGCAAATGCAATTGGTCACTGAACTGCAAACCAAGTAAGTCAAAGCTGTCAGGCAGTACTCTGAAGATGCTGCTATGTGAACGCTATCTCAATTCTACATTTACAATGCACATGGCATCAAATGTTGCTAGATTGAGACCCTGCTTTAAAGTAGAACCATCAATCTAGCTCTTCTGCAGCAGCAGGACTGCGTAGTCTGGGCTGCAGAAGATCACATACCAGCTGCCTGCCTTGCATAGTGCTTGCAACAGATGCTGATTGCTGCTTTGCATGATCTTGGCTTTGCTTGTCAAGCCCAAAATTCATGCCTGCGTCCTTGTAGTAGCCCAAGCCTTCATCACGAGTGGTGAAAACATAGCCAGGTATTTGTTGCTGGAAGGCAGCACAGGCAATGAACAGGTCCCCTGCATGCCATTGCTCTTGCTCACACCCACAACATTCACTCACACCATTGCTTACATCCGGTGCCACCATCCATATGCAGTGAGACAATGCTAACAATTTGATCAGCACTTCTTATGTGTTGTATGCGTCTTTGCAGTGTGGAGATGTACATTCATCAAACATGTTTCTTCCTGTAGGGTCAGGTACATACAGAAATGCACAGTGAGAGCATTCTGTGATGCTGCAAGGGGAATGAGCGGTACCGGCTGCTGCAGCTGCAAGCAAGGTATCAGGGCTGACAGTCTCCACTGTTGATGTAGTCTCAGATTGCTCAGCTGGGCTGGGAGTACTGGTGCTTGCCACTGGATGCAGCTCCAACCACTTGCGCTGGTTCTTTGTCAGCCGCTGCATCTGACTACCTAACCTCTGACCTTTGCTGTCAGTGTCTACTCCCGAACCTTGCTGCTGCCTGCTCCTGCTAGTGGACGCTTGATCAGACTCATCAACATCCTGTGGTGCTGCATCAGCAGCATCTGGCCCATCTGAGACCTGATCACTGCTTGACTCCAATCCGTGCTGATTTTCAGAATCCATGACAGAGCTTGGCTGTCTGGTGTCTGATGTCTTGCCAGCTGGTGACTGTACCTGCTGCTCCTGCTGGGACAGGTTTCTGTCTGAGCGTGAGGCTGTGCGAGGAAGCGGCAGGGGGACTATTGGCAGAGTGACTTCCAGCTGTTGCTTTGCAGCATGGAAGCTGGCACTGCCATCTGCTTCTGCCACCTTGTACGGCAGAGGCAGGTCCAGGTTGTACTTGCCAGGCACACTCAGACTCATGCTATCTGGCTGAATGTTCAGCTGAGCTTGGCTTGCTTGCTGCACTCCCACCAGCTTCACCCTTATCACCAGCTCCTGCATAGTAGTGAAACATTACATACTTTTGAAAGCTCCAGAAATGTCACACAAAAAATTCAATGAATGATTGCCTGGATGCAGGACCGCATGGAGTGATGGTTCAATGGTTGGGTGGGTGGGTGGGTTGATTGATAGGCTGCGCGACTGGTGACAGCAGCCCTGCTAGCTGTATGCAGCTACCCCTTGCTAGGGCTGTGGGTCTGAGTAAGAGTCTGCCGCCATTGCGTTGTGGGCAGGGAGGGGCAGTGTTGTTGAACACTTCGTACGGAGTACACAATGCCACTACACAAACGGCACAGTCTTTGTTGTAAAGAGGTGTTGACGTCAAGAAAGAATCGGACAATAGGAGTTGTCATCTAAGACATGCATTCCCAAAGCCTCATATACAGCTGACATTGTTGGACACACTCTGATGATCAAAGCAGCAGGTTCTGAACGCATCGACATATGTCTCAAGTCCTAGATATCTGCCATATCAGGAGACCATCTCATCATGCTGCTCACCTTTGGACACTTGGCCGAGGCAACATTGATGCCAGGGCCCTCCCAAGCCTCTGACAGGTCCATCTGACCCCTGTACACTATCTCATACTGTGGCTGCACCACCCCATCAAGGAAACCCTCATTGGATTGAGCTGCTCCTGCCTGCAAGCTCACTGCCTCCATGCGTGTTGTAGCAACAGCTGTCAGGAGGTTTTGATCGGATTCCCCTGAGCTGATAGCTGTTCCTGTGCCTGAGCTTGACTGCCCAGGAGGGGGTTTGCTAGTAGGCAAAGACGTGACTGGTGCCTTTTCATGCTTTGCAGAGGGAAACTTGAACCCGCTGGACCTGCTGCCTTTGCCTTCATCATTTGCCCCCTTGGCAGCAGAATCTGGTGGGAGCTCTGTTACCAGAGACTTAGAAAGGGTTGTTGAGCCTGCAGTGGTTGCTGAATGCTGCCTGTTGCTGGAGTCCGGCATGTTCTCTTGTCTGGAGTCTGTTGTTGAGCCACCCTGCACGTCTGTCCTGTAGCTGACAGTAGATGGCCTGTCCACTCCTGGGGTAGACTTGAACGCCAGCTTGGGAAAGCTGTAATGCCTTGTTAGCGTCCAGCCTGTCACCTTCTCAATGTTGTCCACAGCCGAGTCCAGAATCATACTCTGAATAGGAGCAGTCAATGGCATGTGTTGAATCACAGTATCAGGTGCAGCTGGACCACAAGGTTGTGCAGGTGACAATGAAATGTTGCGCAGTTCCATCTGTCATGCTGCGTTACTGTTCTCTATTACAGCTTTTGTGATCGGTGTCGATGTGCTAGTCATGCAGTGTGCAATGTGGTCTGTGGCTGAGCATATTTCTGCTAGCCATTTGGGATCACTGCTTCCGACCAGTTATAGACCTATATAGAAAAGGAGAAGAAAAGACACAGGCACTTGTGCAGTGGCATTGTCCATGAGGGACAAGTGTGTGAGACACTGCTCCCCCAAGTTCTGCGTATATATGTGTCTGAGGGAGACATGGCTGACAAGTACAGCCCTGTCAAGATGTGACGACATGCATTCTGGCAAGGTGAGATTGAGACATTTAGTGGAAAGGCTGACCTTGAATTTGGCATTGTTCAGTGCCATCCTACAAGTATCAGGATGCACCACAAAGTCAAACACGATGCACTGGATCCTGTTCCTGTCAGAACCTTCCTTTTGCTTCCCCAGCATGAGTGGTACATTCCATGACAGCCCAGGCTTTGTGGTGCCATCCGCATTCTTCTGGCGTTTGCTGGTAGCAACAACCACCTGCACAGACAGACACTTGGCGTGAAGAAGTTGACTGTCTAGCAGACTTGTCCCATGAAGCAGTTTGAACAGCAGCTTTTCAGGGTGCTGGATGTCAGCAGTACTGTGAGGGAGCACATGCCTTGTCCGAGGTGCAGACGTTGATGAAGATCTTCTGACCGGACTGCTTGTTGGCGGTCTTGGCTACAAAGGCTGCAGTGGGTGTGACAAGCTGCATGCCTTTGCCATAAACCTCCTGACCCCTGCCCTCTTCTTCAAGCTGGCGTATGTACTGGTCCTGCTCAGCTCGAGTCTGCAACACATAGGATTTGCACAAACCTGAGCGCCAGTGGATCAGCAAGGAACAAAGGCCGTATAAAACCGGCACATTCGGTCCTGACGTTCAGCTTAGTGGCTCACCTGGGGGTCGGCTATGTCCTTGGCATAGTCAGCCAGTAGCTCCATGAACTTGGGGTCTTTAAAAGACTTTTCGAACTTGGTGATCTCCTGCAGGAGCAAGCTTGTTTCGCATACACAAGCGGGTGACTTGCCGCCAGACTGTCTGCAACATCGACAATGATACCGCGGAGCTCAGACTTTTCAAAGAGTCCTCCAGGGAGCTCGTTCCTGCAGCTTGGGGCGCCAAGTCAACCATGATTAGCAATAGATCACAGGGCTGCAACCCGCCAATAAGTGCCTCACTCGTTACAGATAGCCGAAGTAGGCAGGCAAGAACGCGTGGACCTGACCAGAAACGTACGCTAGCGCAGGTGCAAGTGTACTTTGTCTGTTTATTTCACTGCTGGCGTTATTGCGGAGTTTGCAGGCGTTTCGGCGATGCTCTTGTCACACTCACAATGCTTCTTCATGCGCAGCCTTTACCCCGGATCCATGATCTACGATGCAAGGCCAAGAGCTGCTGAGGTTCCGCAGCTCAGCACATGTCCGCAAAGCGTGGTACCCATTTCAGATCACTGCTTCACTGGGACACATGTCGCAAGCAGCAAAACTGCGCAAGCCTATGTCCAACGATGCCTCTCTGGTCAATAGTCTCAAGGTCTTCACGCACTATGGCTCTGCAGTCCAAGAGCAGCGCCATGGGTCTCTCGCTGCTACAAACATACCTCCAACTCCAGAAACCAGTACACTGGGCCCCAGAGTCGAGCACTTGTCAGCTGCAGCAGACAGTAATTTGAAGTTGACAATTGCGAATCAATTAAAGCTGCCAGAAGTGAGTGGTATTCTGTCCTTGACTGAGCGATAACATCGATTTCAGCTGTCCCTGCTTGTGTGCTTGAACCTGCCTGCAGACTCGCAGTGGCTTCATGCTGCCATGAAACTAACGAGACAGTACACCTTGGTTTCATGTTGCATATCTGTGGCTTGCAGTGGTTTGTTCACGAGCTGCTGTGCTTTGGGGCTGTTCATTGGTGCCCTGTCCCTCCAGCTTTATCTTCAATGAGAGCAGCTTCAATGGATTCAGAACATGTGGCACACCTGTCCGCACAGCGTCAGGCAGCCATCAGCATACACGGCAAGCAGGCAGGTACTGCAGTGTGCTTTGCGACAGCCCCTGCCCAGTGCATTGCTATCAACAGCCATCCACGCGCTTGTCACCTGTTTCTCAAACCAAAGCACATCATGTGTAGCAGGCAGCCAGCTACAAGTCTGGTTTGCGTGAGTGCATTTGCAAGCACGCGTTTGCACTGCTTTTAGTCTTAAGATGATCAGGACCCAGCTGTGACTGAACACCTAGGTAGCAT
>JAABUS010006843.1_pt1 | contig 13519 bp, 10 predicted proteins | sample 5560161 | NCBI WGS metagenome assembly JAABUS01 (sample SAMN10711885, study PRJNA513376) | rock metagenome | isolation source: Antarctica rocks | place: Antarctica: Victoria Land, Trio Nunatak nord | collected 2016-01-04 | reverse complement strand
TCGCACTGCAATCAAAGCGCATTGCGTATGTCTCCTGCGATCCGGCGACGCTGGCGCGTGATTTGCGCGAATTGATCGGCGGCGGATACACGCTCGATTCCGTCACAGCGTTTGATATGTTTCCACAAACGCATCACGTAGAAACAATCGCGCACCTTTCCTTATCATCTGTGAATCATAAAAGACAAAGCGACTAAACAAAAGCTCTTGCGAATAATAGAAGTATTTGCGACCATACTTGGGTATGGCAAAAAGAAGACTCCCACCCCACCATCGTTTTCCTAAAGATGGCCGAATATGGAGACTTGCTTGGTTCGGTAATTTACAGTTCAATCCAAGCGTGCCGACAGAGCCAACTATCGAAGTCTTTTTGCTCCCATTAACGACTTCTAATGAAACTCCTGTCCAACTTAACTATACATCAGCTTACGATACTTCTGCGGGCATATTAGTCGAAGTCGGCATCGGCTATCTACCTAGCTTGCGTGTCGGCTCTTTTTGGCGTAATGGCGTCCCTTACCGATTACCGAAAGGCGCGCCTAAATATAACGAAGCGACGTTGACAATATCTGCCGCGACTCCAGAAACGGTGTCGTGTGTTGAATCAAGTGGGTACGCTCAGCGCAAAAATGGTCGTGATTATTATATCCCGCGCAGCTACTACCCGCTACAAGTACAAGGGAAATTTAGTGCTACGTCGGGCATTAGCCTATCGAAATGTTTGCGGTTTACTTGTGAAGTCGAGTTTACGGAAAGCGATGGAATCACAAACAAAGAACGGCAAATCATTATTGTTCCATGCATTGAGATACTGCGGTTTTATTATGCGAGTTCGACTGCTCTTGCCCGCGAAATAGTTGGTGGCGGAACAGGAAGCTCAATGCACGACCCACATAATACGCTATATAACACTGCCCCGAATCTCACATACATTAACATGGAAACAGGCGAGGCGTTTATTCAACTTCGCCGTCGTATGAGAGATGCAGATGCATCGGCGATTGCTCGGCTTAGATTCTCCGATTACGCTTTTGCGCGGGCGCGCGACATATACGGAAGTATACTTAAAAACCGTTCCAACGATGCTAGAGCCACAATCATTGAAGCGTACCCGCCATTTGATACTTCCACAAAGTGGACGACGCGAGGCAAGCGATTTAAGTTTGGCGAATATCCATCTAAAGGCGAACCAGACACAAGAGAGTGGCACTATTTGGTTTACGAAATTCTCACTTGCTCCGCGCCGTTTCCATTCATGAAATTATGGTTTGACCGTGATAACGACGGACGTTCAAAAATCAACCCTGAAACACCTGAAGAATACTTCGCTAAACCCGAAGCATACAAAAACACTGCTAGAAATGTTGACCAAACTCCATTTGACGGGTCGCAGGCTGGTATTACCAACGACAATGAGCCTTCGCTTGATTACCCGGCATACGAGATCATAAACGACGCTGTTCGCTTTCCCGACTTAAAGAACAAAGAGGTCAAGAAACTGCCGCAAAATCGCACCACACACCGCGCTGCATCAAGCATGGTGCATCCTGACAACACGGATGAGCCGGATTCTTATTCGACAGGAGAGCCAGGCTATGCGGATGTTACAACTGCTCCTTTTACCGTTACCCTTTCAGCGTTAAGCGGAATGACGAATGATGAAGTTGAAGAAGCCAAACCGGATGAAGCCCACGATCAAGAAACGCATAAAAGCAACGCGAAAGAGCGCGAATTTCGCAATCGACAAACACCCATACCCGCCAGTTTTGACATGTTTCTCAAAGTCCTTGATGAACTAAAACATCTTGCAGACATCCAGTGGTCTCTAATTCCGGTTGTGCCGGGTGACGCAGATGCACCCTCTCATGAGATGTCGGTGTTTCCGCTTCGTCCTTACGAAAATAATCCACATAAGTTTTCTAATTGGTCTTTCATTGACGCTAAGTTTATGAAGTTGCGACGGCAAGTAGCCATAGCCGAATTAAGGTATAACTTACAGTATTACTACCTAGTGGAGGCCGAGCACCGCCCAGATATTGATAAGGACGGAAACCTTAAAGAAAGTTTTTCAATGTTACTGGTAGCAACGAAAGCCGGTGATGGGAAAACTACGATTGCTGATCTACTAGAAGTCCTGAGATACTGCGTATCGAACCGTGCCGTCCAACTTTACGACAATGAATTAACATTTCTGCGGCGCGCCTCTTTTAAACATTCGTCGCATTTAACTGAACGGACTGCGAAAAGAGTGCTTAAGGGAATTAAGCTTCTCCGTCGCTAGGCTTTGCCCTTAAAGTCCGTTTTGACCACAAAGTATGAGGCTTGACTATAAAGATCGGGGCTTTTGCACAAGAATTAGCTCCCGCACAAAAATAGAGGGCTTTGTTGAATAAGTCTCGTTTGATGAAAATGTAAGTGAGTTGATGAAAAAGTCTAAGTGGGGAGGTCTCCCCCGATTGTTTAAAATAGCGTTTGCCTATAAATTTGGTGTGTTGCCTATAAAATCCTTTCGGGTAGGAATTTATTGTTGCACCACTTCGTTGAAATCAGGGTTTCTAAATGTTATTCTATGAGCGCTTCGGACTGAGAATTACCATGTTGGTAAAACGTGAACCACCTTTACTACGGCGACAATCTCACTATCATGCAACGGATGGCTTCGGAATCCGTTGACCTGATCTATCTCGACCCGCCCTTCAATTCCAAAAAGAATTACAACCTCCTGTATAAGAAAATGACGGGTAAGCCTGTGCCCGAACAGGTTGACGCTTTTTGTGATACGTGGGAGATGGATGCCGAGAAAGAGTCCGCCGCTCAGTCAATCCCCTTACTCATGCGGGAACACGGTGTGGACGACTACTACGTTCAGTTTTGGGGCTTGTGGATTAAGGCGCTCAGGCATACCCAACCGCACCTGTTAGCGTATCTGATCTACATGGTGCAACGCCTTCTTCACATGAAGGTGATTCTAAAGCGCACGGGTTCGATTTATCTACACTGTGATCCTACGGCTAGCCATTACATCAAGGTTATGATGGATGGCATATTCAAGCATGAAAACTTCCGTAGCGAAATTATATGGAAACGAACAAGTGCTCACAGCGGGGCTAAGCGGTACGGCCCGATCCACGACGTAATCCTCTTTTATTCAAAATCTGACCGCTATACTTGGAACGAACTACTCGGCCCCTATGATCAGCAATACATAGATGCGTTCTTCACGCATGAAGACGAGCAAGGGCGGCGATGGAGAAGGACAGACCTTACGGGGCCGGGCGTTAGGAATGGCGACTCAGGGCTATCGTGGCGTCACTACAATCCAACGGAGCGAGGCCGCCACTGGCAGCCCCCGTCATACTTTTACGAAAAGTACACGGAGCTTACGGGCGACGAACTCTCAAAATATCCACTCATTGAACGTCTTGAGTTGATGGACAGCGCGGGCTTGATTCACTGGCCCAAGAAGGCTGATGGTATGCCGCAAGGCAAGAGATTGTTGGAAGACGCCAAAGGCATCCCGCTACAAGACGTTTGGACTGATGTAAAGGCGATCCACAGTCTTGCGGATGAACGCTTGGGTTACCCTACCCAGAAACCAATTCCATTACTAGACCGAATCATACGGTCTTCTAGTAATGAAGGCGATGTTGTCTTTGACCCATTTTGCGGTTGCGGTACAACAATATATGCGGCGGAAGCTGCTAAAAGGCAATGGATCGGCTGCGACATAGCTATTCTCTCGGTTCGTTTAGTCACTGACGTTTTAACTCAGCGGTTTAGACTATCTAAAGGACATCACTTTGAGGTTAGTGGCATACCTGTGAGCGTAGAACAAGCGCAAGAACTTTTTCAACGCGACCCATATCAATTCCAACATTGGGTTGTTGAGCGTGTGGGGGGCTTCCCAATGCAGAAAAAAGTTGCCGACGCTGGAATTGACGGGCGACTCTATTTTGAGACTAAGGACGGTCTGCGTGACGTGGTTATATCTGTCAAAGGCGGACACATTCAGCCGAGAGATTTAAGAGACCTACGAGGCGTATTGGAACGTGAGTATTCCAGCGAAATAGCCGGATTTTTGTCATTACATACGCCCTCTAAAGCGATGCGTGAGGAGGCGGCAAGGGCTGGAGTTTATGAATACAACGGCGTCGCGTATGACCGGATGCAGTTATTAACTGTACAGCAAATCTTGGAGGAAAAGCGGGAATTTCACACCCCCAGCAAACTCGGCTCTCGCATAAAGACAGGACAACATTCGCTTCCGCTTTAATTGTTGACTAATTGGACTCTAGTCCCCGTTTGCGGATTTACTCAGCAAACAGGGGCTTTTTGCATTTAAGCTGTGTTACGTAGAAGAATTATCTAAAGTTGTCTAAGTAGGACTTGTTTTTGTCTAACCGTCTAGAGTATAATTTTGAGCATGGATGGCGGACGCAATGTTAGAGACACATTTCACGCCAAGCTAGACCGTGACTGTGATGAGAAGAGGAAGCAATTGGAGAACAAACTCATTGAATTGGAATCTGAGCGGAAGCAAGGGCATGAGTGGATTGAATCGGCCCCTGAGTCCGTGCTCCGTTCTTTAGCAGACGGGGCGACATTTCAGGTGAGTGGGGGCGATAAGGTTCCTATTTCCGAAGTTCGCCGGATTTCACTCTACGAGCCAGTCAAGTCAATCATTGAGTCAATTGATCCACAGCACGAAATTACCTCAGCAATCATTTACGATGCGTTGCTTCAAGCCCTACCTTCGCTTGAATATGAAAATGAATGGAAGCTAAAAGCACGGATCGCTGCAACTCTGGGACGTCTCGCTGATGAAAAGGTTTTGAAGGTAAAAAAAGCCGGGCGTGGTTCTGCCCCTCATGTTTACGTGAGACGCAACCCGCCGTACAAGTCCGTAATGGATGCTTTAAATCAAGGAGCTAAGATAACAAAATGAGCCAGCCGTTGCACCGGCTGGCTCGCTCCCTGCTAGTAAGACAAAGGAGGTACTTAACATACTAACTCTCATTTTAACTTAAATCCTCTAAAAATTCAACAACTATTCGTGGGTCTAAGGATACGTGTGTTTATGGCGCATTGAGTCGAGTGGTCGAAGACTGCCCCCTTGCACGGGGATGCGGGCTAGTAACCCGCCGCGCAGGTTCGAATCCTGTATGCGCCTTTTCCTTCAATCAGCTAGGTAAACCATTGAAATATATGCGTTTACTATATTTTATCCTTGATTTCAAGGGTGAAACGATGTATCATGCGTGCATCTTCAAGGGGTAAATATAAAGGCCGCGCCAAGTGTATCAGCACCCAACGCGACCTATTTGACCACAGCGTGATCGCGCACGTTGCAGCCCGAAATCCATTGTGCTGCACCACGCTTGGGCTTATCAATACGCAGTCCATCAATCTTATTAAAGCACCTACGGATAGAAGCCCAATTAAGAACTCTGATGGGACACATTGGATAGTGGGATCATAGAGTGTTGTCCGCCGGGGTGAAACCACTTGATGGAACACGCCATGCCATTTACTACAACCTACTGTGGTGCGCCAATGATGCGGAAAGAGTTGAAGAAGCGGCGGCAGGTTTGTGCGTTGACTTGTTGACCGGAAACGAGCGATGAGCATAATAATGAGTACAACTGACCATTGCGTATCACCATGCGCCCAATACCATGAAGATTCTGATTAGGATTCTTCTTTGACGGAATCCACTCCTCTATCTCGAAAACGTTCTTCGAGAGTAGGCGCGCATGAACGACGCCTACTCTCTCTTCTTGAGCCTGTCTCATCCGCCTTAAAGCAAAATCTTCTACAAATTCGTTCGCTTCTCGGCTATTTGGTGCAACACCTGTGTCATTAAACGTTACCTGTAATAGAACGGAGCCATCTGCCAAACTGTAGCTTCTGGTGAATAACCCATAACTTATAACATCATTCTCACGTCTCGGTTTGGCCGGAAAATCAATGGTGAAATCTTTGTCCGGCCCGACCATCGTGTACCACGTCGCGCGTACCATTTCGCCGGGTTGTTTTGATTCCAACCTATTAAACTCATTAACGACGAAGACGTGTATCCTGCGTCCGTCACGCCCCGGTTGAGTGATGCCGATCAATTCAACGAACAATTCAACGCTGTCGCCCTTGTGCAATTCCTTGCTGAAATATGGAATCAATACGTCTTGTACCGGCAGCCAGAATTCCACTCCGTTCTCTATAAAGAGCCATTCCGTCGGAAACCTATTGGCGAACTGCGGCGTGCCGTTGGTCGCCATGGATGCGGAAATCAAGCGTTGCTTGCCGGTGGCGATTGGACGCGATGTGCCCGTGTAGATAACTCGTGCGCGCACCGGCTCCCAGTCTGTGCCTACGCCTTTACTTCGCGCCGCAGATGTGCCGGGATGAGCTTTAACGACGCGCGCGAGTGTGCCCGGCGTATATCTTGCCCAAACATCTTCGGGTTTCTCTTGCGCCGTAACGTAAGGCGTAAATAGCAAAAGTGCGAGCATGAGAACAACGAGGTTTCTGTTCATCCTTCGTTCCTTTCAGATATGTAGAAGCATGGCAATCGTAATGACAGCGCACTAGACACCTTCTTTAATGTAAAATGTTACTGATTGCTAAAAACAATCACCTTTTGCTTATGCCTAGCGCGGTAGCTCGACAAATTACGAGGTGATGAGGACTGCTAGGAGCTTTGACGGCTTCCCGGCGTTGCCAGCACATAACCAGAGGTTATTACTATATAGTAAATTTAGCAAGTTAAAGATGCCTGTCCTGTCTGGAGGTAGACTCTGATGGGACGCGCACATCGGCTGAAACCCGCCCGCCTCGCCCAAAAAGTTCTCACAATCCGTGTAACTTTAGACCTCACGCAAGAACAGATGATCGAACGCTTGGGCTACAGCAAGCTGCCGCTTTATCCTGCAAGCATTTCGCTATATGAGCAGGGCAAGCGGGAACCACCATTGCCGGTGTTATTGCAGTATGCGCGAATTGCAGGCGTGCCGATGGAGGTGTTGGTGGATGACGAGCTTGATCTGCCGAAGCACTTACCGAGCGTGCCCGGCAGCGAGTGGGTGATGAAGCGCGTCAGGGCAGGTCGCTCACGCTAACATGGACTCATGAGTATGTAATTTTAGGTACAAGTGTTTACAAACATAATTTCATTGCTGCAAAGCTCGTCGGCAATGCAATAAACCATAATATTGCTGAGAGTCAGTTGTAAATAAATAGCAACACACTATGACCTCATCCACCCAAGAACGGCCTAAGTAGGGATGTCATACCGCGCGACAGCTATACCCAACAACCTTGCAAGGATTGATTTGTTAAACGTGCCGCCGTTACTATTAATGTACTTGATTGCGTTGAAAATCTCTTGTTCGGATGGTTGATAACGGGGGCGGTACAAGTGAGTATGTACGACGTCCCAGTACCAGAAGGGTGCGATGCTTGTATGTTCTCGCCCTTGCTTCGGCTCTAAATGCTGTAGCCATACCGAACTCCAGATTCTATGCTTCTGTGCGAGGCGAATAAAACGCTCTGGATAGTCGGTCAATAAATGACGCGCCAGCCCAAGCAACGAACGGCGCTCTGCGATGCGCAGTTCTTGTACGTCAGTGTGGCTGTCATTCGTGATGCCCGGCAAGTAAATTGTTGAAGCATCTGTTCCGGTAATGGTCTGACGAAGATTCTCAATGCACCGGCTACGCCTACGCATGATTTTCATCATTTGTCGCAACACTGCGAAATATGAATGCGAGTACACGAGACTGTTCTCGCCTACGCGCATAAAGCCGTCCACCAGACTTTGCAGTAACTTGTTTGTAAAATCAGCTTCCATTTTCGTAACCGGAAACGGTTGCGAGTCTTGCCCTTCCAATGGATTCGCTAAATCGTATTTGCAGTTGTGGCACAGCGTTAAAGAATCAGCGACTATCTTACGATGATCGCCAAGTTCATTACGGTGAAAATTGACAGGCGCTTCGCAACACGGACAGCAGTCGCGCAAACTCATCTGGTGCTTCTCGCAGATGCAAACAAATGCCAATCGCCATCTGCGGCGAAAGTAGGGTTCGGAATCTTCAGCCAAGCATTGCGGGCAATATTGCAAGCCGAACAATGTGCGCTTTCGATGATACACACCAATCGGCAATATCCATGCCGTCGCGCCGTATAATTTGTATTCTTCAAAAAGCGTATCGCGGTAACCAATGAGTGTCGTCTCGCGCACGCGGTCAATGGATGTTCTTGTTCTAGCGGCTAGAACTTGTGTTACTCTCTCGCCCGCCAATTTATCAATATCACGATTCCAAATTGCACGGCTGCCAAAAAGATGCACGCAAAATGTGTGGAGTTTAAGCCCATGAGCCATCGCTAAACGTACTAGCCATGATGACAGGATTTCATCAGGAAGCGGCGCGAGACACACGGGTAAAACATCTTCAATTAAACCGTTCGCGTACATTAAATTGCTTGGCGTTTGCGCTCTGACGGTTGAATCCAATTCATGCGCTCTAAATCGTTTAGCGTGATGTGCTCATGCTTTGATTTGATCGCTTGCACTGCCGCCCGGCTAAGTACAGTTGAAAGTTCTCCGAATGTGCCTTCGCTCATGCTAAGAAGTTTAGCTGCCAGCGATGTCTCGGTTAGGTTTGACGGCTTGGCAAGTGGCAGCGTCACCTCGAAACTTGCCAATAATCGCAAATAGTCAGCGTTCATAGTCCAACGTGGAAGCGTCATCGGTTCAAAACGGTTGGCGAGTTGCGGGTCGGTGTTGATAGCATTGAAAGCGTCTTTTGTTCCAACACCGACAATCGGGATTTGCAGTTCGTTACCTAAGTTTTTAAGTGTGTTCAAAAACTGTCGCTGGCGTGATTGATTTCCCGCGATGATGTTGTGAATCTCGTCGATCACCAGCAGTCGCGTGTTAGTGCGAGTCAAAATACGAATCGCTTGAAACTGCTTTTTATCAACCTTCTCGTTAAACTTAAACGGCGCGAATAGTTTCATCAGTATCTCGTCGTAGAAGCGAGATTCATCAGGTACGGGTGGCGCTTGAATTGTAAAGACGGGTAGCGTCACGCCACTTCCATCTGTGTTGTCAAAAGATTTGTGTTGCGATTGAAAGCGATTGATAATCATCGTCTTGCCGTTATTAGTGTCACCAACTAATAGCAAGTTAGGCATTCGATGTTTCTTCGGAAAGGTGAGTAGATCGTCCAGCTTCGCCAAAACTTCTCCTGCCCGCGTGTAACCAATCCACCGCGCATTGTGAATATGATTGATGCGTCCGTCAGGTGGTAACTCTAAAGCCGCCTGTGCCGCTTGGTTGAGATGTAAGGTTGATTGAGTCATGCAAATCTTTTTCTCCCCTGCCCACGCGTATTGTCGCCTTCCAATGTCCATGTTTAGGCGTGGTTATCTTTGTTGCAAAGCCTTAATGTTAGTTTGATTAGCTTCATGGGTTGTTTCCTTCTTTTCACTTAGGGAAGTGCCGGTGGGTCAATATCGGGCTGGGTCAGACGGTAGTAGGCGGCGCGCGTAACGACTACATCTTGCAAGCAGTAATCGGCAATAGCTTGATGCTGTCCTGTGACAAAAGCATGGTAGATGCCTGAACCATCTAGATCATCGCTTTTGCCTATGTTAAGGCGCAAGACTTCTGCAAGATGGGCGAGAGACAAGGAGGCGCGTGGATTCCAATTCGCCCACTCGCGCATCGTGTCATAAATGGGCTGTTGACGATAGCGAGCGAGACTAAGACGCACGCTCGGACGAACGCGGTTGATGCGGCTACGATTATAAATGAACGGTAAATCGAAGTCTAAGACATTATGACCAATGATGAGGTCTCTTGATAGGCTAAAGCCTTCGAGCAACTTCCAGAACTGGCGGAGCGTGCGCTCCTCATCAGAATGAAATACCGATTGCTGACTGTCAAAACCTAATACGCCGTAGCGCGAAGGCGTACCGTCTATTTCGATGATAACGCCAATGCACAGTACGCGCCCATATTCCGCGTGCAAAGCGAGTCTTCCCCAATGTTCATCGGACATAGCATCAAGGTTGGCCGGTTCACCATCTGTCTGAGAAGTAGCATCTTGTTCGCACTTCTGGCGACACAGACGCGCTACTATCGCGGGATTAGGCAAACACGGCGCATCCTTTGCGGGCGGCAAACTTTCAACATCGAAGAAGATGCGTTTCACTGACTGTGCGCTCCTCTCAAGCTTAAATAGAAAACGCAGGACGACTCAGAAGTAGTGTTCCTTAGCTAGGATATTGTTTTGCGTGTGCAACAAACCGAAAGAGGTATATAACACATCTTGACCACGACAGGAAGCGAAAAGCTATGTTCTAGTTACACTAATTGCACCTGTAATACTTTCAATAAACTTTGGCGGGATGTTACAAATGTGACAAGACTTGCGCCGTGATTGAAGTAAGGATAAATCAATTGTTAAAAAATCGTGGGCACACGATCTATGCGCCAGCGAAAGAGACAAGCATCAGCTAGTCGGCGTTATCGAACTAGCTAAAGGCAAAACGAAAAGCGTCTCGTTTGAAACGATTGAGAACGCTGCCGTGCCTTAGAGAGCGAGACAGGCGAGGTGTTAAAATTGAGTTGTCGTTAATCGTTTTGCTTTGTCATCATAATTCTTCTATATCCTCAAATGGCTTGATGTTGGCGTATGGGCTTGGCATCATTGTTTCAACTTGCGGCACGTTTGGTGTTGGCACAATGAGCGGGCGCGCCGTCTCTCTATGATGCTCACGCCGCACTCTTTGCCTACGAACGCGCTTGGTTTCTTTAACTGCTTCCTGCTCTTGCGCCCTTAACTTCTCGTAAGCCTCAAAAATCAACTGCTCGTCGATGTTTGCCCGTCCTTCTGCTTCCAGCTTCTTGCGAGCTTCGCGTAACTCCCAAAGGCTGATCGCCGGACGGCTCGTATCGCGGTATGGAATCGCGCGATACTGTTCAAGTTCAGGGTCATAGAAATAGACTTGACTTATATCGCGCGGGTCGCGTTTGAAGATGAATTTCCGCTTATGCTTTGAATCTAATAAATCAGAAGCGTTGATAAAGGGGCGCAAGACATCGTGGAAGTAGTGAATTTCATCAATCACTACTCCGTATTGCTGAATGGTGCGCTCCTCAAACGGCATAAAGTCTAACCGCAAGCGTTCTTCATCCATACGACGTGGTGGAACTCCAACACCCGCACACTCTGCGTTTCCAAAGATGCCTTCTTCGTATTTTTTAATTGGACTCATTTTCAGGGCGCTATGAATTCGCTGGTGATAAACTTCCACAAAAAAGGTCACTAAGTATTTCTCTAACTCTTTCAGCGTCATCACAGCTTGAGCTTCCGAATCATAAACGCCTCGCTCTCTAATATTTGAGAACGTTGTTCCCGGCAGAGCGTGAATCTCGCGGGCGATGGTTCCCATGAGGCGTTCAATATGCCCGCCGTAATTAGGGCGTGCGACAGGTCGCCACGTTAAATCAATGCTGTGTTCTTCGCACGCACGGCGTAGCATATTGCCGCGAAACTCTTTCGCGTTGTCGGCGTGAATGGTGCGCGGCAATCCCCACACAGGCCAACTTGTTCCGATGTCGTGTTGAGCAAGCCATTTTTCCTTCGGCAGTATTGAATGGGCTATAGCTAAACCTGTAGCGAGATTGCCGGGCGGATCAAGCGAAACGTAAAAACCGCAGACCATTCGACTAAACACGTCAATCGTGACAGTGATAAAAGGTCGTCCAATAGGTAATCTGTTAAGGTCATCAACCAGCATGATGTCTAGCAGCGTGTGGTCAATCTGCACAACGCTCAAAGGATGGTCAGCACCGGGAAAGTTGCCGCGAATGTGGGCGTAAGTCTCGCGCGCTACACGCACGCTTTGTCTACGCTCAAGTTTAAGTTTATCGGAAACAAGCGCGATGCGGTTGCGAATTGTGTTTGGATGTGGAGCGTCAAATCCTGCATGGCGGCAACGTTTCGTTACTTCATCGCAGGTCTTTTGCACCGACCGTTTCTGTTTATTCAAATAGAAATCTTCAATGGTCGCTTGCACAACCGCTTCCTGCTCTTTCGATAAACGGCTCTTGCCGCGTCCGCCGCTTCGTTTGACGGGAAGAAGCGATGAAACCCTTTCAGAACGCAAGTAAGCGTCAATCCAACGGTAGAGAGTCGCAGTGTGAACTTGTCCGGCGTGTGCCTGTTCCTCAACCATCTCGCGCGTCCGGCGCGGTGCGGCGAGTAACGGGCGAATCATGGCGAAGCGTCGTTGAGCTTCCTGCCAATCCGCATCGGAAATAAGACCGAGTTCAACTTCTTTTTGCGCTCGCTCTGTGGCTTGGCTGTCATATTGTGTTGTACTGTCTTCAACGCTTGGCCTCGTTTCTATGGAAGCGGCGGGAGACAAATCTTTGATGTAGAGCCGCTTTGACTCACCCGTACCTTCGTCTGTGGCTAACAGGGATTCAAGGTCAAGCAAGTGCGTGATGCGGTAGGTTCGGTTGTTATAAATGACAATCTGTTCGGGAGCGATAAAGATGCTATTGCTCATGCGATAATTCCTTGCTTTAAGTTTAGTCGAGCGTCCAGATAGGTGATTCCATCGTGAGCGGAAGATTGAGATCACAACCTATTCTGCGTTGCGCGATAAGTTGCCACAAAATGGGAATGAGTTCGGCGCGATTCATCGGGTCTTTGAAGCACGCAAGAGTCAGGGCATTGGGCGTTGTTGCCCGTAGTTCAATAAGGCTGTCGAGCAACAAATGAATTGTATCCCAATCACTCTCGATGCGGCGATACTGACGAAGAAACTTGGCGTTCTCTAAATAAGGCGTGCGAATCTCGTGCTCGGTCAAAATACGAAACCGCCACTCGCGCTCACGCGCAAAGGCGCGTGCGGCTTTGAACTTAGGCTTTAGCTCTTTCCAGTTGGCGAAAAGGTCTTGGCGATATTTAACTTCCGCCAAAACCGGCGACATTTGTTTAGCGGGCACGATGTCGGTGCGGTAGAAAATAAGAATGTCGGGCGTGTAAGTGTGAGGTCGCCCCGCCTTGTCAACAAACGACACGCGCAAGGGTTGTTCTTCAAAGCGCGCAACATTCAAATCAAAGTCGAGTTGAATGAGCAAGTCGCGCTCTAGAGATGACTCGAACATCGTGCTTGACTTCGAGGATGTGCTTGAAACAATTCCGGTAATGTTACGGTAATTGCGCGGTATTTTTCTGACAGGCATAATCTGTTCTCGTCCCTATCCTAATGTTATTTTAACTGTTCGCGGCTGATCGTGTAACTATGCAAACCGTTAGCACTCACTTGTGTAATTGTTCGCATCAACTGATGTCCAAATGTGCTGTTTTTTGAGACTGGTTCGCACTAACTTCTGGGATTAACACATCACAGGCGCTCTAAAGTTTCTACAAGTTCAGCACTGTAACGAAGTGCCGAAGAAGTGCGAATTTTATGCACAGGCTTTTCGTGCCGGAGTCTTCAC
>JAABUS010006842.1_pt1 | contig 13523 bp, 11 predicted proteins | sample 5560161 | NCBI WGS metagenome assembly JAABUS01 (sample SAMN10711885, study PRJNA513376) | rock metagenome | isolation source: Antarctica rocks | place: Antarctica: Victoria Land, Trio Nunatak nord | collected 2016-01-04 | reverse complement strand
CACGGGGGTCTCTGACGTTCGGGCGTGACGAGTGTCGCCGTTTAATGCCCTTCACCCTCGGGATCGAAGTAGCGGTCGAAGTGGATGAAGAAAATCCGCGAGTAGCGGAAGAGCGCCGGGACGAGCGGCAAGATGGCCACCCAGACGACCAGGACGATCCAGTGGAGGGGCCAGGAGGGGATGAGCAACTTCCCGAGGAGCACTCCGGCCGCGGAGAGTGGGATGCCGAGGGCGTAACTGAAATACATCGCCCCGGTGAAGTAGCCGGGCCCGCGCTCGAATTTGCAGCCGCAGACGGGACAGCGCTCGTTCATCCGGAACGCACCGTCGAAGACACGGCCTTCGCCGCACTCCGAGCACTTCTGCCCGAGGATGGCACGCGGGCTGAGACGGTGATGCGGGCTCGCGCTCATCGGGTCTCTCTCCTCGCGATAGGGATCGACCGGGGTCGTGAGATTCGTGAACCGTCCATGTCCCCAACGCCCTCGGCATCCCCGTGACTTTCTCCTCAGCTTGCCGGCGAGGTCGGCCCGATCCGGCCGGCCAGCCAGGCGGCGAGGTCGGCGATGACGTCGTCACGGCGGAGTTCGTTGAGTGGTTCGTGGAGCATGTTCGGGTAGAAGAGCAGTGTCTTGTCGCGGCTCCCCAGCCGGTCGAAGAACGCACGCGACTCCTCGGGGTCGACGATCGGGTCGGCGCCGCCGAGGAGCATCAGGAGGGGGACTCCAATCTCGACGGCCCGTGCGGTGATCAGCGGGCCTCCTTCGACCATGCCAAAGAAAAGCGGGGGACTGATCCGGTCATGGCGAAGGACATCGAGCCCGAAGGCCGCCTGCATCAGCGGGTCGCTCGTCAGCCTCTGGGGGACGATCTCCGACTTCAGAGTCACCCCCGGCGCATAGCGCCGGAGGACCGAGCCGATCCAGAGTTTATGCCGTGCCACGCGCGTCGCCAGCCGGAGCACCGGGTTGGACACGATCATGCCGGCGATGTCGGTCTGGCCGTCGAGGACGACCCGGAGGGCGACCTGTCCGCCGTTGGAATGGCCGAGCACGAACCGGGGGAGCCCCGGCCGATGTCCGGCAGTCCAGTCGAGCGCGGCGAGCAGGTCGGCCGACAGGTCGGTATAGCGACGGACCACGCCCCGGCGGCCCGGACTCCGGCCGTGGCCTCGAAAGTCGGGCGCCAGGACCTCGAGCCCCAGCGCCGGCCCGAGGGCCTCGGCCAGGTGCCGGTAGCAGCCGCCATGCTCGCCGAAGCCGTGCGCCACGACCATGATGGCGCGCGGCCGGGGGTGTGGCCAGAGCCGGGCGCGCAAGGGATGGCCGTCGGCGGCCGAGAGGGCGACATCGCGGGGCATCGGAGTGCTTGGGGTGGGCATCCCGGAGGATCCGTTCAGGAAGGCCGGTGCCAGACCCACGTCCAGTGCCGGTCCGACGTCATCGACACACCCGAGCCGGGCAAGCCCAGTCCTTCGATGATCTTGCGGACCTCGCCCGGTGTCAACGCCGCGTGCAGCGACGCCTCGAACAGGTCCCGCGCGGCCTTGGGCTCGCGTCCCGCATACGACGAGACCAGACGGTCCACCTCGGCCTGGTCGTCAGGCCTGGCGAGGTCGCGCACCATGATCGTGCCGCCGGGCGCGACGAGCCGGGCCATCTCGGCCATCGCCAGTGCGGGGTCGGGGATGTGGTGGATGATCGTGTTGGAGACGACCGCCTCGAAGCTCGCGTCGGAGGCCCCCAGGCGCTTGGCGTCGCCCCGCTCCAGGCGAATCCGCCCGGCGAGGCCCGCCTCCTCGATGTTGCGCCCGGCCGTTGCGAGCATCGTCATCGCCAGGTCGACCCCGATCACCCGGGCCTTGCCATCCGCCCGGCAAAGGGCGATCGGGATCCGTGCCGGGCCGGTCCCGACGTCGAGTATCTCGCCTCCACGGCATGGTCCGTGCGCATCGAGGAAATCCGCGACGAACCGCGCGTTGACCGCCGCGTGGTCCATCGCGTCATAGTCCCGAGCCTCGTCGGCCGTGTCCATCGCCTCGGGTTCGAGCACACGGCTGAGTGGCTCAGCGAGTGGCGAGTGGCGCTTGGCGAGTGGCGAGTGAAGAGGGGACGAATCAGCCGGTAGTGCCCTTCTCGTCCCTTTCCACTTCATCCTCTTCCCACTCCTTCTCGCCACTCGCCACTCAACCCTGGATCGACTCGACCGCCTTGCGAACGGCGGCGAGGCTGACGCGGAGGTCGGCCATCGGGTCGGATGGGTTCTCCTCGTACTCCAGGGCGAGGCAGTGACGGTACTGCTGCGCGGCCAGCACCTTGAGGAGGGCGGCCGTGCGGAGGTCGCCGTCGCCGAGCACCGTGAACGTCTTGGCGTCCTTGACGTCCTTCAGGTGGACACCGAAAATCCGCTTGGCGAAGACCTCGGCGGCCCGGACCGGGTCTTCCTTCGAGCGGAGGAAGTGGCCGGTGTCGATGCAGCAGCCGATCTTGGGGTCGTGATCCTTGATCGCCGCGGCGATGTCGTCGATCTTGGCGTACTTGTGCCCCGGGCCGTGGTTATGGATGCCGACCGCGATCCCGTATTCCCCGACGAGCTTGTCGAGGCTCTCGAAGCTATCGGGTTCGGGGTCGGCCGAGAGGTACTCGACCCCCAACGCCTTGGCGAAGGCGAAGAGCTTGCTGTTGGCTTCGTGGTCCTTGCTGAACCGGACCACGCCATAACCGACGACCTGCACGCCGGCCTCGCTTGTCGCGAACTTCGCCTCGCCGACCTTTGCGATGTCGGCCGGGATGTGGGCGGAGTAGGATTCCCAATAGTGCAGGCCGAGTTCTTTGGTCTTGGCCAGCGCCTCGCCGACCTTGAAGTGGCGGAGCGAGTAGCTCTGGATGCCCATCCGGAACGGGCCATACGGCCCCTTCTCGGTCGAGGGCTGGGCCTCCGCGAGTCGGCCCATCGCCAGCGCACCCGATGCCGCGAGGCCCGCGGCCAGGACCTCGCGCCGCGAGAGGGGGCGGCTCTCTTCCGTTCGCATGGTCGTACTCCCGATCGAATTTGGGACTATCCGGGCGCGAATCGTGCTCGGTCGACGCGCCAGGGCCGAAGGAGCCAGCCCCGTGCGTCGACCCCGCCCGAGGCTATCCGAACGCCCGGGTCGGTGCCAGCCCCCCCGGGGGAATTCCCGGTCCCCGCCCCCGTCCCCCCGGTTCGCGTCCGTCGCGCGCCCTTGAGCCACCGCGGATCGGTCTGCTAGGATGACTGATTCTTATTTCCGCCTCGACGGACTCATCTTTGTTGAATGGGAGGATCCTTCCCATGACACCACCGAATGAAGACCTGGGCCTCCTCAAGCCCATGGGAGGGGGCGACCCGATCCCCCTGCGGCGGCCCGAAATGACCATCGGCAGACGCCCTTCCTGCGACATCCGGCTCCCGTTCGAGAACATCTCCGGCAAGCACTGCCAGCTCAAGCTGATCGGCGGCGTCTGGCACGTTCGCGACCTCGGCAGCACGAACAAGACGACCGTCAACGGCCTGTCCCTGTCGACCGACCACGCGGTCCTGCCCGAAGACGAGCTCGGGATCGCCGGCCATCTGTACACGATCGAATACGAGCCACGCGGCTCGGCGATCCTCATGAACAACAACCAGATCCTCGAGGATGAACTGGGCGAGACGCATAAGCGCCATTCGCTCATGGAACTGGCCGGTCTGGAAGACGACGATGACGACGACAGGCCACGGGCCACCCGCGCGCCCGAGCGGATCGTCCGCCCATCGGCCGAGGAGGCCGACTTCGAGGACGCGCTCCCCCGGCACGCCGTGGCGGCGCCCGCCCCGCTCATCGAGGCCAGCGAAGACGAATTCCTGAAGCTGATCGAGGAGGATGTCAAGGACGTCAAGAAGGACAAGGGCTGATCCGGGGCCGTCTCGTTTCCCGAAAACTCCCCTCTCGCGCCGGAAGAGGGTTCCCGAAGGGCGGGCGAGGAGCTTCGCCTTCGACGAAGAAACGCCCCTGCGTCTGACCCCGTCTCCCCGCCCGATTGCGACACCACCCGCGCCCCCGTCGCGATCACCGCGCCCCCGTGTCGCGATCACCACGCCGGGGGTTCGGTCTTCGCCTTCGGGACGTCCGTCGGCGACTTGATGAGCTTCGCCAGCGTCCGGTCGAGCGTCGGCCCGCGCAGGTCGAGGCGGGTGATGACCCCTTGCGGGTCGATCAGGAATGTGGCCGGGATCGTGGTGACGCCGAATGCCTCGACGAGGTCTCCCCCGCCGCTGGCGTTGTGGATCTGCCGCCACCCGATCTTCCGCGACTTGACGAAATCGGTCACGGCCTCCGGCGTCTCGTCCAGGCTGACCCCGACCACCTCGAGCCCGCCCGCGCGATACGTGCCGTACGCCTCCTGGAGCCGAGGGACCTCGGCCACGCACGGCGCGCACCAGGTGGCCCAGAAGTCGACCAGGACGTATTTGCCCTTTAGGTCTTGCAGGCGGAACGCTTCGCCCTTCAGGTCCTTCGCCGCGACCGTCGGCGCCGGCTTGCCCACCTTGTCGAGCCGTGCGAGGTCCCCCTCGACCTTCTGCCGGACGCCATCACCGTCGCCATAAATTTCCAGCAAGGTCTCGTAAACCTGACGCGCGACCCCGTGCTGCCCCTCGGTGATGGCGGCGCCGGCCAGCGTGTCGGCGAAGCTCGTGGCGAACTCCTGCTGTTCGGGATCGCCCAGCCCGCGCATCAGCTCGCGGTATCGCGAGAGCGCCTCGTCGAACCGTCCCGCCTGCGCCCTCGCCATCGTCGCCACGATCCGGGCCAGCGAGTGGACCGCCCCCTCGGGGTTCTCGGCCAGATAACGCTTGGCGAGTCCTTCGTGCTCGGCGAACCAGTCGTGCTCCATGACCTTGTTGAAGAGCGTCATGTACGCCTGCTCGAGGTCGTCGGCTTTGGGGTTTTTGCGCAGGTAGTCGTCCAGGTCGCGGATCAAGGCCCTGTCGTGCCTGTCCTGGATCTCCGCCACGCTCGATCGCGGAGCCGCATCCGCGCCAAAGGCAGCCGGGGCCCAGAGGATTCCGAGGAGGCAGAGGATGATGGACTTCCGGGTAGAGCTCATCGACATTTTCCCTCCGAATGCGCCATCCTTCCGTCGGGAGGGCGCTTCTCGCCCCCCCCGATAGGATAGGGTGGGCCCGCCGGAATCTCAAGGATGCGATCCGATCGCCATGGTTGAGACGACCGGCCTGCGCGCGGTGCTCGCCACGGACCTCTTGCCGGCGAAATTCAGGTTGGCGAAGAGGCGGCTCCATCGTGAGCAGCACCCCTCGCGCTCGTACGCCGCGAGGAACCCGGCGCGGCCACGTTCGCCCATCCCGAGGGCCAGGTCGGGGTCGGCGGCCAGTCGGGTCAAGGCGTCGACCAGGCCGTCGACGTCGCCCAGGCGGACGGTCAGGCCGCAGTCGGCCTGGCGGATGGTGTCGGCCGACTCGCAATGTTCGGGGCCGACGAACAGGGAGGGGCGACCCGAGGCCATCGCGCCGTAAAGCTTCCCGGGGACGACCACTCCGGTCATCTCGCGGCGCATCGTGATCAGGTGGACGTCGGCCATCGAGAGCGAGGCATGCAACTGTTCGCGCGGGAAGTAGTCGAGCATCCGGATGTTCGTCAAGCCTTCGCGCTCTCGCGCGTCGCGGACCTCGGCCAGCCGCGGCCCGTTGCCGACGAAGAGGAAGACGATTTCGGGGCGGTCGCGGAGCCGTCGAGCGGCCTCCAGGATCTCCTCGAAGCTGTGTGCCAGGCCCAGGTTCCCCGAGTACATGGCGACGAAACGGTCCGACACCCCGAGCGACTCGCGGAGCGGGTGCCCCTGCCTCGGCAGGGGATACACCTCGTCGCGGCGGCTCCAGACGGGGATGGTGACCACGCGGTCGGCACGCGCCCCCTTGGCCACGATCCGATCGGCCATGTAGGGGCCGAGGACCACCACCGCGTCGGCCTGCCGATAGACGAAGTCGCTGAGCCGCTTCAGCCAGGCGACGACCGGGTGGCGGGGCGACATCCTGCCGAGCGCCAGGCTGGCGTCGGGGTGCAGGTCCATGCTCCAGTAGACGTGCTTCGACCCTTTGAGCCGGCGGAGCAACGTGCCGACCAGGCCGATGATCGGCGGCGTCGTCAGGGTCGTGACCACGTCGAACCGGGGCAGGGCCAGGGCGAGCGCCAGGGCCCTCGCGTAGAAGCTGAGGTAGTCGGCCATCCGCGTCAGCGTGCTCCGGCGCCCCAGGGCCGTCGCGGGGACGCGGTGGATGTGGACCCCGTTGTGGACCTCGTGGCGCGGGGGACGCTCCGAGCCCGGGCGGTAGCCACCCTGGCTGCACACGACGTGGCACTCGTTCCCCTCCTCGGCCAGGCCTTCGGCCAGGTCGGTCAGGTGCTGCGCCGTCGACGCGTGGTCGGGCCAGTAATACTGGTTGATGAAGAGGAGTCGCGTGGGCCCGTCGGCGGAGCCCAGGGCGACGGACGCGGCCGCGCCGGGGTCGCGCCGCAAGTGGGGGCGGGAGGTGCCGGCCCGGCCCGTGCCCGGCAAGGCCCGGAGCCATCGGCTGTGGTTCACCATTTTGCGTCCGCCTGGGCCTTGTTGGCCCGGTACCAGGAGACCGTCCTCGCGAGTCCGCCCTGCAGGTCCGTCGGCGGGGTCCAGCCGTCGAGGACCCGCTTCATCCGGGTCACGTCGAGCACTTTCACCGGGGCGCCATCGGGCTTGTCGGTGTTCCAGGCGATCTTCCCCTTGAAGCCCGAGGCCGCGTGGGTCGTCTCGGACAGCTCGCGGATCGAGGTCCCGATGCCGGTGCCGATGTTCAAGGGCATGGCGGCGTCGTTGTACCGCTCGGCGGCCAGGACGATCGCGTCGGCGCAGTCCTCGACGTAGAGGAACTCGCGGATCGGCTTGCCCGTCCCCCAGACCTCGACGCTGGGCGCCTTGGCGAGCTCCGCCTCGACGTACTTGCGGACGAGGGCGGCGACGACGTGCGACCGCTCGGGGTTGTACGAGTCGCCCGGCCCGTACAGGTTCGTCAAGATCAGGTGGATCGAGTCGAGGCCGTACTGCTTCTTGTACGCCTGCGCCTGCACCGCCATCATCTTCTTGGTCAAGCCGTAGTTGACCACGCTAGCGTGGCAGGGCCCCGACCAGAGGTCTTCCTCCTTGAGGTGCCCTTCGAGGTATCCCGGATAGCTGCACGCGGTGCCGATGGCGACGAACTTGCCCACCCCGGCGAGCCGGGCCGCCTCCATCAGGTTGGCCCCCATGACGAGGTTGCGGTAATAGAGCGTGGCGGGCTCGGAGACATTGATCCCGATCCCGCCGTAGTAGGCCGCCGAATGCAACAGCATGTCGCACGGATGCTCAAGCAAGCATCGCATGCAGGCGTCGAGCGCCGTCAGGTTGTAATCGCGCTGGCGTGGGACGAAGACCGAGGCCCCCATCGATTCCAGCCGCCGGACGAGGTGGGTCCCCAGGAACCCCGCCCCTCCGGTGACCGTCACGCGCCTCCCGGACCAGAATCCCTTCATCATGATGTCCTCCTTGCGGTGGGATGCCGAGCGGGGCGCAACGCGATGCGCCCCGCTCGATGCGACTCCTTCGATCGAATGGCCGGCCGCCGCCCCTCGGCTAGACGTTGGCGAAGGGGCTCTGGAACTCGATGAGCTTGGCGGCGCGGACGAGCTCGGCGATGCCGCGGTCGAGGTCGACGGTCGTCTCGAAGCCCTTCGCGCGGATCTTCTCGTACGAGACCTCGTAGTTGCGCTGATCGGCATCGGTGCCGACCTCGGCGAAGTGGAGGTAGTAGTCCACATGCTCGAGGATCTTCCGGGCCACGTCTTCCTTGGTGAAGTTCATGCTCTCGTGGCCGACGTTGTAGACGTCGTCCTTGACCGTATCCCAGCGCTCGAACGCGAAGAGGATCGAGCGGGCCATGTCGCGGACGTGGACGAAGGTCCGCTTGAATCCCCCCTCGTAGACGATCAGGTTGCGGTTCTTGACGGCCTGATAGGTGAAGTCGTTGGGCATCAGGTCGAGCCGCATCCGGTTGCTGACGCCGAAGGCTGTCGCGTATCGGTAGGCGAGCGAGTTGCCCGCGTCGAGCACCATCTCCTCGGCGGAGGCCTTCGTCTCGCCGTAGAGGGTGATCGGGGCCCGGGGGGTGTCTTCGTTGCAGATATAATCGGGGATCGACCCGTAGATACTCCCGGTGGAGGCGAAGACGACCTTCTGGTCGGGCTTGCGCTGGGCCAGGAGGGTGCGGGTGCCCTCGACGTTCGTCGCCTGCGCGATCTGGGGCTCCTTCTTGCACGCCGGATAGCCGACGATCGCCGCGAGATGGACGACCGCGTCCATGCCGTCGAGCGCGGCCTTGACGCCGACCGGGTCGGTCACGTCCCCCTTCATCAACTCGAAGTGGCGGTTCTGGCAGCAGGGCAGGAGGCCGAGCCCGCCGAATCGGAGCGAGTCGTAGACGCGGACGCGGTGCCCCGCGTCGAGCAGGAGCGGGACGAGTGTCGAGCCCACGTAGCCTGCGCCACCGGTGACCAGAATTCGCATGGTGAGAGCCGTCCTTGGTTGCTCGTGACGCGCCTGGGACGCCGAGGGTGTGTGTGTTGTGGGAAGTCGCGGCAAGGCGAGACGGGCATCAACGCTCCAGGCCCCCGTCCTTGCGGCCTTCGTCCATTTGCGTTGCAGAGGATGACGGGGCCGGTTCTCCTGCCCGAGGTCGCGGCCTCGATCCCCGATCCGTGGTCCAGGACCGCCGGGGATTCGAGTTTCGACCTGGGTCTGGCCCGTCGGGTCGTTACTATCGGGGAGTCAAGCCGGCTTGTCAACCTCACTTTCACCCCGAACCGGGCGGCGTCTGGTGCAAGCCCGGCGAAGGGACTCCCCCTTGTGAATGTCGAAAAATCGAGGCAGGGGGCGACACGTCCGACGAGACTTTTCCATCCGTCCGTGTCATTCATTGATGGGCTTGTGGAGTGATGTGCCCGCCCTGCGACTGACTCGACGGTGCGTGTCGAGATCGCCATGCACCGTCGCCGCGGGGCCAATCCGCCCGGAGATGTCGTGCCTGTATGGTGAAAAACCCAAAGCTTTTGATATGACGTTTTGATTCTGCTCTGCGGACGCGGCTGCATGACTGTTCCATGTCCCGGGCCTCGGCGACGATAGGGAGCAGACCACCGGGCGGGGACGGTCCCGCGAGACGATCAGGGCGCCGGGGGGACGTCGGCGGCCGTCGTCCGATCGAGGGAGGGGGGCGGGACGAGGTCGGCCCAGGCGGCGACACGGTGGCCGCGGGCGTCGGTGCCGACGAGCTTGAGCACGAGCGGGGGGCTGCCCCCCCGGACGCCGGCAAGCCGGATGGGCGCGGAGATGAGCTGACCGAGTGGCTTGAGGGCCGAGGTCCCGAAGGCGGAGGTGATGCCGTCACGGTCGAGGCCGTCGCGACGGAAGCCCGGTGCGTGGGGGTCTGCGGCGGGAATGAGCGGCTCCCAGCTCAGCGACGCGAGCTGGACCGAGGTCCCGCCCTGCTCGTCGATTCGGGCATGCAGACGTAGGTCGCCGTCGGGCCCGACGCTGGCCCGGGCCGAGAGGTCGAGCCGTGCCACGTCGGCCGGCAAGGGAATTGCCGTGACCTGGAGTTCCGCCCCGGGGGGTCCGTCGACGTCGATGGCCACCGTGCCCGCGGACGACGCCTCGACCACCGCGTAATGGCTGCTCGTGCCGGCCGCCGACCAGGTATCGGCCGGGCCGTCCGGGCGCACGCGAGCGGTTCGCGGGCCGGCGAGGTCCCAGGCTCCGAACGTCCCGCGAGGGTTGACCGAACGGAATCCACCGATCGGGTCGCGGGCGCGGTCGTGGCCGGATTGGAGCCCGCCCAGGAAGAGGGCGATGGACCACCGTCGGTACAGTTCCTCGAACCCCAGGCCGGTGGCGGCCTCGAGGTTCGCGACCCCTCGCCGTTCGGAGTGGATCAGGGCGGGGAGGAGGCCCGGCCCATAGACGTCGGCGCACCATCGGAGAAATAAATACGTACCTCCACGGTTGCCGTGGCTGCGGAAGAGGTCGGCCGTATAGTAGTCGTCGACCACCAGGCGATAGCGTTCGGGGCCCGACAGGAAGGCGCTGACGCGGTAATCGAGGTTCGAGCGCGAGAAGGCATGCAGGTCCTCGGCGAGGTGGGCCAGCCCCTCTTCGAGCCATCCCTCCTCCTCCACGGCGGGCCGTCCGAGTCGGCTCGCGGCGTCCATCTTGGCGCTGAACGTGACGGCGTGCGTATATTCGTGCGCCATGACCGTGCGCAGGTGAGGCCCCGTCCCCAGCGTGGTGCTCAGGTACATCATGTCGCAACCGTTGCCGAAGGGAGCCCGGAGATTCAGGTCGAGGTCGGCTCCCCTCACGAACCCGTCGACCGCATGCCGGCCGCCGGCGAGCCGAGTGAGCCAGCTCGACAACAGGACGGTGAACCGTCCATCGCCGTCGACGTCGCGAGCCAGCCCCATGGTCCGCGCCGCGGTGGGGTGGATCCGCTCGTCGAAGGTCCCCACCACGTCCCGGACCACCTCCGCGCCGACGATCGCGGTGTCGCGAGCATCGACATAGACTTGCACGCGTCGACCCACCGCCCTCAGCCTCCCCTGGACCGCGAGGTAATTGCTCGGGCAGCCCGGATCACCGTCGCGAACCAGGAGGTGGAAGGTCCTGACGCCGGGGGGCGAGCCGGCGACCGGGTCGAGAACGGGCGTTGGGGCTCGCCTCTCCAGCCGGGGAGCGTCTCCCGTGACGGCGGTCGGGGACCCCGATCCACTCATCCCCGTCACGCCCCGCGCCGACAGGCGGATCGCGAACGGTCCCGGCTGTTGCGAGAGGGCCGAGACGATGACAAGTGTCTGCGACCTCGGCCCGGGGGAGGGGACCTCGAACGTCGCTCGTCCCCCCTTGACCGCGATCGGCACCGGATGGCCCGCCTGCCACGCCACTGTCCCGGGGGCGTTCGGGCTGGAGTCGACCGACCCGGCCCGCTCTCCGGCCAAGGCCACCATCATGGCCACGCCCAGCGTGAGTCTTCGACCAGGCCGGTGCCAAGGCGCGCCGAGCATTCGAGGGTCACCATCGTGCGGGGCTTGTCTTTCTCGCCGCCCCGCTCCGGGACCGCTCTCAGAACGACAACCACGCTTACGATCGACCCGGCCGGACCTCCGGCTTGAACCGATTGCGTAGGGCCTCCCGGTGGGCCCGAGATTCGCTCCTCCGCGGCTCGCTCTCACGAAATGCCCGGTCTTCACGCGGACGGGCTTGAGCTATTCTTCGCCTCATGCCAGTGAGCAGTCGTGACGTAGATCGGGCACCCGCGGATAGAGGGCACGGCCGATAGGCATGAGCGGAGGTGTTTCGGCCGAACTTGGAACCGAATGAAACCGGCAAGGGCCTGGGCTTCCCAATTGAGGTCCACTCGGTTCGGGTCCTTGACAATCTCCACGGCGGAGCTACCATGAGATTTCCCTCAGCCTTGAAGAATGGATCGACGGCAGCCGAAGTGGCGGAATTGGCAGACGCGCTAGCTTGAGGGGCTAGTCCTCTTACAAGAGGGTGCAGGTTCAAGTCCTGTCTTCGGCAATTGAAAAATAAGGACTTGTGGCGATTGCCGCGAGTCCTTTTTTCGTTATCATTCCCCGTGGGTGCCTCAATGGTGCCTCCCCCGGCATCGGTGTGGCATCGTGTGGCAAGCGGCGGAGGCACCCCGTAACCCGGGAGACCCCGGCCGATTCCCAGTCGCGCGGGAGATGTCATGGCCAACCTGGGCAAGAAGGGCGACCTCTACGTAGCCCGGTTCCGTTACCAGGGCAAGGAATACAAGAAGTCGCTCAAGACCACCCAAGCGGCCGATGCCCGGCCGGCAATGCACGGCATCGAGCGGGCGCTCCACGGCCTGACGACCGGCCTTCTCCAGATTCCCCCAGGAGTCGATCCCGGCGACTTCATCCTCAGCGGCGGCACGCTCAGGGAGGCCGCCCGGCCCCGGCGACGCGTCCCGCCACTGTCCGCCCTGATCGACGAGTACTTGGCGAACCTATCGCACAAGGCACCCTCCACCGCCTACACCGAGGGCGTCCACCTGCGCAACCTTAAGGGGAAGTTGGGCCTCAAGGCCGACGCCCCCGCCGACCGGATCGCGCACCGAGATTTGGAGCTGTACCTCCAGGCACGGCTCAAGGAGCGGACCCCGAGCACCGTCCACAAGGAGCGGGACACCATCGGCCAGCTTTTCAAATGGGCTGTCGCCCATGGCTACCTCGAAGCCTCCCCGGCGGCCGGGCTGACGCCGATCAAAGAGGAGATCGAGCTGCCCCCGTTCCGCACGATCGCCGAGATCGAGGCACGGCTGGTCAGGGGAGGGCTGAGCGAGTCCGAGGTCAACGACGCGTGGGATTGCTTGTACCTGGGCCCATCCGAGATCGCCGACCTATTGCGGACCGTCCGTGAGCGGTCCGATACCGACTTCGGCTTCATGTTGCACTGCGTGCCCGCCTACACCGGGCTACGACGCGGGGAGTTGCTCCGCCTGCGTTGGCCGGACGTCGAGTTCGACCAAGGGCATATCATCGCTCGCAGCCGGAAGCAGTCGCGCCGCGCGGTCGAGACGTCCCGGCGGATCGACCTCCATCCCGAGCTGCGTCGTGAGTTGCTGGACTGGCGCGAGCGGCGTCCGGGCGGTCAGTACGTCGTCTGCGAGCCCAACAGCCCAGAACCCCTCGACCCCGATCTGGCCAATCGCGCCTTCTGGCAGCCGATGCGGGGGACGACCTGGTGCCTCAAGAGCAAGAAGAACTGGTTCAAGGTCGGATTCCATACATACAGGCACTCGTTCGCGTCCAACCTCGCTGCACTGGGTGTTGACCAAAGAATTATTGATGAATGGATGGGTCATCAGACCGAGGCGATGAGGAAGCGATATCGCCACCTGCACCCGAAAGATCGGCGCACGGCGATCGAGAGCTTCTCACTCGCCCAGGCTGCCGAATAGCTTGAGGCTGTCCACAGCAGCGGCCGCGCCGGTGGGTAGCCGAGAGGCGGGGGTGTAGGTCATGGGCTCGGCATGTTCGCCAATGTGCGTGGGACACGGAGCGGCCGCCAATTCGCTCGCGGCCGATGCTCAAACGCCCGGCTGGGGTGCGGCGATCCTCGGGCGTCCATCAGGTCGGTCTCGATCGTAGACACGGTGTCCGGGCCCCGAGGACCTACCGCCTCGACGGCGGGTGACACGCTCGGCCGGATTCACGACAAGTGGGACAGGGATGTCATCCTCACGGCCCAGGTGAATGAGACCTCTCGTCGGCGAAGGCCGGTCCAGGGCGGGGCGGCCGGACGGAACCGAGGCAAACATGAGCCAACTTGAATGGGATGGACAGGCGCTGGCTGGCGACTTCCTGGCCCTTGCCATCCACACCGCCGGCCCCGGCACCGATCCCGCGGTGACGCCGA
>JAABUS010006840.1_pt1 | contig 13525 bp, 14 predicted proteins | sample 5560161 | NCBI WGS metagenome assembly JAABUS01 (sample SAMN10711885, study PRJNA513376) | rock metagenome | isolation source: Antarctica rocks | place: Antarctica: Victoria Land, Trio Nunatak nord | collected 2016-01-04 | reverse complement strand
TGAGTGGGTAGTAGGTCTGGCAGCGCGCCAAGCCGGGCTGGCTGATGACTGCCAGGGACAGCAGAAGGTGGCACTCCGACGCCTCCTCTGCAATGTCAGCTGGAGACAGCACGACCGAAAATCTGCAGAACACATGTACAGCTCTGTGGGGTTGAAGCTCATGTGCATAACTGGCAGTATTCCGTGCAGAATATCAGAAATCTTCTACCGTTTGGCGGCCTTGCACAGGTGCGGTGCAAGCCAGCTGTGGTGGATGGATTTGACAGCACACGTCAAGCTCCCTTCGCGCTTCAGCCAGTATATGGGCTGTCATTCATGCTTGATACATCACTGTAACCCTCCTGTGCCGTCAGAAATCAAGCACAAGCTACACCAGATGCAGCAGCTGCAGGGAGTCCATGCCGTGCAACCAAATACCTGAACGCTGATAGCTGGTCAATGCTGTCAGGCTGTTTTGCAGAGCACCACTGAGCAGTGGGAACAGCATTTTGCCCAAGGCAGTGCTGCAGTGCAATGGACTTAGGCCACTGCAGACCTGCATGAAGAGCAGATCTTCACAGGTGTGATTGCAGTGGCACCAGCCTGCTGTCAGGCTGATTTGCAGAGCACCACTGAGCAGTGGGAACAGCATTTTGCCCTGAGCTGTGTTGCAATGGCTTGGTGTTGGGTCACTACAGACCTGTATGAATAGCAAATCTTCCTAGGTGTGATTGCGGTGGCACCAACCTGCTGTCAGGCTGTTTTGCAGAGCACCAATGAGCAGTGGTAACAGCATTTTGCCCTGAGTTGTGTTGCAATGCCTTGGTGTTGGGTCACTGCAAACCTGTATGAATAGCAAATCTTCATAGGTGTGATTGCAGTGGCACCAACATGCTGTCAGGCTGTTTTGCAGAGCACCACTGAGCAGTGGGAACAGCATTTTGCCCAAGGCAGTGCTGCAACGCCTTGGTGTCAGACCTGCATGAAGAGCAAATTTTCATAGGTGTGATTGCGATGGCACCAACCTGCTGTCAGGCTGTTTTGCAGAGCACCAATGAGCAGTGGTAACAGCATTTTGCCCTGAGCTGTGTTGCAATACCTTGGTGTTGGGTCACTACAACCTGTATAAATAGCAAATTTCCATAGGTGTGATTGCAGTGGCACCAGCCTGCTGTCAGGCTGTTTTGCATAGTACCACTGAGCAGTGGTAACAGCATTTTGCCCAAGGCAGTGCTGCAGTGCATTGGTGTTGGGTCACTGCAGACCTGCATGAAGAGCAATTCTTCACAGGTGTTATTGCAGAGGCACCAGCCTGCTGTCAGGCTGTTTTGCAGAGCACCACTGAGCAGTGGTAAAGCAATGTGTCACTGTGCAAGGACTCCTGTGCTGTCAGAAGAGACGCACAAGCTGCAATGGATGCAACAGCACACGGGACATTCATGCATCCGATATACCTGGACGCTAATAGCTGGTCACCGATTTGCAGGTTCTGCAGGCTGAGCTGCATGCGCTGGAAGGTGCCTTCAGGGCCAATGCCCATGGCCATGCTGAAGCTGAGCCCCTGAATGGTGACAGCTATTAGCTCCTCTGGCAGGTGGTCCACACAGCTGATGTCCAGGCTGCCAAAGCTGAGGGACACGTACAGGGCATTGCCGCTCTTGTCGGCTGCCGCCGCCAGCCCAAGCACTGCAAGCTCTTCATTTAGGCCCTTCCTGCCTACAGAGCCAAACAAAAGGCTTGTAAAGTTGCTTCCAAATTAGTACTGATTCTGCATTTGCGAATTTACTGACATGAAGATGATAATCAGGCAGCGCATTGAAAAAGCAAGCCATTTTCCTTGTTGGCACAACAGTAAAGGTTCTTCAGCCAGATGTACAAAATAAACACACTTGAATTGCTTCACCAGCGTGATGAAATGCAGGTTGATGCATGCATACCACATTCCCTACCACCAGGCGCCTGATGACACATGCAACTCAATTAAAGATCATGGCCAGGCTTACTTGGCACAATGCGCAGCTCCCTGTCAAGGCCACCTCGCCCCAGCCCTGTCCCTCCTAGGCTCTGGAGCCCGGCTGTTGGCATGCGCTCCTGCTCTCTATCAACAATCTGCACCAGCACAGCCCAGATTGTCAGTCCATCAACATAAAGCCATTTCTCCCCTGATGGCTGTTCTCTTTATCGACAAGTGTTGTTGGACACGATTTTAGCAAAGCATGTCAACCTTGTGTATCTTGCACCACACCTCAGCGCAGACCATGCACTTTTCATCGAGCAATAAAGCACAAGTGGTGATGCACACCTGCACCAGCACCTCTCCAGGCTGCACAGAGAGGGGCAGCCTGGCCAGAGGCCCTCCCATACCCCTGTTGTGGGTACTGGTGTCCTCCCCAGTCAGACTTGGGGTCAGGGGGATCCAGGGGGTACCGCTGTGGGCTCTGCTTGCCATATGCTTCCTGCACCTCCACCTGTGTCCAAAACCCTTGGTCTAAATTAAGGGGCCTGTGGCAATCATGCATATGCTGCATTGTAAGTTTTGATCACGGCAGTCACCTTTGGCAAGGTAGCGCCTGAAATGCTATGAGGGCAGCTTTGTCTTATCTCCCTGGGGTAGGACTTCTCAGTGACCTGCCAGGCAAAGCCCGCCGCTGAGTATGCCAGCAACGGCTGGAATGGTAGATCACCTGAAGAGTCACGGAAGCAACAATCAGTACATTGCTTCCATATATATATATGAAAGCTCACTACAGCCATCCAGCAGCAACTTGTACGCATTGGTGTGCTAGTAATGACAGAATTCAACTAGAAGCAAAAAAACTTGCCAATGAGACCTGGAATGCACCAATACAAGGGAAACAGCCTTTGTATGCCAGATGGAAGGCAGGCTTGGTCTCACCAATGCCAGCTTGTCTATATTGGAAGGGATGGGCAGTTCGGTTCTCCAGGAGGTAGGGGTCTTGGGAGACACGCTCTCCAGCACCAAGTGCAGACAGCCTGGGTTGCAGATGGCCAGGGAGAAGCGCAGGATGACCACCTCTATCCATCGCCTCTGGGCCTTCACCTCCATCGCCACTTTGCCTGCACCAGCAATGCTGTCAAAGACATGCATGTTGGCTGGAACCTAGCAGCCGCAAGATCTGTCAGAATTCCCACAGGTGACAGTGCAGCACAGAGTCAGCAAACATGATGCATGCCTGCCTGGCCATCTGCATGATGGCACCTGGTGCACTGGCGCAGCCTGCGGGCCACTCTGGGCCCATGCAGCTCCCAGGAGGGGCCGGTCCCGGTGAGCAGGGTGGCTACGCTCCTCTCTGAGCTCTGCTGGTCTGCCTCCTCTGCTGAGGACGCATCACCTACGCTGACATGCCAAGCCTAGACACACTGGTACACAATGGCAGCAGCACAATGCATAGCAGAGATTTGACACACAAATGTCTCCAGACTATATTAGGAGGAAATATTGACTGCTGGTACGAGTCTGAAGACTGCCTCATCAGCAGCCAAAAGTACAACATGTCAGCTTGATGAACGTGACAACTTCACAACCTCAAGGGTTCACTGGGCTCCTGCTACAGCACTAAAGGCGTGGATTGCACATGCTGAAGCAAGGTAATCAGGTCACCTGGCCTAGCAGTTTCCAAAGGCTGAGGTGGCTGCACAGGAATGGCCACATGTCGGTCCCACCCCCCCCCCCCCCGGGAAGGAGGCCTCAATGAGGTGGCTCCAGGGGGCGTTCACCCCCGAGCCTGCAGTCTGGGGTCCAAAGCGCAGGCACACTGCCCTTGAGTCTGACCTCATGCTCCAATGCACCGCCACTCCCAGAGCTCCTGCAAGGTCATTCACGTCACAATACATGATTGCCTAAAATACATAAACAGGTTTGGCAGTTGTTTTTGACATACGCATTGCCCCTTTCGGAACAACCATGCTGTGGCGGTTAAGTCAGCACTGTAATCCCTATGTCCCAGCTGGTGCTGTGCTTGCAAACAGCTGCAGTAAGCTTTGCAACAGGGGTGCAATCAAATTGGCTGCATAACATGCCTGTAGGTACATCAATGCATGATGTCCAGTCCTGCTGGGGGTTTGCAACCACTCCCTTCAAACCAGGAGGGGCCCTCTGGGGCTGCTGACCCTCAAGGGTTGGACTCCAGTAGCCTTGCCGCCTAGTTGCTGCACCTTGGCGCCAGTGTTGAAGTGCAAGATCTGAAGACCAGTGCAGTCGGAGATGACGCAGTGAGGCTCAAGCCTGAGAACCTGCAGTCACACCTCATATGGTTGCCAACACAACTCAACTGACGCCTGTGTCTGTTGATGATCTTTGTTTCAACACTGATGTGACAAGAAGTTGACACTTGTCCAGGCACCTTGCCTCAGGTGTGAAAGGTGGTTTTACGCGTGATGGTAGCAAATCATGTAAAGTGTGTTGATTCACCCCATTCCTACTGCCCTTACCATGGTATGCTCAAAGCCAGCGCCAGCCATCTCTACTCTGGCCACCACCTCATGCACGGTGCCCCACTCACTCAGGAATCTGTGCACGCAGCAGCACCGGCTTGGTGTTCATGTCATCTGCCTGGCTGCTGTTGTCGCTGCTCTCCAGAGGCAGTGGCGGCGCCCAGCCGGACTCCCCAATCTGCAACAGTGACAAACAAGTCATGCATACCAAATCAGACTCATAGCCATCCACAGCCAGCACATAGTCACAATGCAATTTAGCGGATCTCTGTCACATGACAATGCATCTGAAACATGTATGGGAAGCCATGACAAGCAGCTCAGGCTCAAACAGATAGAGGCATGGGCTTACCCTGAGGCACAGTCCAAAGAACTGGGGTCGGTCACCCTGCTGATTGAAGGCCGTCATGCGCTGCATGGGGTAGGCCATCATGGTCACAGCCCCTGAGCCCACCTGCCTACAACCCCGGGGGTTCATCAGATTGGGGTCCCTGTAAACCAAAACAAAAGCCAATGCACTGACTCACACGCATGTGTAATCATCTCACGCATCATATGTTGCTTCAGGAGCCAGCATGGCTGACCAAGCTCTCTAGGCCACAGTCTACAAGCACAAATGAACTGAAAGTCCACCTGTGCATTGAAAAGCAAACAAGACTTGACGTGGGTCCCATTGACCCCGTCACAGTGCAGCTGACCTGTACAAGCAAGGCCGCACAATACTCTGATCTAAATGCGGTGAGCTCTGTGATTCAGACTACAACTCACGCTGCTTTAGGCCTTGTCTCCATGATTGGGCTCCTTCTGGGGCTGCGGCTGGGTGGCCACCCCCACCGCCCCAATGGGCAGGTTTGTGGCATTGACCAGCCAGAGAGGCACGAACATGCGCACCAGCAGTGGTGAGCCTCGTGCTGCTGCTGCTCCAGGATCCAGTTGCTGCAGTAGAACATATTATCAAGGTCAGCATACTGCATCTGCTGCTTTGTGAAGCAGCACACGTTTAAGGCCCAGGACCTGCTCCAGTGTGGGCATGTGCTGGCAGACACTCTGACCTTGTGCACCTATAATCTGGCAGTGCTGCAGCAGTACCTTGACTCTCTAGCTCAGCTATCTGTCACAGCAGATCTGGGCTGTCTATAACTTGTCCTGCATCTGCCAGGCCTCCATGTCAATATCTTTATCTAGGAAGATTTCCTGAGGCTTGCTGCCAGCCCTGGCCGCGTGGAACTTTTCAGGCAGCCTCTGCTTGCTCGGGTGCCAGCCCGATGGGAGGAGTAGCCCTCACTCACCAGCACAGGCTGTGGCTCTACCAGGTCATAGCCATCTGGGTAGAACTGCAGGCTGATGCTGCGGCGCATGTCTGCTGAGTAGATGTGCACATGCTGGCTGCTGTCTTTGGCGCCACTCTGTCTCATCATCATGTTCCCACTCCCACTCCCACTCCCACCCTGCGTCAGCCCTTGCTCTGTCTATTGCATTCGTAGACCGGATACACATCAAGGCCTTGCACGAGACATGCTTGTGGAAGCACAGCAGCAGACCAGAGTTAATTTGAGCAGTCAGGCAATGTGGTGACAGCATGTAAAACTCACATGACATCAGGCCTTGCAACTGCTTGTCTTGTTTCCCAGCATGCTGTCTCAGCTCCGTGACTTCTGATTCCACACACACATACATGTAATTTGTGAATAGGTTGCAATGTCATTGCGTGTGAGTGCAGAGTCAGGGAGATTGGAGCAACCTCACAACTGCTTCTGGAGATGCTCAGGAGACAATCATGTTGACTGTCTTGGGTGACCAAGTGCTGGTCAAGACTGCACAGGATGTTGGTGCAATGCCTTTCACTGAGTTTGCAATGGTATATGCGGTAAGCGTGAAGCATGATTATGAGTCAAACGTTTTATGAGAGACTGACCTGGTCAAGCATAGATCAACATTACGCATGCGATGCCAGTGCTGCATGTACAACACATGCAGTAGCAAAATTTTGATGCGTGCTCAGGTCCTGGATGTCATTGTGATCCTGTGTGCTGGTCCTGCAGGTGTATGCTCAGAAGATTGGTCAATGCCTGGCAAAGGCGTTGCAGGATGGAGCAGACCCTGCTATGCAAAGGGGAATGTGCAAGTGGACCTGTCAATGCAGCTCCTTGTTGGTGTTTCTGGCGGTCGGTAATTTAAAGAAGTTTCTTTCTTTTACAGTAAGCAAGTTGGATGGGACTATGGGCACAAGTGCCACTCAACTTGCTGATGCCTGGTATAAGGACTTGTTGGTAAATGGTCTGTTATCACATACTGCATCGCACCGTACTGCATGGCACACAGATCAAGCTGGCACCTTCTCTGACAATCTGCATGCAAGGCTTGCCTACAGCATTGAGTGTCTTCATGTGAGAGCTGGTCAGTGCACTCTAAATGGGGGTGCCTGCGCGAGGTTCCAGATCATGTGCAGTACTCCAGCATAAGCAGCAGCAGCTTGCCCCTACAACACACGCTCTTATCAATGCAGCTTTGTATGCAGTGTTACTGCAGCAAACTTTGTGTGTAGAGTGGATGCAGTTATTGAGAACACTGACACGTGTTGGAGCTGATGCATGCAGCACTACAGGGCAATGTGTATTTTGCATCAGTCTGCACATGTCAAGTGCCTCATGTGGGCTTTGAGGCTCAAAGCCCACATAGTCAACGTGATTGGCACCATGTTTCATGGGTAGCAGCACATACATTTGATCCTGTCACAGGCTTTTACTGGCAGCTCTAACGCTCGCACTGCATGTGCACTTAATGATACCAACCAAGCCAACAGAAGACTGCACTTGTGAAGTCTAGCTTAAGCATGGTGTGATTTTACAGGCAGCGCTAAAGTTGACAGAAGCCCAGCAAGTGGATGTGATGTATCTGAGGCAGCTCTTCTATGCCAGGCTTGGCTCCTTGTCCCGTGAGCGCAAGGAGGCGCTGCGCCAAGCTCCTGTAGGAGCCATTCAGGCAACTTTAAATGCCAGCACCAGGGTGGCCGCTGTTGGCACGCTTTTTAAATGAATGTTTGGAGCTGTGACAGTGCCATATTTTAGGGTTTAGACTATCGATCAGCAGCTGCAGCAAATTGTAGATGAGTGGTCATGGTGTGGCTTATGTCACCATGCACTAATCATCTCGCTGTTACAAGCAAGCATGCAGATGTGCTGACGCTGAACAGCACGAGCAGAACAGTAACGGAGTGCTCAGAACATCAGTAGTCAAATGAGATCAAAAGGGTCTCTAGGACAGGCTGTAGGTAGCAGTGGCATCCTAAACTGGTTGCATTTCCACAGTAGTCACGCAAGACCAAAAGGGTCTCTAGGACAGGCTGTAGTTTGCAGTGGTATGTCCGACTGGCTGAGCTTGCAGTGCTACAGTGTGCACTTTTGGTTGAACAAGTTCATGTGTTTCAGCTAGGCGTTTCAGTTAGTTTGGGACCGGCATTTGAGCTGAGCTATCTTTAGTACTTCTTTAGCACTTTGATCTTTTCATATTCAAGTGATCATGTCTTTACGAAATTACATCTTCGCCTTTCTTTGGTTTTATTTTGGCATACACTGGTTCCTTGAATGTTTGACTGCGGGGGAGTGTTGAAAGTGTGAGCACTTAGCAATATCCAGTCACACCGTTCATGAACAGGTTACTAAACAGGTAGTTAGTAATGGTTGGATAGGCCGCGTCCTTACCTAGCGGCCTATTACTTCGTAACACACGGTCCTGTTATGCAAGCCCGTTGATTGCACACTGCATCTCAATATGCACTCAACACAAGAACACTTGTTGAGACGTCCATCATCAGACAGATTGTGTAACAGGCTGAAAGCCTGTAACTATGTAATGAGTTGTAACTCCCTAGCTGGAGCGTCGAGTGACACTGATGGTTGATGCACAGCAGGTATGAGCGTGTGTGAAGTGTAACGCATGAGTAATTGATGAGATAACATTCTGTACGGCATAGTATTGTAAGTGTGACGGTAGAGTGTTACATTCGCCCCCTCCCGGAGAGCTCATGCACTATCATGAAAGCGACTGAAAGTCAGCTTCTGCTGCGTATGTGGACCATCAACCCTGTTGCTGTGTCGTCACAACAACAAGCCCCGTAGATTCGTTTCGAAGGATTTGTTGTCAACTGATTGATTTGAACACGGAAATACGTGTAACTGTTACACTGTAACACTTTTTAAATGAATGTTTGGAGCTGTGACAGTGCCATATTTTAGGGTTTAGACTATCGATCAGCAGCTGCAGCAAATTGCAGATGAGTGGTCATGGTGTGGCTTATGTCACCATGCACTAATAATCTCGCTGTTACAAGCAAGCATGCAGATGTGCTGACGCTGAACAGCACGAGCAGAACAGTAACGGAGTGCTCAGAACATCAAATCACCCTCGTGTGCAGCAAAGGTGTGTGCACTAGCAGGTTCCACAGGCCGCTAGGTAAGGAACGCGGCCTATCCAACCATTACCAACTACCTGATTAGTAACCTGTTCATGTACGGTGTGACTGGATATTGCTAACTTCTTATACTTTCAACAGGGCATGCATGACAAGTCACACTTTTTTTTGGAGCCACAAAGTTCACAGTTGGCTCCAAGCGGCAGGGCGGCGCGGGGCGCGGGCCGGCTTTTCGCACGTCCCCTTCCATAACACAACAGCTACGGCAGAGACTGCTACGTCGAGGCACAGGGCTGAGCAGGTATGCCTGGTGACCCAACCAGACACATCGTGGTTTTCCCAGTTTCGGAGTCAGATCAGCTGGGTGCATGGCCGGCTGGCCGGTCTGCAATCGCCATCTTGAAAGCCTGCAGCCTCAAAGCAAAGTGCAAGGCAGGAACTTTGCAACACGCTGACGGTACTGGCAACCCTGGCGGCTTGGACGTTGCTGAGGACGAGAACAACTTGCCCGCTGGGGCGTACTTCTACACTCCTGCTGAAGGTGCAGGTGTGTATTCTACCTTCGCTTGTGGCTTAGACAAGACCAGTCGCTTGTCGTGTCTGGTTGCAAGCTGTCACCGCATGCTCTGCCTCATGATCGGGCCGATTCAGTGCAAGATGCTGCTTTTGTCACGTTTTGACATTGGTCTGACTTCCTTAAGTGGGCTCCATCTGGCTTGTAACCAGGAAGTTCTTCAAATTCTTTGTTGGCGCCTCCTGTGCAGCCTTTTTGTATACAATGCACATTGCCAACAGAGATTATTGCTTTTGTGGCAAAGTGAATGTCTGGGACAGCAAATCACTTTGGTGTAAGTCAGCATTTCAGAGCTTGAGAATGCTGGCCTTGCTTTCACCACAGGCCAAGGCTCTGGATAAAAGCTGGTCAATGCGGATCAATGTCTTAGCCTTATTCCTTACTTGGCGCCTGTGTATATGGTGCTTTCACAGGTCAGCTGTTACATGCTTTTGGGTTTGTGTGCAGCTGATGAAGATGACAGGCTGAGCAGAGTTCTGGCTAATACTGAACAGATGATGGCCATATTTCCTGCCATTGCATTAGCTTCTAATCCCTTTCAGTCAGCTCCAAGTTTGAGCAACCATGAGGCCAAGCTGAAAGTCCAGGATTTCAAGTCAAGATTGCTTCTGTACTACTTCAACCAGAGACCTCCTGGACCACCGCCTGGGCTCCCTGTTCCCCAGCAAGCTCAGCACCTGCCAACTTTTCCAATGCAATGCATGGTCTCCAAGCTCCTCCTGGACAGCAGTATTGTCGAAGCAGCCCATATCTTGCCCAAGGCCTCGTCTAGGGTGAGCTTGAAGAGGCAGGTGATGTTACAGTAGGAACGACGCATGTTTTTGCTGAGAGCATCATTTGAGCATTTGGCTTGTTTGTAGTGGGGAGATTGTGTTTTGGGAATTGCTGACGTCTGGGACGAGCGCAATGGTCTTCTTTGGGCACAGCCTTTTGAGAAGGTCAGTCAGATGGTTGTGTCAGAAATTGTTGCTCAAACCCTCCACTTTTGCACTCACAGAGCTTGTTTGGTTGCAGGCATATCATGCGCACGAGATAGCCGTAATGTATCAGCCAAGCGTGGGTACCTTCAGGTTCCGGGTTTTGATTGAAAGTCTCATGCTGAAGCAGTTGGCAGACTATGGCAAGAGCGAGCCTGCAAGGTAACCATGCATATGTGCATGCCAATACGCATGACTCTGTAGCCACTGACGATCTCAATCCTGCAGGGCCGATGTTCACCTTCAGCAACACACCTTTGGCGAGTATGATGACACTGACTTGCTCATGCCATCTGGCTATATCCCCTTTCGGCGCACCCTAGCAGCTCATGCAGCATACTCAGTAGCAGTGCAGCGGCACAAATTGCGTTCCTCCTTGTGTTTCACAAAGGATGACTTTGACATATGGAGTGAATATGACGAGAAAGGTACAACCACAGCCTGGGTTGCTCTACAGGCCAGCCTTGTTTCATCTGTTTGACTTTTTAAGCCGTTTCTGGGCATCCTAAACACTGGGATGTCAAATATTGGGTGGAGCATGACAAGATTGTTACTGCACAGCCTGAGCCTCTTTGCTAGCAAGCTTTGTCTGATGTATCTGCATGTTTTGAAGTCATCCAAGTATGGCTGTAGATAAGGCCAAAGCCTGATAAATTATATCACGAGCTGTGTGATTGTATTTTTTGGTGTTGACAAATTGTGTGAAGCTGTACTAGGTACCCTTGCAATGGTATTTTTCTGTCTGTGCATTCACAACATGTATTTTCAGGAGACGATCTAGCAGCAGGTTCTGCTGATGTGCTGCATGAGCTGACAGGGTGCAGCTGAGCTGACATGTTGCAGCAGAGCTGCCAGCTGAGTTGACAAGACGAGGTTGGCTTTACTCCTGTACCACTTTTCTGCATGAGGCTCTTATCAGCAGCAACACGTGGAGCCATAAACTCTTTCAAGGTCTGGCCTTGCAGCTCAGCTTGCAGCACTAGGTGTAGTATATTTGACCCCACAGACGTGCCTAAGGTATCTGTCATAGATGGATTGTAAAGCAGTCTGCGCTCTGTTTGCTGCGCCACAAGGGCTGTGCATGCCCCACAATTCACAGCCGTAATGCAGAGATGGTACCAGGAAGCTTTGCAACAGGAAGAGTTTGAGGTTGACTGTGTTGCCACACTGCAGTTGAGAACGCCTCTGCTGCACTACAGCCCAAGAGCCTGCCGCCTTTGCCTTCAAAGGGATGATAACATGGGATATATCGCCTGATGCATGAAAATGCAGACCCGGGTATTTGAAATGTCAACGCGCCCCACTAGAAGACCTGCAGGTGAAAACAGGTGCGGGTGGAGCAGGTGACCTAGCAGAAGGTTTGGATACCACCATTACTTTTGTCTTCGCCACACTAATCTCCGTGTGCAATGTGGCACAATAGTCGACCAAGGCATCAACGAGAGCTTGCAGACGTTGAGGGCTGCTAGCCAAGAGACAGATGTCATCAGCATAGACAAGGTCTGTGAGCTACAGGTGCCGGACTTGCTCCCCAGCAGCCAGAGCTGTGGTCTGTATTTGGAGTATGCGTGCGTCGATGCAACCGTTGCGGCAGACGTTGCCAATAGCGCTTGCTTGGAAGTGTTAAATGTGACGTTGCCTAGACTTGAGAACCTGCTGTGAGCTGACCTCCTCCGTTAATCCGCTTCTGCGCCTTCGGCTGCGTCGAGCAAAAGCAAGTTGCTACACCCCGCTGACAGCTGGACTCTACAGCTGATTCAAATTGGATGTTGCCATCCCTTGTCTGTTGGAAATCTAAACCAAAACCGAAACCCGCCGAAATTTCTGACGAAACCCCTTAACCTTTGCCAAATTTTCTCGGAGATGCAGTCGTCAGATGCTTCCATTGCAGCATCAAAAGCAGGAGTTTGGTTTTCAAGGTCAGGGGCACTTTTACTGCGGTCACAACTGATCAGCCATCAATCAACTGTTTGTTTAGAGCCTGAAAGGAGTCCTGAAACCTTGACCAATGCCATGACATCAAATTGCTCTGTGCTGTCGCCCATAGTGGCTGCAGCAACAGGTGCAGATCGCTGCATAACATAGCTAGTATCAAGAACTTGACTGCTAGAACTGATGCTTTTGTCATCAATGACTTGAGTGCAATTCCTGACACTGCAGCCATTTGATCAGTAGGGTCAAGCTTATCGCAGACTGAAAAGTGTGACAATCGGTGGCAGGTTTGCCCTTGACAGTATCCCCGCAAGCTTAACATTTTCCATCAACAATGCGGCCTAGAGACTGTGCTCTGGCTTCGGGAAGCTCGATCTTTCCGAGTCTGTCTCACGCCGACAATCACTGGATGCTGCCGCCACTTAGTCCAGCGGGCGTATGTTGCGATATTGACGTATTTACATCGAAATGCGTCGCTTGCGCAAGCATCGGATCGTATTCACATCGAAAAGTGTGTCAAGCACGTAGCATGCACTGCAACACTGTTTTTGGCAAAAAGCATTCTCCCTTGCTCAAGGCTGATCTGCAATACAGGCTCAGAGCAGCCTAGTGTCAGTGCAATTACACCTATAGAGGTTTGCTCTTCATACAGGTGTGCAGTGACCCAACACCAGTGCACTGCAACACTGTTTTTGGCAAAAAGCATTCCTCACTGCTCAGGACTGCTGTGCAAAACAGGCTCAGAGCAGCCTAGTGTCAGTGCAATTACACCTATGAAGATTTGCTCTTCATACAGGTGTGCAGTGACCCAACACCAGTGCACTGAAACACTGTTTTTGGCAAAAAGCATTCTCCCTCGCTCAGGGCTGATCTGCAATACAGGCTCAGAGCAGCCTATTGTCAGTGCAATTACACCTATGGAGATCTGCTCTTCATACAGGTGTGCAGTGACCCAACACCAGTGCACTGAAACGCTGTTTTTGGCAAAAAGCATTCCCCACTGCTCAGGACTGCTAGGCAAAACAGGCTCAGAGCAGCCTATTGTCAATGCAATTACTCCTTTGCAGATTTGCTCTTCATACAGGTGTGCAGTGACCCAACACCAGTGCACTGAAACGCTGTTTTTGGCAAAAAGCATTCCCCACTGCTCAGGACTGCTAGGCAAAACAGGCTCAGAGCAGCCTATTGTCAATGCAA
>JAABUS010006839.1_pt1 | contig 13526 bp, 10 predicted proteins | sample 5560161 | NCBI WGS metagenome assembly JAABUS01 (sample SAMN10711885, study PRJNA513376) | rock metagenome | isolation source: Antarctica rocks | place: Antarctica: Victoria Land, Trio Nunatak nord | collected 2016-01-04 | reverse complement strand
GTCCGTGCCATCGGAGAACGTCGCGTTCGGCTGGATCGTGAAGGTGAAGGTGAGGCCGTCGATCTCCCATGAGGCGGCGAGACCCGGCGTCGCGGCGTAGGTCGCCGGGTCGGGGCGGACGAACTCGTCGAACAGCATCTTCGAGCGCCAGGTGCTCTCGGACTCGTTGGCGGCAAACGGGTTGAGCGAGAAGGCCTCGCCGAGGGTGCCGATCAGGATGGTCGAGCCGCCGTCCTGGATGAGGGAGACCGGCAGGGTCTTGCCGCCCGGCCCGGCCGCGACGAGCCGGCCGTCGACGACGGAGAGGGCGAACATCCCGGCGGCGGTTCCGCCGACGAGGGTGCGGCGGTCGAGGCGTTTGGCGAGCAGATCACGCATGGCAAGCAGGTTCTCGGACATTGAGCTTCCTCCCCCGATAGCGGTATGGACTGGCGGCCAACACCCGTCGGCCGCGAACACGCACGTGGCCATCATCCTTCTGCCTACCGGGACCACCAGACCATGGACGGCTCGTACGCCGAGCGCCCCGTCACCGTGAATCGCCGGCTGCTCGCCGGGGTCGGTGACCGATCGTCGTGGTTCGCCTGCATCGACAGATGTCGCAGCCTAGCAACCGCTCCGGTGACTGTCAACGGAACCGGAACACCGCAATCGCGGGAAACGGCGGCGCGGGTCATGCGAAACGCTACTTCGCGGATCGCGTGTCATGGGTGGTCGCCATCATCTTCGGCATTCGGGCGTGCGTTCGGCGATGGACGCCGCGACTGGTCGGGACGCTCGTCCCGTGTATCAGGAGGACTGCCGTCAATGCATCGATTCGGAATCCGGCATCTGGGAGCCCTGCTCTCGGTCGTACTCGTCTTCGGCCTGCTCGCCGCCGGCATCGACGTCGTCCGGGCGCAGCAGACTGATCCGACCGTCGACGGTCCCGGCACTCCGCGTCCCGGTCACATCCACACCGGCACCTGCGCGGGCGGTGGGCTGGGCGACGTCGTCTACGCCCTGAACAACGCCACCATCGACAACCTCGACCAGGACTACAACTCCTCTGGCGCCGTCGACTTCGCCGGCAGCACGGACGTCAACCCGGTCTACGTCTCGGAGACGACGGTCGATGGCGTCACCCTCGACGACCTCCTCGCCGACGACTACGCGATCAACTTCGACCTGAGCGGCAACAACATCGAGACCTACATCACCTGCGGTGAGATCGGCGGGTTCGCCCGCGACGGCACCCTGTACGTCGGCCTCGTTCCGGTCGCGGAATTCCCCGACACGCAGTTCGCCGGTTCCGCGATCCTGATGGACAACGGCGACAACACCGTCGATGTCGTGGTCCAGATCGTCGAACTGCCGGCCGCCAGCGGCTCGAGCGCTCCGGTCGGCGCCACCCCGGTCGTGACCGTTCCGAACGGGTCCGCCGCGCCATCCGCTAACGGGTCCGTCGCCCCGTCCGCTGCTGGGTCCGCCGCCGCGAGCGAGAGCTCATCGGCGGCTCCGAGCGAGAGCTCATCGGCGGCTCCCAGCGCGAGTTCATCGGCCGCTCCGTCAGCTGACGCGTCGGTCGAAGCCAGCGCTGACGCGTCGGTCGCGGCTAGTGCTGACGCGTCGGTCGCTCCGTCTGCTGCTGCGTCGGTCGCGGCCAGCGCTGACGCGTCGGTCGAAGCCAGCGCTGACGCGTCGGCTGCTCCGTCTGCCTAGGGAGTAAGAGACGTCACTCGAACAGAGGCTACGGCTGTAACTCGGAACGTGAAAGCTGGCCGGTCTGGCGCCATCTCGCAATTTGCGGGATGGTCGCCGGCCCGGCTAGTGGCGTTTTCCGAACCCTCCTTGACTGGACCGGGCTGGACCGGGGACGCGTCAAGCCGAATCAGGTCAGGTAGGCGATGACGCTGACGACGATGACGAACAGCGGCAGGAAGTCGGAGCTGCCGGTGTCGAAACAGCCGAACGCGTCGCCGGGACTTAGGCTTTTGACGTTGCCGATGATGCCGGAGCCGCCGCCCGCTGACGTGGCCGATTCCGAACCGCTCAGGATCGCCGCGAAACCGGAGCCGCTGTCGTCGGTTCCCGCCTCCACGTTGCCAAGGACGTTGCCGTCGAACAGCGACCGATTCTGGCCGGACTTCTCGCTGGGTAGTGCGGAGGTGGCGCCATCGAGCGGGTCGGATGCGAGTGGCTTCGCGCTGGCGCCGGGGGCCAGTCCGCCGACCGGCGTGCTGGTCAGCAGGCCGGCACCGATGATCGCGTGCGTGGCCCCCGAGCCCGACCCGGAACCCGAGCCCCTCCCGACGCCCTCGCTCGTCGGTCCCATGTCCGTCGAACCAGGGGAGTGGCCACTCCCATCCGGCGGCGCGGGTTGGTGGTCGCCCGATCGGCTCCCACCGCAATGCGTTGACCGGAACAGGTCGTCGACCGTCTGGCTGTTCGAGCCGGACCGGGCGTCCTGCCGTCGATGCTCTACTGGTTCCCGCCGATTGCGGCGGCGCTGCCCGAGGAACCGTGTCCTCCTGACCTGGCCCCGCTGCTCGGCCGAAACGCCGGTCGTCGCGTCGACCTGTCGCTTGAATCTGGAAGCCGCCACCCTGTCCGCCCTCTTCTCGCCAACCTGGCTGTCGCACCGATAGAGAACGTGGCCGGTCGCGGCATGGTTCCTCTCGCTCACGCATCACCAGCCCGGCGATGACATCTTCATCTGAACAACGCTGTTCGCTCCCTACTCAGGAGGAGCCCCGACGTACAACACATGCGAGTGAAATCGGGGAAACCTCGCCATAATCGGTATTGCTGGCGCGAGTATTGCAAACTATTCGTCCGCGGATCGATCAACGAAGGCAACCCGCCGACCTTCGCGGATCGCGTGGGTGTCCAGGGTGGACACGACGACCGGAGGGGCCTGGTGCCCCGGACATCGAAGGAGTTGTCTCAATGCAGCGTTTCGGACTCATGCGGCTCGGTGCCATGCTGTCGCTCGTCCTCGTCTTCGGGATGATGGCCGTGGGCTTCGCCTCCGTCCGCGCCCAGGGTGACGCCACGGTCGACGGACCTGGAACTCCCCGTCCCGGCCATATTCACGCTGGCTCCTGCGCCGAACTCGGCGATGTCGTCTACGCGCTCAGCAACGCCACGGTCGACGGTCTCGCCGCTGACTATGCGCCGGGCAGTGACAGCGCGTTCGTGGGGAGCGACGCCGCCCTGACGGATTACATCTCCGAGACGAGCCTGGACGTCTCGCTCGACGAGATCCTGTCAGCCGACCACGCGATCAACTTCCACCTGAGCGGCGAGGAGGTTGGCACGTACATCGCCTGCGGCGACCTCGGCGGTTTCGTTCACGACGGTGTCCTTAGCGTCGGCATCGCTCCGGACCCGACCTACGACGGCTCGTCCAGCTTCGCGGGGACAGCCATCCTGACGGACAACGGGGACAACACCACGACCGTCATGGTCCACCTGGTGGAACTCCCGAACGGCGGTGGTGGGGCGACTCCGGCCGCGACTCCGGCCGCGACTCCGGCCACGTAATCCGATCCGAACCTGACGGGTCGTCCAGAAGGTTCGTCCGACTCGATCGTGCCGAGCGGCCCCGGATGTCTCGCCGAACGTGAGACGTCCGGGGCCGTTCCCCGTTCGCCGCATGCACCGGCCCACTCAAGGAGGCAGCCGGTCCCATTACGGCGATGGCCGCTCCGGCGACCAAGCGACGCAAGGACTGCCCGTGTCTGGAAGGGCCGTGCACCGACCTCACCTTTCCGCTGTCCTCACCGTGGGTGGCGGAGTTGCCGCTTCGGTGGCAACTGCCGTTGCTGCCCCGGGGCTTCCCGCTCCGTCCCCGTTCCAGCTCGCCGCTGCCCTCGGCATCTGAGATGCTTCCCGTCCCTGACCCGCCGTGCGATCGTGATGGTGACCGATGGCGGGACGCGGATGTTCGGCGTTGGACTCCTCTACTTCAGGTGGGGTACGGGCCGGTGATCGGTTGCAACCGGACCCGGATGAGTCATCCAACGGCCGGGAGCGATCGATGTGGGATGACCTGACGCCCGGCGACTGGCGCGACGATCTCGATGAGATGACCGGCACAGTAGAGCGAGTGCATGCCGCTCCCTGGCATACGGTCAGTCCGATCGCCCTCCGTGAGGCCGCCCGGTCGCTCCGGGACCGGATCCCACGGCTCGCCGGCCACGAGGTGGTCGTTGGGTTGGCCCGGCTGCTGGCGCTGGTCGGCGACGGCCACACTGCCCTGCGCCTCCCCGACGTCCCAGGCTTCGGCCGTCTCCCGATCCGGCTCGACCGGTTCAGTGATGGCGTCTTCGTCCGGGCGACCGGGCCAGAGCACGCCCGGCTGGGCGGGGCGCGGGTCGTCGCGATCGGCGACGTGCCGATCCTGGAGGCATGGGATCTCGCTCGGCCGCTGGTCAGCCGGGATAATGAGATGGGCGTCTGGTCGCAGGTGCCGGACCTGTTGGTCATCCCGGAGGTGCTCCACGGGCTCGGGCTGATCCCATCGATCGACTGCGCGACCCTGACCGTTTCCCGGCCGGACGGCGAGATCACCGCGCTTGACCTCATTGCGACCGCGGAGCGTGAGCCGGACCTGCTTGACGCGAGACTCCGTCTGCGTATGGCCGATCCGCTCTGGCTGCGGCGTCCGGACGAAAACTGGCTCGAGCACCTGCCGGAGATCTCGACGGTCTATCTGGCCTACAACACCGTGCGGGACAGCACGCCCGAACCGCTCAAGGACCTCTTCGGACGGGCGATGGACCTGGTCGCGACCTCCGGTATCGACCGGTTCGTCCTCGATATCCGGCGAAATGGCGGGGGGAACATGACCCTGAACTGGCCGCTGATCGACGGCCTGATCCGGGCCGATCGGGTCAACCGCTGGGGTCACCTGTTCGTCATCATCGGGCGCGGGACCTTCTCGGCCGCGATGAACCTGGCGGTCGACCTCGAACGGAGCACCCGAGCCCTATTCGTCGGCGAACCGACGGGAGCCCGGCCCAACGGGTTCGGGGAAAACGCCGATATCACCCTGCCGCGCTCCAGGCTGCGGGCGACCGCCTCGTCACTCTTCTGGCAGAACTCACTACCGTACGACCATCGGGAGTGGATCGCGCCTGACCTCCCGGCCCGGCTGTCATCCGGCGATTACCTCCGGCAGCGTGATCCGGCGTTCGAGGCGATCCTGGGTTATCAGCGCGGGGCCGATTCCGGTGACGATGACCCGCCTGTCCGGCTGGCGAAGAAGCTCGGCGGACCGCCGTTCGCTCCCTGAAGACGATCTGCCCGCGCCGGTTTTTCTTTCGGCCGATCGGTGGGTATCATTGTGACGAACTTCACGGACTCACCCGGTGCCGTCCGTCCGGGCCTCCGCCCGTCACGACGACCCGACCAGGGGCCGAACGTCGCCGGTTTCTGATTTGCCGGGCCCGTCCCGTCCCACCACATCGCACCGGTTCGGCGGCGTCCCACCGCCGGACTCGTTCGGTGCGACGTGCATCGCAGCGTTAGGGGATCACCTTGGTCGACAACCCGCTCTGGGTCGCCCTGATCGTCGGCGGCATCCTCATGCTCGTCACGCTGACGGGCATGGCGTACATGACCTGGTTCGAGCGCAAGGTCCTCGCCCGGTTCCAGGACCGGCTCGGCCCGACGCGGACCGGCCCGTTCGGGCTGCTCCAGCCGCTGGCCGACGCCGTCAAGCTGCTCGCCAAGGAGGACCTGGTCCCGGCCGCCGCCGACCGGATCGTCTTCATGTTCGCGCCGCTGATCATCTTCGTGACCGCCGTCGTCGGCGTCTCGGTGATCCCGTTCGGGGGGGCGATCAGCATCTTCGGCTTCGAGCTCAACCTGTTCGCCGCCGACGTCAACGTCGGGGCGCTGGTCATCCTCGCCCTCGGCTCGGTCGGCGTCTACGGGATCATCCTCGGCGCCTTCGCCTCGGCCAACCGATTCTCCCTGCTGGGCGGGCTCCGGGCCGCGGCCCAGGTCGTCTCCTATGAGCTGGTCCTCGGCCTGTCGCTGGTCGGCGTCTTCATGCTCTCCGGCAGCCTCAGCCTCCGCGACATCCTCGTCGCCCAGCAGGACGATCTCGTCTTCAGCCTGTTCGGTCTCTCGGTCTCCCTGCCGAACTGGTACATCCTCTCGCAGCCGATCGCCTTCGTCGTCTACATCATCGCCGCCGTCGCCGAGACCAACCGGGCGCCGTTCGACCTGCCGGAGGCCGAATCCGAGCTCGTCGCCGGCTTCCACACCGAGTACTCCGGCTTCCGCTTCGCGCTCTACTTCCTCGGCGAATACATCAACATGATCGTCGTCTCCCTGTTCGCCAGCACGCTGTTCCTCGGCGGGACGGACGGCCCCGGTGCGGCCGACGTCTGGGGGCTTGGCGTCGTCTACCTGCTCGCCAAGACGGTCCTGTTCCTCTTCTTCTACGTCTGGCTCCGGGCGACGCTGCCGCGCTTCCGGTTCGACCAGCTGATGGGGATCGCCTGGAAGGTCCTGCTGCCGATCGCCCTGCTCAACATCCTGTTCACGGCCTTCGTCCGGCTGATCGCCAACGACGAGATCACCGTCCCGTCGTGGGTCTGGATCGTCGCGGCGGTCGTCCTCGCCGCACTGCTCCTGCTGACGTCCTTCACTGACCGGGCCAACCGGTCCCAACCGTCGGCGCAGGCTGGCGACTAGCGCCGGGAGGGCATTCACGGCATGGACTGGTCCACCGTCGCGTTCTATCTCATCGCCACCGTCTGCGTGCTGTCGGCCGCCGGTGTCGTCGTCGCCACGAGCGCGGTCCACTCGGCGATCTTCCTGATCATCTGCTTCATCAACATCGCCGCGACATTCGTGATGCTGGGTGCCGAGTTCCTCGCCGTCGTCCAGGTAATCGTCTACACCGGCGCGATCCTCGTCCTCGTGCTGTTCGTGCTGATGCTCGTCGATGAGGAGCAATTGCCGGACTTCCACACGGGCCAACCAATCCAGCGAATCTCCGGCTTGATCCTGGGGTTGATCCTGCTGCTCGAGATCGGCGCCGCGATCACCGCCCGCTCGATCCAGGGCGCGACCGGCGACGCCACGCCGGCCAACGTCGCGGCGGTCGGCGGCAACACCCAGGCGCTGGGCCGGGTGCTCTACGACGACAACCTGCTGGCCTTCATCACGGTCTCGCTGGTCCTGACCGTCGCGGTGATTGGGGCGATCGTCCTCGCGCTGCCGGAGCGGCGCCGCGGGATCAACCTCCAGCGCGGCACCGGCACGATCTCGCTCGGCCACCCGGTCGGGACGGACGGTGTCCCGCTGGCGCTACCGGCCGTCCGGGGCGAGTCGCCTATCGCGGCGGCCAGGCCCGGCGAACTCAAGCCGGTCGACGGCGAGCGCCAGATCATCATGGTCCGGGACCCGGACGCCTACACCGAGGTCGGTCATGCCGATGACGCCGCGCCGGCCGATCGACCGCTGGTCCGGCGGTAGGGAGGGAAGACCATGCTCGACGTCGGCCTCAACCACTTCCTGTTCCTGAGCGCGATCCTCTTCATCATCGGGATGATGGGGGTGCTCGTCCGCCGGAACCTGATCATCATCTTCATGTGCGTCGAGCTGATGACCAACGCGGTCAACCTGTCGCTGGTCGCGTTCGCCTGGAATCTGAACAGCATCGACGGGCAGGCCTTTGCGCTGTTCATCATCGCCGTCGCGGCGGCCGAGGCGGTCGTCGGCCTGGCGATCATCATCGCGCTCAGCCGCCGGGCCCACACGATCAACGTCGACGAGATCAGCACGCTGCGCAACTAGAGCCAGGGACCCGGGCCGGACGCCGATCGCGCCGGCCAGAATCGCGCTGGCTCGTCTCGACCGGCCGCGTGAAATCCGTCACGATCCCGGCCCGTCTCGGCTACACTCCGTCCGTTTGCACTGTGAGAGCGGTATCGCTGCCGACCGACAAGGAAAGCGACCTGATGGCCGATCTGCTGTTCCTCATCCCATTGCTCCCGCTCGCCGCGTCGGCCGTGGTCCTGCTGTTCGGGCGGACGGTGCTGGGGGATCGGTCGGCCCTCCTCTCGACGGCGGCCGTCGGGGTCAGCTGGCTGGTTTCGATCCTGGTCGCGGTCGACATCTACCGGAACCCCGAGGCGATCCATCAGACGCTGTTCCGCTGGATCCCGTCGGGCGACTTCGATGTCCGGGTCAACCTCTACGCCGACCAGCTCACGGCGGTGATGCTCCTGGTCGTCTCGACGGTCGGCCTGCTGGTCCACATCTACTCGATCGGCTACATGAAGGGCGACCCCGGGCTCTACCGGTTCTTCGCCTACCTGCCGCTGTTCGTCTTCTCGATGCTGATGCTGGTCCTGGCCGACAACTTCCTCGTCATGTACGTCTTCTGGGAGGCGGTCGGGCTCTGCTCCTACCTGCTGATCAGCTACTACTTCCGCCGCCGCTCCGCCAACAACGCCGCCAAGAAGGCCTTCATCGTCAACCGGGTCGGCGACCTCGGCTTCGGCCTCGGGATCATGTTCGTCTTCTGGACCTTCGGGACCGTCAACTTCTTCGGCCCGACCGGTGTCTTCGAGCGCGTCGGCGAGGTCGGGAGCACGACGATCACCGTGATCGCGCTGCTGCTCTTCCTCGGGGCGATGGGCAAGAGCGCCCAGTTCCCGCTCCACACCTGGCTGCCGGACGCGATGGAGGGTCCGACGCCGGTCTCGGCCCTGATCCACGCCGCGACGATGGTCACGGCCGGGATCTACCTCGTCGCCCGGTCGCAGTCGGTCTTCCTCGCCTCCGAGACGGCGATGCTGATCGTCGCGATCATCGGCGCCTTCACGGCCTTCATGGCCGCCACGATCGCGCTGACCCAGAACGACCTCAAGCGCGTCGTCGCCTATTCCACGCTGAGCCAGCTCGGCTACATGACGCTGGCGCTCGGGACCGGCGCCTGGATGGCGGCGATCTTCCACCTCGTCACCCACGCCTTCTTCAAGGGGCTGCTCTTCCTCGGGGCCGGCTCGGTCATCCACGGGATGCACGACCAGCAGGACATCCGGGCGATGGGCGGCCTGAAGAAGTACATGCCCACGACCTACTGGACCTTCCTGGCGGCGGCGCTGGCCAACGCCGGCATCATTCCGCTGGCCGGCTACTGGTCCAAGGACGAGATCATCGTCGGCTCCTGGATCGGCGACTACCAGCCGATCGGCCAGATCGTCAGCATCGTCGCGATCGTCACGGCCTTCCTGACCGCGCTCTACATGTTCCGGCTGGTCTTCGTCGTCTTCCACGGCCGGGAGCGGTTCAACCCCGCTGAGCTTCAGCCGCACGAGTCGCCCCGGATCATGACGCTGCCGCTGGTCGCCCTGGCGATCCCCACCGTCCTGATCGGCTTCATCGGCGTCCCGCCGGACAATGGCATCTACCATCGCTTCGTCGAGCCCGTCTTCTACGACGAGGCGGCGCCCGAGACCGGGGCCGCGACCTACGTCGTCGCTCAGGACGGCGACCCGGCCCCGGCCGGCGCGGCGACGACCGCCGCCAACGACGCCGGGACCGGCCGCAGCGAAGGCGCCTACCTGCCGCAGGAGCCGTCGACCGCCCAGACGATCGCCTTCGGGATGATCTCGACGATCGCGGCCGCTGGCGGGCTCATCCTGGCCTGGCTGGTCTACTTCCGCGGCGCGATCGACCCGGCCGCCGTCGCCAACCGCTTCCGCGGGATCTACACCTTCCTCTACAACAAGTGGTACTTCGACGAGCTCTACGACGGGCTCCTCGTCCGGCCGCTGCGCTCGACCGCGACGTTCCTCTGGCGGGTGGTCGACATCGACATCATCGACGCGCTGGTCAACGGCGTCGCGACGGGGCTGGCGTTCGTCAGCCAGCGCCTGCGGCACGTCCAGACTGGCCTCGTCGCCAACTACGCCCTCGCGATCGCGCTGGCGATGGTCGTCCTGCTCGGCGTCTACCTGACCGCCTTCAGCAGCCTCTTCCGGTAGCAGCGCGGGGATAGTCAAGACATGGACAGCTTTCCACTCCTGAGCCTGATCGTCTTCGCGCCGACCATCGGCGCGCTGCTGATCTTCCTCCTGCCCAACTTGCGACCGGACCAGACCCGCCTCGTCGCGATCGCCACGGCGACGGTCACCTTCGTCGCCTCGCTGGCGCTGCTGGTCGGCTTCGACCGCAACGCCGAATTCCAGTTCCGTGAGACGGTCGACTGGCTGCCGTCGCTCGGCGTCAGCTACTCCCTCGGCGTCGACGGGATCGCCCTGATCCTCGTCCTGATGACGACGGCGGTCTCGCTGATCGCGATCGGCTGGTCCTGGGATACCGTCGCGACCCGGCACCGCGAGTACTTCGTCTCGCTGCTGCTGCTGGAGACCGGCATCCTCGGCGTCTTCGTCTCGCTGGACCTGTTCGTCTTCTACATCTTCTGGGAGATCATGCTGATCCCGACCGCCCTCCTGATCGGGATCTGGGGCGGCCACCGGCGGGTCTACGCCTCGCTGAAGTTCTTCCTCTACACGCTGTTCAGCTCGCTCCTGATGCTGGCCGGGATCGTCGCCACCTACCAGGCCTACTTCAATGAGACCGGCATCCGGACGCTCAACATCCTCGAACTCCAGAACGGGACCTACGGCGCGACCTTCCAGAACTGGGCCTTCGCCGCCTTCTTCATCGCCTTCGCGGTCAAGGTGCCGATCTGGCCGTTCCACACCTGGCAGGCCGACGCCTATCAGGCGGCGCCGACCGCATCCGTCGTGATGCTCTCGGCGATCATGTCGAAGATGGGCGTCTACGGCCTGCTCCGCTACAACCTGCCGCTGTTCGAGCAGGGGGCGGACTGGTGGGCGCCGGCGGTGATCGTCCTGTCGATCATCGGTATCCTCTACGGCGCCCTCGTCGCGCTGGTCCAGACCGACATGAAGCGGCTGCTGGCCTTCTCGTCGCTCAGCCACATGGGCTTCGCGACCCTCGGCCTGTTCGTCTTCAACACGCAGGGCTTGCAGGGATCGATCATGGTGATGGTCGCCCACGGGATCAACTCGGCCGCGCTGTTCCTGCTCGTCGGCGTCCTCGCCCAGCGGACCGGCACGACCGACATCCGCGCCTACAGCGGCGTCGCCTCGCGGCTGCCCGCCTACGCCGGCTACTTCACGCTGTTCATGTTCGCCAGCATCGGCCTGCCGGGGCTCTCGACCTTCATCGGCGAGTTCCTCGTCGCGCTCGGGGCGTGGGACTGGAACCCATGGGCGGCGACCTTCACCTTCGCGGTCGTGATCTTCTCGGCCTGGTACATGATCTGGATGTTCCAGCGGATCCTGTTCGGCCGCGCGCCGGGCCAGGCGCCGGACGCCCACGACGGCGAGCTCACCCCGCGGGAGCGCGAGATCGTCAGTGAGGTGACCGCGGCTACGCATGGCGGACATGGCGGTCAACTCCACGGGGCGCCGCTCGTCTCCGGCGGCAGCCCGGCCAACCGGGAGGCGTCGACGCTGGCCGGGATGGATCAGCCAGCTGAATCCGCTGAGCTGCCCGACTCGCCCGAGGTGATCGGCGAGCCCATCTACCCGGACCAGACGCAACTGGCCGGGATCGGGCGGCGCTGGTCCGACATGACGCTCAAGGAGGGGCTGACGGTCGCCCCGCTGGCGGTCCTGACGCTGGTCGTCGGCGTCTACCCGGCGCCGCTCTTCGACATCTTCGCCCCGGCCGTCGAGCGCATCCTCGCGACGCTGCCGTAGCCGTTCGATGAATCACCTGACACGATCCCGACTGAGACCTGACCGGCCCGATCACGATCGGTGTGGACGCGGCGCAAGGAGTGGCGAATGGGCCTGAATCTCGATCTGACCGCCCCCGATCTGACCCTGGCCTGGCCCCAGCTTATCGTCTTCGTCATGACGGTCGTCCTGCTCTTCGCCGACGCGTTCCTCCCGAAGGCGCAGCACTTCGCCACCCTGACCGGGATCTCGCTGGTCGGCTACATCGGCGCCGCCGTCGCGCTGGTCACGCAGAGCGGCCAGAACGCCTCGACCTTCGACGGCGCCTTCCGGGCCGACGGTCTGACGGTCTTCCTGTCGCTGATCATCCTCGTCGCGGCCGTCGCGACGATCGTGATCTCGGCCAGCTACCTCCAGAACGGCGAGCAGCAGCTTGGCAGTGACGGCAAACTCCGGATCGCCAACCGGATGCCGGCCGGCGAGTTCTACGTGCTGGTCGGCTTCTCGGTCTTCGGCGCCATGCTGGTCGCGGCGGCTGGCAACCTGATCGTGCTCTACATCGGCATCGAGCTCAGCGCCCTCGCGACCTACGTCCTGACCGCCTTCGCCAGGCGCCGCCTGACCTCGGTCGAAGGTGCGATGAAGTACTTCCTCCTCGGCCTGTTCGCCTCGGCGATCCTGCTCTACGGCCTGACCTGGATCTATGGCGTGACCGGCTCGATGGACCTCGACCGGATCGCCGCCCACCTCGCCGCCAACAACGCCGGCGACGGATTCCCGGACCCGGCGCTGCTGCTCGGGCTGCTGCTGCTGGTCGTCGGGATCGGCTTCAAGATGGCGGCCGTCCCGTTCCACTTCTGGACGCCGGACGCCTACGACGGTGCCCCGACACCGGTCACGGCCTACATGTCGGTCGTCCCCAAGGCGGCGGCCTTCGCGGCGGCGATACGGCTGTTCGTTCAGGCGCTGGAGCCGCTGAGCGACCAGTGGACGACGCTCTGGGCGGTGCTGGCCCTGATCACGATGGTCTTCGGCAACGTCGTCGCGATCTCGCAGCGCAACGTCAAGCGGATGCTGGCCTACTCGTCGATCGCCCACACCGGTTACATCATGGTCGGCCTGGCCGCCTACACCTCGGGCGGGTCGATCGACGACCCGAGCATCTCATCGCTCCTGTTCTACATCCTCGCCTACACGTTCATGAACATCGGCGCCTTCGCCGTCGTGACCTATCTCCAGCAGCGCGGCATGGGGATGATGCTGGAGGACTTCAACGGGCTGGCCTCCACCCGGCCGCTGCTCGCGGTCGCGATGACGCTGTTCATGGCGTCGCTGATGGGCGTCCCGCCGCTGCTCGGCTTCTACGCCAAGTACTACGTGATCGTCGCCGCGATCGACGCCGACCAGCTCTGGCTGGCCGTCACGATCGTCGTCGCCTCAGCCGTCAGCGCCTTCTTCTACCTGCGCATCGTCGCGGTGATGTACTTCAACCAGCCCGACGGCCGGCCCCTCGCCCTCCCAACCCGCCTCCTGAGCGGCGGCATCGGTCTCCTGGCGATCGCGACGCTGTTGCTCGGCCTCTTCTCCTCCCCGATCATCGACCTCGCCGACCAGTGGAGCGGCGCCCTGACGGTGCTTGGGCAGACGGCCGGTCAGTAGAGCAACGGGTAGAAAGATTGTCTGGAGCAAGGTTGGCTCCCCGCTATCGCCTGACGGCGATGCCCGGCCATGAATGGCAGCGAAGCGAGCCGGGCTCAGGAACGGCGCGGAGCGTACGGAACGACCGGTCCAGGGTGGACAACG